>ERZ1107006.2119-NODE-2119-length-15175-cov-8.996892_pt1 | contig 15175 bp, 20 predicted proteins | sample MGYA00403696_ERZ1107006 | MGnify/ENA primary metagenome ERZ1107006 (study PRJEB35170, sample SAMEA104062441) | human gut metagenome | biome: human gut; feature: human-associated habitat; material: faeces | place: Denmark | collected 2012-08-13 ...
ACGTTTCGGATGGGGCGCTATCATTACCCTCGACACGAGCTGCACGTTCACGAACATCCCCGGGCCGGGTGTCAGAACGGCAAACTTTGCCGCTTTTGGGTCTTGGCTGGGTGTGCTCACAAAGAACGCAGAAAGCCTGCGGGACAGCGATGCGCTTATGCGCGTCGCTGTCCCGAGGCGTCGCGGCCCCGCTGGGCTGCGTGATCTTTTCCGTTTCTGTCAAAATTGCGACTTCTGCGCTTTGCGTACTGTTGAAACGCCGGACAGCCGCTTGTCAAAAGGGCTAATTTGCCGCTTTCTGAGGTTGCCGAGCAGCACTCCCTGCGCGGTCACTTTTTCTGCTAATACGCAGATATCCCTGTCGGCAATTTCAGTAGCAAACACTTTTGCGTTATGGTACGATAAGTCCTAAATCCGGACCTTTCGGAGATGAGGGTGAGCCAGAATGACAGAAAAGGAAAAAATGCTGAGCAAATGCTTCATGACGCGAATGATGCTAAAGAGCTATCAGATGATTGGGACCGGGCAAAGGATCTTTGTTATGACTACAACCAGCTCCGCCCATCTAAAGAGCTTTTTGCATTGTGATGAGATTGTCAGGGGTAAATTGCACCAGTAATTTTTTGAAATCATTTGTTTTAGAAATTCAAGGGATATATTTTATTCCCCACTGCATAATGGCATAAAATACCGGCAACAAATCTTGCCCTTTCAGTGTTAGGGAGTATTCCACCCGCAGGGGCATTTCATTATATTGGATGCGCTGGATCAATTCATCCGCTTCCAGCTCCTTCAGGGCGTTGGTCAGAGCTGTGTTGGTGATGGGCTTGAGAACTTTTTTCAGTTCCCCAAACCGCATGGGACACTTGATGCATAGTTCATAGAGAATTTGGAGTTTCCATTTGCCCTGCAGCATTTGAACCACCGGCGTGACCGGGCAGTTTCCCTCGCCAGTTAGAATGACACTGCCAACCTTTTCTTTGAATTCTTCATAAGTCATAATTGGATCTTTCCTCGTCTTTTGCAGTATATTTTTTGATACCAGGTACAAATAATTTGCGTACTTGAACAAAAATTGCTGTCAAGTATAATTAATATATCACTGGTTGGCCATGCCGTCAACGACTGAAATTTCTCAGAAAGGTCTGAATGATATGAAAGAACTGAACATTATGGAGGCTACTGTTCTGACCTCCCCCAATCCGCTGACACTGATCTGCTCTAAAAAGGAGGATGGTTCTACGAACCTGGCTCCCATTTGCTTTGTGTCTTACCTCTCCTTCAATCCGCCCATGGTGGGTTTCGCCACTGGCAAACAGTCCCACACCGGTAAGCGTGTGCGTGAGACCGGCAAAGTCATCGTCACTGTTCCCGGTGAGAGTCTGGCTGGCGCGGTAATGGCCTGCGGAGCGTCTACCGGTGCCAAGACCGATAAGGTGGTCGCCAATAACATCGAGATGATGGCTGTGGAGGGCAGTGAGATCCAGATTCCGGCGGACACCCGGCTGGCGATGGTGGCTACCTTGCAGCAGTCTGTGGAGGTGGGCGACCATATCCTACACATCTGTCAGGTGGACAAGTTCCTGGGCGATGAGGACAAGAAGGGCCTGTATGCCTGGAACGGCTTCGGGAAAGTTGCACCTGCGGTAGAAGGCTAAATCTTAAAATGGTAAGGAGGTGTCAGCGGTGGCTGTTTGTATCAAAGACTGTATTCAGAACATGAATCTGGTGATCGGCTGTACTATTGGTTGCAGCTACTGCTACGCCAGAAACAATGTTCGTCGGTTTCACATGATCGACGACTTTGAAAAGCCGGAGTTTTTTCCAAATAAGCTGCGGCTGATGGAGAAGATGCGTCCTCAAAACTTCCTGCTCACCGGCATGAGTGATTTTGCCCACTGGAATCCGGAATGGCGGAATCAGATATTTTCTAAAATGGCTGAAAACCCACAGCATCAGTATCTGTTCTTGACGAAGAGGCCGGAGGATATTGTGTTTTCCACTACCCTGGAGAATGCTTGGTTTGGTGTAACTGTTACCTCCAGCAAGGAAAAGGACCGCATCCAGGCTTTGCGGGAGCATATCCATGGCGGGCATTACTATGTGACCTTTGAGCCCATGTTTGACGACATCGGCGCAGTAGATCTTACCGGCATCGAATGGATCGTCATCGGTACTGAGACCGGACGCAGGAAGGGTAAAGCTGTATCGAAACCGGAATGGGTGTGGAACCTGACGCATCAGGCCCATGCGCTTGGCATCCCTGTATTTATGAAGGAAGATCTACTTCCTATCATGGGAGAGGCACAAATGGTACAGGAATTTCCCCCGGCTTTCTGCCGGGTATTGGAGGTACAAAAAACATGGCGGAAGTGAACAACAACGGCATCCTGATCCGGGATGTGGAGACAAAAAATATCATGACAAAATCCACCCTGCCGGTGGGCGGCTATTCCGTCAATCCTTATGTGGGCTGTACCCATGGCTGCAAGTATTGCTACGCTTCGTTCATGAAGCGGTTCACCGGCCATACTGAGCCTTGGGGTACTTTTCTGGATGTGAAGCATTGGCCTGCCATCAAAAATCCCCGGAAATACGCCGGACAGCGTGTGGTCATCGGCTCGGTGACGGATGGGTACCTGCCTCAGGAGGAACAGTTCGAAAATACCCGCAAGCTGCTGGAGCAACTGAAAGACAGCGGCGCGGAGATTTTGATCTGCACTAAGTCTGACCTGGTAGTACGGGATATCGACCTTCTGAAAGAGATGGGAAAGGTCACTGTTTCCTGGTCGATCAATACGCTGGACGAGGATTTCAAAAACGATATGGACAATGCCGTCAGCATCCAGCGGCGGCTGGATGCCATGAAGCAGGTTTATGACGCAGGTATCCGCACCGTGTGCTTTATCGCTCCGGTTTTTCCCGGTATCACGGATTTTGAGGCTATCTTCCATCAGGTCAGAAGTCAATGCGACCTGATATGGTTAGAAAATCTAAACCTGCGAGGCGGCTTCAAAAAAGACATCCTTGACTATATACGTAAAAAATATCCTGACTTGGTTCCGCTGTACGACGCTATCTACAACAAGGGAGATAGAAGCTACTTCTGTGGTTTGGAGGATCAAGCGGAACGGCTGGCGAAAGAGAACAGCTGTCCCTTTGTGGACAACGAGCTGCCCTACGGACGAGCAGAGCCGGGGCATCCGGTCATTGTGAATTATTTTTACCACGAGGAAGTACGCGGCTCTGAGAACACCGGGAAGCGAACTCAAAAAGTATGATCTTAGGGTGCTCTGAAACGTAGTATGGACAATCGACACCCACACTCTAAGTTACGTGTGTCAACGTGATAAAAATTATATTGGACAAACGCTTGACAACTTTTGTTTTGTAATTTCAAATTTTTCTCTGACCCAGTTTTGACCCAGAATGGAATTGGAACGGGCAGGTCTGGACGGAAACAATGGAAGATCCGCCGAGCGAGCGGCGGTAAAAAGCACAAATCGGAGCCGAAATGGCTCCGATTTGTGCTTGAGACGACCTACGGACCAGAAGGCCGGGGGTTCGAATCCCTCACGGCGTGCCAAAGAAGAATAATCCGAACCTTATCTCAGTAAGAGATGGGTTCGGATTATTTTTGTTTTTGGGAGATGACATTTTTTAACGGCCAAAGTGCCAGGCTTGATCGGTTGGTCTTTGTTTCACTGCGATGTGTGAACTCAGTGGGAGATTGTTCGTAAGCGTCAAACCTCCCTACATCTTGCCTACCATACCTTCTCAGTGGGATAATATTTCAAACTCCAAATGTCTCCCTCAGTCTGCATAGGAGAGATTTGGCATATAGGGAGATGGTCAAAATGGGACAAAGTCTACAAGCACTGTCCAAGCAGGAACGACTGGAGCAATGGAGCGGGAAAATTGCGGCCTGCCGTGGCAGCGGGATGACAGTTCGGGCGTGGTGTCAGGAACGTGGCATTTCGGAAAAAACGTATTACTACTGGCAGCGGCGGCTGTTTCAGGAATTAACACGCACACGGGCGCAGGGCCGCGGGTTTGCGGATATAACGCCAGCCAACGTAGGAGGCTCTGGCCAAATCGCCGCAAAGGTCCATATCTTAGGTTCGGAGATTGAAATATACAACGGAGCGGAGGCAGCGACGTTGGAAGCGGTGTTCCGGGGACTGCGGTCATGCTGAGTGATTTTACAGGAGCTGACAAGGTCTATCTCGCCTGCGGCTATACGGATCTTCGGCTTGGGATCGACGGACTGGCCGCGCTGGTCAAGCAGCGATTTTCATTGGATCCTTTGGAGAACTGCCTGTTTCTTTTCTGCGGAAGAAGGCGGGACCGGATCAAGGCCCTATATTGGGAGGGAAACGGCTTTCTTCTCCTCTACAAGCGTTTGGAATCGGGCATCTTCCAGTGGCCGCGGAAAGAAAGCGAAGCCAAAGCCCTCACCATGCAGCAATACCGCTGGCTCATGGAAGGACTCAGCATTGACCAGCCAAAGGCGCATAGGCAGATAAGTGGATTGGAAATTGTATAAAACGGATCATTTTTCTGTACTTTTCTACATTTATATGGTATAATCATTCCATAAAAAAGACAGATTCTTTCCAGACAAGCACCCCGGAAACCGTTACTATTTCCCGGGCGGAATATGAGGAACTTCAAGCTCAGAGCAGACGTGTTTCTGAGCTTGAGGGTCGTATGAACGTGCTCATGGAGGCACTGCGCCTTGCGCAGCGCAAGCGTTTCGGTGCGTCTTCTGAAAAGAGCGAGGACACACTCTCCGAGCAGCTGAGCTTTCTGTTTAACGAAGCGGAAGTGTTTGCGGAAGAACAGCGGAACAAGGAAGATGTGACCGTTGTAGCTGCCCATAAGCGTCACAAAAAGCATGAATACACGTTGGACAAAATCCCAGAGGATGTTCCGGTAGAACAAGTTGAGCACCGGCTGGAAGGACAGGAACTGGTCTGCCCCCAATGCGGTGGAGAGCTGACGGAGATTGGAAAAGAAGTTATCAACAAGCTGAAAATCATTCCCGCACGGGTGGTTGTGGAACAGCATATCTACTACAGCTATGCCTGCCAGCACTGTAACAAGGAGAATATTACAACACCTGTGGTACGTGCATCCAGAGAGAATCGTTTTCTGCCCGGAAGTTTTGCTACGCCAGAGGCCGTTGCCCATATTATGACACAAAAATTTGTTATGGGCATACCCATCTACCGTCAGGAACAAGAGCTGGATCGCCGTGGTATTCAGTTAAGCCGGCAGACCATGTCTAACTGGATTCTAAAAGCGGCAGAAGACTACTTAAAGCCGGTATATGACCGACTGCACCGGGAACTGCTTGTCCGAGAAGTACTCCATGCGGATGAAACGACGCTCCAAGTCCTCCATGAGCCTGGAAAAGCACCTCAGAGCGACAACTATATGTGGCTTTACCGCACCAGCGGGGATACGCAAAAGCCCATTGTGCTGTACGAATACCAGCCGGGGCGGCGTGGAAAACATCCAAAGGAATTTCTGAATGGCTTCCATGGATACCTCCATACAGACGGCTATGCCGGGTATCATAATCTTCCGGAGGAGATCACCGTGGTTGGCTGCTGGGCGCATGCCCGTAGGAAATTTGACGAGGCGGTAAAATCTCTTCCAAAGGAAAAAGCCAAAGGAAGCTCCGCATCCCAGGGATTGGCGTACTGCAATGTGCTGTTTGAAATAGAGCAGAGTCTGGAAGGGACAGCACCGGAAGAACGTTATAAGCAGCGGCTGAAGCAGGCAAAACCTGTTTTAGACGCTTTATGGTCGTGGGCAAGTATCCGGAACGCCGCACCGAAATCCGCCCTGGGCAAAGCACTGACTTATCTGAAAGAGCAATGGCCTTACCTGACGAATTATCTGAAAGACGGCCGGCTGGAGATATCCAATAACCGGGCGGAACGGAGTATCAAGCCCTTTGTCATCGACCGGAAAAATTTCCTGTTTGCCAATACCCCAAAAGGTGCTGCCGGAAGCGCGGTTATGTTCAGCCTTATACGCACCGCTATGGAATGTGGATTGGATCCCTACGAGTATCTTTCTCACACCCTCCGCATGGCGGCTAGGGTGGATTTGGCAAAACCTGAAAATGTTGCTGCATTGCTGCCAGAGAACGCTCCGTTGGAATACAGAATTTCTGCTCCAAAATAAAGAAAGGGATGAATACGATGTTGGATTTGAAAAACATAACAGACGAAGAATTCAGTATTCTGGTTACCCCCTCCGCTCCGCAGGCCGCCATGTATGTAAAAGTAGAGGAAACAGGGAGTGTGCTGCTCAGCAGTAAAGTGGCAGAAAAATTGACAAAGATGCCTGTCCAGATTCGATTCAACAAGGATTGTACTGCGATCCAGATATGCGTAGCAGGAAGTGGGGACAGCGTGACATTTCCAAAGAGCGGCAGGAAAACAGTTCCCAATGCCGCAAAAATCCTCAGAGAGAACAGAATTCAATTTCCAGCAATTTTTAACGGCGAGATTTGTGGCGAAAATGTAAAATGGAGAGGAGCACTTCAGGTAAACCCTACTGGCAAGCCCTCGCAAACTATCCGAAGCACAAGGAAGAAATAGATGCGCTTCCAAGAGAATGTGATATCATTTTCGCCCTGTATCCGTACGAAAATGGTAAATACCTGATGGAGGAAGAAGATTTTTTTATGGAGCTTGTCGTCCATTGCATAGAGGCAAAGGTTGCAATCGGAGGCACTTTCCTGGGACGGGTCCGCAGAGCAATTGAAGCTGACCTTTATAAGCAGAAACAAGAAATGCGCAAGCTCTACAATCCGTATCGCAATCTATACTTGGATAAGTGCTATGGCGAGAGTAAGCGTCCTGCCGTAGATTGGATGGATTTGAGTAAATACAAAGAATTAGCAGAACGGCAGGCTCACTGGGTGGGCCTGCCGTAAACATTTGCCGGAACGAGAGTTTTGGTGGGGTTCGAGTCCCCTCAACTTAGGCATTGGGGATTCCGACTGATAGGATGCGACGTTATTAGTTTTGACGCTTACCTATCCTTCTCAGCGGGAGACCGATTTGCTAGAATGAAGAAAAGGAGGCGATTCTTATGACAGAGTTATCCTACACCGTCTGTGGAGATTATGCAATACCAAATTTGAAATTGAACAATCCAGGAGATCAGCCCATTGGCAAGTATGGCAGAATGCGGAAGCGCTACTTGCAGGAGTACAGACCAATTCTGTATCATTGCCGTGTGCTTTCGGAAACACTGTACCCCCATCTGCTGGAGATTGACAATGCTGCGAACCAGCGCATGGAAATACTTCTGCCCCACCTTGCAAAGGACGCTGGCGTTACGGAGAAACTGAAAGCTGCCGATCCTATGAAATGGGTTGGACGGATGAACGCATTGAAAGAGCAGGCGGAGGAAATCCTATTGACGGAGTTGATCTATGCGTAACTCAGGGGGCGGATCAATGTTGTCCTTTGAGATAATCCTGAAAACCTCTAAGGTTATTCTCCTGCAAGACCCACTCTATGAAGTCGTTTCCACCAGCCACGGCTACACGCTGCTGGCATGGGAGCCACACCGAAAGCAGTGGTAAGCTTGGAAACTGCCGTACACCGGACGGTTCGCATGGTGGTGCGAGGGGAGAGACTATTCAATTATTCCTTTAAATAGGGATATTGTCTCTAAAATATTATTCGAATAGCTCTCGCTTCGCCAGTCCCAATAGTTTGCACCCAAGTAAGGAGCGAGACATTTTCGAAACAGCTGAGAAGGCATATAGCTTGAATCAGAAATGTAGTAAAGTTTTTGATCCAAATCTTACGAACACATACGATCAGGATGGAACGATTTTAATCGAAGCAGATGGGACAGGAAGCGAATGGGAACTGCCGGGCAACTATCATCTCACCTACGGCTGTTACAGCCAGGAAATGGTGGACAAGCTGGATGAAATTGTAAATAAGTATCATCTGAAATTGCTGTCAAGCTACATACCCCTCAACTACTATGAAAGCAGCGTTCTACTGAACTCCCTTGGGCTGAAAGGATTGGTTAAAACCGATCCTGATGTTCAGGTAGAATATTGGGATGGAGATTTCCATATCGAAGGTACGTTTACCTTGAATATGGAATCAGTCTTGATATGGGTGATTGGAGTTGGGAGCAAGGTTCTGCCAGCTATCGCTACTCTTTGAAAGACTACTTTGATCCTCTTACCGGCTCCATGCTGGAATCCCATGACTACACCCAGTGGGACTATACTCGCAAGGATGGGAAAAAGGTTCTGTTAGTGCTCAATGAGGGTACTGCCCGAATTTATGCCAATTTACCGAAAGCATTTATCTCTATCTACCTTGATCCCGTGATCTGTGTAGATGGTAATGCGGTTTCAATGACACAGGAAGCATTGCAGCAGCAGCGCCGCCAGAGCCGCGTATGCTGCGAGCATTCCGCCATCAAGGTGCAGCGGGGCTTTCTGCCACACGCACAGCAGCGCCGTCAGCGGAAGGCTGATCAGAAACGGCGCGGCAACGGCAGCGGCGGCGGAGATCCCGTCCTGCCGGATATAGGAGCGGTATAGCGTCCGCTTTGACGCACCCAGCCTGTAAAGGGAGCGGATCAGCGGGCGGCTGCCCTCGATGTAGTCGCAGAGCCGGACATAGAGGATCAGCAGGATGAGCAGAAACAGCGCTGCAAAGATGTACCCCAACAGCAGATACACGCCGGAGGACATCTCCCGCAGGAAATCCGACCCCGACTGACGGTTGGTGACAGCATACTCCGCGCCTGCAAAGTGCGCCCGCAGGGCGGTCTCCACCTGTGCGTTCATGGCAGGGTCGGTCAGGGCGATCTCGATGCCGGTTGCCGGCTCTGAGGCGATGATGTCCGCATACAGCTCATCGCTCACATAGATATCCAGCGCCCATCCGGACGGCTTCGTGTCCGTCAGCGCGGCCACCGTCAGTGCGGTCACATCCTCCGGTGCGGGCTGCTTGATACCCCCGTTTACATCGCAATACGCTTCCGACCGGCAAAGCCGCAGTACATCCCCGACGCCGCGTTCCGCCTTGCGGCTGACGGCGATCTCATACTTGGAAAGCGTCTGAGATGCCGCGCCAAGATCGCTGTACGGTCGGATGCGCAGCGGCGTCTCCACCTCCCCCGGGGACTCCGGCAGCAGGATATACCCGTCCGGCTCATATACGGGGCGCATCTGCTTCACACCCACCAGAGAGGAAACATACGCTATGTCCTCAGTCGAAAAGCCTTCTCCGTCATGGGAGGAACGGGAAACCTTTAACCCCCATTCCTCCTCCGCGCCCGTGACCTGCAAGGCAACCGTGAGGATGTTGAACAGAAGCAGAAAAACCGCCATGACGGGAACGGAAACAGCAAGGCAGGAACGGAGGCTGCGGTTCGTGCGGCTGCGCCACAGGCCGCAGAGGGTTGCCGCCGGGGTGAAACGCCGCCGGAGGGGCTTTCGTCCACGCTTGACCTTCGGCGCATTTTCCGCATCGTTCAGAAGCGCCCGCGCAGGCTCGCGGCTGTACCGGTGCTGGGTCATGCCCAGCGACAGTCCCAGTGTAACGAAGAAAACCGCCAGATGGAGCAAAATATTCATCGGCTCCACATGAAAGATCAGCCACGCGAGGCTGTCGTGACGGATCTCAAGAAACGCCGTGAACAGCGCTTTCAGCGATACAACGGAAATAACCACGGCGCAGGCCGCCGCCAGCAGGAACACCGCCGCAAGCTCCGCGGCAAACAGGGCGCTGATCTGACGGCGGCTGGCTCCGCAGGCGCGGAGTATCCCAATGTCAGAGGAAAAGCGCTTCAGGTGACTTCGGTAAGCGGAACGCACCACCGATACCGAGAGCAGAATGACCAGCATATTGACGAGCAGAAGGCTTCGCTGCCCCGAAAGATGGGACGGATCGGTGGAGATCCCGTGGGCGTATTCATAGCTGAACGCGGTCGGGAGCAGGGCTTCGTTGCCAGACGCTTCCATGCGCTTGCGGATCTCGTTCTCAAAAACGGTCACGCTCTCCGAATTTCTCCATTCCTCGTCCGACAGAATATGCAGATAGATGGTGCCGTCACGATAAACGGGCGCGGACAGGCCACGGATGCCCTCAAAATATGGCACATCCGCTTCCGTTGCGTTCCCAATGTGATAGGTTTCACCCGAGGAACGGGCAAGAAGATATTGCCGCGTGCCCCAGGCATTGCTGTCCCGGTAAATGGAGATTAGCAGCGGCAGCAGAAACGCGCAGGTCAGCACCGCATGACGGCGGGAGCTGCGCGTGAATGAGCGTTTCATATAGAGCAGATAGGTCATAAATAAGCCTCCTGTCCCACATGGTTTATAAAATGGCGGCAGGGCAGCGACCTTGCTGCGCAAAGCCACTGCCCTGTGTATATGGCCTGTGGGCTTTGCGGTATCAATCGCGCCTACGGGTCGATGTTTTATGTACCAAGTTTCCTTTTTATATGTCCCTATGTGGCTCCGTAATTGTTGCCACCGCCTCCCGCAGTTCCGCACTGAACTCGTCGAGATCGCCGAGTGTGATAACTCCCTCATTGATCATACGGCAGATGATTGGAAGAGGGTCCGATCCTCTCATGGATATCTGCACGCCGGCACAGCGTCTATCCTCACGGATGCGCTTGCATAACTTCCAAAACTTATCAGCTTCGGAATCGTCTCCACGCAACAATTCGATATATTCCTTGTTCAGCCTCCCGATATAAGCCTCCTGCCATCCAGCAACCTTGTTTCGGAACAGAAGCCAATCCCGTTTAGAACTCCAATTGGATTGCATGCTTTTGCCTCCTCTCCTTGAACCTCATCAATCATCCTGATTTCTTTCAAATTCACGGAACTGAAAGCGAAAACGCTGCTGTGCCGTACCATACACATCAATATCCGGATATTCCCTTTTCGCCGTCTCATGTTTTACATCGCAGCGCATATTTATTATATAACAAAAAGTGCATCAAGTAAAAACAATCTGCAAATTTTAAGGAGTTTTTAATATTTAGAGCTCCTGTTTTTCACTGTATTCGCTCTCCTTAATAGCTTTAGGGTTATTGTATGGTATGGAGGCGTTCTTTACACACCACACCCGTCTTTTTTCCAGCTTCGCTCTTCCCGGAATATCTCACGCCGTGCTGTCTGTTTTCTTTGATTATGGCATCCCACCTCATGGGGTGGCCCCAGTGCGGTTTTCGTGTTGTTCACCGAGTGGAAAAACAGGCTGCCGAGAATACCGCAAAGCCCCGTCGGAATTGCTCCGGCGAGGCTTTGCCTTTGACCACATAAAATGCCACAGACAAGTGTGGAACACATGGGGGATGCGGGTCACAAGATGTTAGGAAAGGAATTAAAATCGAGAGAAAACCGCTAAAAACGGCTAAAAAGTGTAGGGAAAATAATGCGGTAGCTCTTTGCTTATGGCGGCGCAATTTTTGCGTTGCCGGAGACGTTCTCTTTGGTTTCAGCGGTGCGATTTTCGGACGGTTGAAAGTCTCTTTTCATTGTCTACGGCAGCTCAAAATATGCTTGCCCTGCACCATTGATCACGTGAAGTGATTACCTTGGTTTTCTTCAAAAGCAGCCATAGGGCACCACTAAAACCCTTGGGACACCTGCGTTTGCGGGAACTAAGACGCCAACCGCTCCAAAATGTCCCGTAAAAGGTGCCACAATCGCCTGCGTTGAAAACCCCGTCAACTGCCCGCACTGCGGGCAGAAGTGATCGGGCAGAGCGTCGGTTCCGACGCCAGCCCTTTATCCTGCTTTCTTTTTCGTCCTCGAAAAAGCTGCAAAAAGCGCAGGAAACGCAGCCATACCAACGTTTCCGATGCATCGGTCATACGGACTTCAACACCTTCGGCACCGCGACCCCGCTGGGCTGTGGGAACCTATTCTTTTGTTACAGCGTGGCCATTTTTGCACCGCTACCAGTCTGCCAACAGTTGGAATTTTCAATCAAGACTATTAGACGTCCCAACGTCCATTGCAAAACCGAGTGTATTCTGCTATAATATTCTGAAAAGTCGTTAGAATGGAGGCGATACATGATATGCCCCTTATCATTGTTCGCAATGACATCACGAAAATGAGCGTAGACGCCATCGTCAACGCGGCGAAGGAATCTCTGCTGGGCGGTGGCGGCGTGGATGGCTGCATCCACCGGGCGGCGGGGCCGGAGCTGCTCCAGGAGTGCCGGACGCTGGGCGGCTGCCGAACCGGCGAGGCCAAGATCACCGGCGCGTACCGCCTGCCGTGCCGCTACATCATCCACACCGTGGGCCCTGTGTGGAACGGCGGTAAGTACGGCGAGCGGGAACAACTCGCCTCCTGCTATCGCACCAGCCTTGCGCTGGCGAAGGAGCACGGCTGTGAGACGGTGGCATTTCCGCTGATCTCCTCCGGCGTTTTTGGCTATCCAAAGGATCAGGCGCTCCGCGTGGCGGTGGACGCCATCAGCGAATTTTTGGCTGAAAACGACATGACGGTGTACATCGTCATTTTCGACCGCGCGGCGTACCAGATCGGCAACAAACTGTTCGCGGATATCGCCGCATACATCGACGACCATTATGTGGATGCCCACACCGACTCCCGCCGGGAGCGGATGCGCCGCATGGGCGTCGTCGAAAGCCGGATGCTGACCGCCTACGAGAACGCGCCCATGGCGGCCTCCGGGCTGGACGAGGCGCTTGCGCATCTGGATGCCGGATTTTCGGAGACGCTGTTGAAGCTCATCGACCGCAGCGGCAAAAAGGACGCCGAGGTCTACAAAAAGGCCAACGTAGACCGCAAGCTGTTCTCGAAAATCCGCAACAACCCGGACTACAAGCCATCCAAGCCCACGGCGGTGGCCTTCGCCATCGCGCTTGAGCTGAGCCTGCCGGAGACCCGTGACCTCATCGCCCGCGCGGGCTACGCTCTCAGCGCCAGCAGCAAGTTCGACGTCATTATTGAGTATTTCATCAGGCAGAAGAAGTACGACATCTTCGAGATCAACGAGGCGCTGTTCGCCTTTGATCAGAGTTTGTTGGGAGCATAGACGTGAAGGGAGGAAAAGAAAAATGAAACTCGGAAAACTGCACGAGGTCGATATAAGAAAAGTCTGGCCGCATGAACAATATGATTTTTCAAAGTGGCTTGCTGCGGAAGAGAACATTCAAGAGCTTGGAAATGTACTTAACTTGTCGCTAACGGATATTGAAACAGAAAGGCTTGTTGGTAGTTATCGTTGCGATATTCTATGCAGAGATGAGATCACAGGGAAAGTCGTGCTCATTGAAAATCAGCTTGAACAGACCAACCATGACCACTTAGGGAAAATATTGACCTATGCATCCGGTCTTGACGCTTCTGTTGTTGTGTGGGTAGTTGCTGCCGCGCGTGATGAACACGCAAGCGCCATCGAGTGGCTCAACAAACACACAGATGATAGCATTTCCTTTTTCTTGATAGAGATCCATGCCTACAAGATAGGCGATTCAGAGCCTGCACCGCAATTTAAGATTATTGAGCAACCCAACGATTTTGCAAAAATTGTGAAACGCATTTCACAGGATAAGGGGATGAACGAGTCTCAGGGCTGCAGATTGGAGTTTTGGACGCAGTTCAACGATATTCTTGAGCAGCGCGGCAAGCCTTTTAACAAGCGTAAAGCGACCACGGATCATTGGTATTCTGTTGCAGTTGGTTCATCGGAATGTCAAATTTCAATCGACTTGGTCAACAAAGAGCATAAGATAAGAGTTGGGCTGTGGATTGCTGACAACAAGGAACGCTTTGACTATATGAAGCAGCACAAGACAGAAATAGAAGCGGCGATGGGAATGGCGCTGTCATGGGAGAGGCTGGACAACAAAAAATCCTCTCTGATTTGCACATATATCAAGGGATTGGATTTCAAAAATCATGAAAACTATCCGGAGCTTATGAATAAATCCATTGACCTCGTTGTGAAAATGCGAGATGTGCTGAAAGAGTATGTTCTGGCTGAATTGTAAGTGCGAGGTGACCAACTACATAAAGACTATCAGGAGCGTAACACCATGACTTTTATCTGCTACCCCAAATGCACCACCTGCCAGAAGGCGCAGAAGTGGCTGGACGAGAACGGCATTTCCTATACATTCCGGGACATCAAAATGGAACATCCCACTTATGAGGAACTGTCTGCGTGGCATCGGCGCAGCGGGCTGCCGCTCAAGAAATTCTTCAACACAAGTGGCCTCCTCTATAAATCCATGGCGTTGAAGGATAAGCTCCCCACCATGAACGAGGACGAGATGCTGAAGCTCCTTGCGGCAGACGGGATGTTGGTCAAGCGCCCGCTGCTGGTGGGCAATGACTTCGTGCTGGTTGGCTTCAAAGAAGCCGAGTGGGAGAGCCGTCTAAAAAAATAAAGAAGAGGTGAAACATCATGGATGTGCAACGGGCAAAAGAACTGCTGACGGTTTTGGCGGATGGCGTTGACCCCTTGACGGGGGAGGTGCTGCCGGATGACCACGTGTGCAACAAAGGAGAGATCGTGCGGGCGCTGCACTGCGCCGTGGAGGAACTATCCCGCAGACGGAAAAAACCGCTGCCCGAAAGCAACGGAAAACCTTGGACGAAGGAACTGGACGACGAGCTATGCCGCTTGTTCGACGGCGGTATGAAAAAGAAAGACCTCTGTACGCACTTTGGCCGCACCTCCGGCGCGATCGAGTCCCGGTTGGAGCGGCTGGGGAAACTGTAAAGCTGCAAAAATGTAACATAAATGTCGCCCCACAGGCGACCAAGCCCTCCTTCGGATGCGCTACAATGTGAGCGTAATCAAACGAAGGAGGGCTTTTTATGACGGAATTGGTTTTTATTTTGGATCGCAGCGGTTCTATGTCTGGGCTGGAATCGGACACCATCGGCGGCTTCAACTCCATGCTCGCCAAGCAGAAGAAGGAGTCGGGGGAGGCGCTGGTCTCCACCGTACTCTTTGACAATGAGAGTGCGGTTATCCACGACCGTCTGCCGCTGAGCGAGGTGCCGCCCCTGACAGAGAAGGAGTACTTCACCCGCGGCTGCACGGCGCTGCTGGACGCCGTGGGCGGCGCTATCCACCACATCGGCAACATCCACAAGTACGCCCGC
>ERZ1107006.2124-NODE-2124-length-15162-cov-3.299265_pt1 | contig 15162 bp, 17 predicted proteins | sample MGYA00403696_ERZ1107006 | MGnify/ENA primary metagenome ERZ1107006 (study PRJEB35170, sample SAMEA104062441) | human gut metagenome | biome: human gut; feature: human-associated habitat; material: faeces | place: Denmark | collected 2012-08-13 ...
AGAGATACCGCAGCTGCAAGCCCAGCAGCTGGCTTTCCCATTCCTCCCACTCCAGCGTGCGGGTGCCCATCAGGTAATCGGTGGGCAGAATGTTGCCATGCATTAACCGATTGCAGCAGTCCTCGTAGGCTTCAGCCGGATCGCCGCCCTGCCCATAGCCGTTGCCGTAGACGGAGAAAACCCCCTTGTAGTGGTTTTCCCCCAGTTGCTCCAGGTGGGTCAGTACCATAAAGTTGGGGATGATCATGCCCCAGCCAGTAGATTCCACATTTCCATCCTGCGTTAGGGTGGTTTTACGGGTTTCATACTGGGTGATGGGCTCACCCAGGTATTCCATGGCGGCCCGGTCAAATTCCGCCTTGGGGTAGGAGTAGGTCACTTCTTTTCCGGCGGCCAATTCCTCGGCGGCCAGCTTCACCAGCACATAGGCGGCACGGCTATCGGCGGCTTCCTTTTGGTTGGCGGCGGGATACAGTAAAAAGATATCGGCGTTATTATAGGGGTTCTGGAAGTACTCAAAGTACTTCTGCACATCGGGGTCGATGGGGGTATTCGGATCGGTGACGGGGTCGGTCACAGGGTCGGTGACGGGATCGGTCACGGGATCGGTCACGGGATCGGGGTCGGGATCGGGGGTGGGGGCGGGCTTTTCGCCGCAGGCGGTCAGCAGCAGGGCAAGGCACAGGGTCAGCGCCAGGATCCAGGTCAGCTTTTTCATGTGGTTTCCTCCCGTTGGTGTCATTGGTGTTAGGCTTACACTATGTATAACGAACGAGTGCCGCAAAATGCAACATGCTTTTGCAAAAAGCTGCGGCAAGGAAGATATTTCCTCGATTTCATTATACATAAGGGGGGGTGAAAGTCAAGCATGTCCCCATAAGCGGGGCAGAACGCAAAAACACCCCGCCGCAGGGGCAGGGTGTTCGTGTGCTTTTAACCGCAGGCAGCCTTAGTCGGTGACATAGGGCAGCAGGGCCAGATGACGGGCACGCTTGATCGCAGTGGTCAGCTGACGCTGGTGGCGGGCGCAGGTACCGGTCACGCGGCGGGGAACGATCTTTCCACGCTCGGACAGGTAGCGGCGCAGACGCTGGGTGTCTTTATAATCGATCATCTCGATCTTATCGGCACAGAAAGCACAAACCTTTCTGCGGGGACGACGGTCACGGTTCATGGGTCTCTCGGGTCTTTCGGTACGCTCCATAGCCATGGTTCAAACCTCCTTATTAGAATGATGAAACAGTTTTCGTTGGGATCAGAAGGGCAGGTCGTTATCGCTTTCCACTTCCTCAAAGTCGCTGGCAGCGCCGCTGGTATAGGCGGGCTGCGCGGGGGCGGGGGCAGCGTAGCTGTTATCGCCATAGCTGCCGCCATTGCCGGAACCGGCATTGCTGGAGCGTGCGCCGGTAAAGAATACATTATCGGTCACGATCTCGGTGGCGGTGCGCTTGTTGCCGTTTTTGTCCTCGTAGTTGCGGGTCTGGATAGAACCCTCCACCCCGATGACATCGCCCTTGTGGAAGTAGCGGCAGACGAATTCTGCCTGCTGACGCCAGGAAGTGATGTTGATAAAGTCAGTCTTGCGCTCGCTGTCCCGGCCGGAAAAACGGCGGTCCACAGCGATGCTGAAGCTGCACACAGAGATCCCGCTTTGGGTCTGCTTCAGCTCCGGGTCAGCGGTCAGGCGACCGATAAGAATGGCTCTGTTAAACATTACATCATCTCCTTAGTTCTCTTTTGCAATGATGAGAGAACGGATCACGCCTTCAGTGATCTTGTAGATACGATCCAGCTCGGCAGGGAACTCGTGGGGAGCAGTGAAGTTGACGAGAACATAGTAGCCTTCCTGCTCGTAGTCGATCTCGTAGGCCAGTCTGCGCTTGCCCCACTCATCGATGGAATCGATGGTGCCGTTGGCAGCGATCAGATCGGTGAACTTCTTAACCAGCTCGGCGGTGGCTTCCTCGGTCAGCTTGTTGCTCAGTACGAATACTGTCTCATAGCTCTTGGTCAGGTTTGCCATACGTTACACCTCCTTATGGACTTTCGCCCCCTGCACCGGGCAGGGGGAAGGAGTCATGCCATGAAAATTTAGCACAACATAGGAATTATACCAATAAAAAAACCGCAAGTCAACACCCCGGACCTGCGGTTTTTGCTTTATTTTCGCACTTTTTTATATCATTTTATATCATAAAAAGGGAAGTGACCACAGAAGAGACCGAAAGCAGCCCGATGATGATGAGGAATACCAGCAGCCAACTGGTGCCGCCCATGCGGGAAAGGTTCTGGTAGTACTGCTGGGTACCGGCCGCTGCGTGGCCGCGGTAGCGCTGGATGCGGACCTGCTGGGTGATCTTCTTGAGGTAGAAATAATTGAAGAACAGGGAGCAAAGCACACTGAGCACCAGCCCGCCGTACTGCACAATGGCGGAGGTGGAAACCAGCGCCTGGTAGTAGGGGGAAAGGGTATTGATGTGCATAAACTCGCTGAGGGTGGTGGCCCCCGCGGCCATCAGCTCCTGGAAGTAGGGGATATAATTGATGGCAAAGGGGATATAGCAGGCGGCCTTTATGGCCAGCAGAATGCCGCCCAGGGCATACATCTTGCGGTAGAAGCAGTACAGCCCGGTGAACAGGAACGCCCCCAGGTTAAAGCTCACAGCGGTCTTGCGCTGCAGCATCGCCCGGAATTTGTATAGGAAGTTCAGGGCATTGGGCCCCACATAGGCGGCCACCTCCCGGGCAGTCAGTTCATCGCCCAGCTTTTCATTGGGGTTCACATTGTACTGGTCGCGCACATATTCCGCAAAGGTCCCGCCGTCCTCGGTCTCGCGGTCCCCAGCCGGGATGCGTTCGCCGGTCTCCTTCAGCGGGTAGCCGCACAGGTCGCAGCGCTCCTGCCCGGCAGGGTTCACGGTGCCGCAGCGGCTGCACATCACATAGCCTTCGCCGTCCGTCTTGTTCTGGGGGGCATGCGGCTGCTCCTCCAGCGGAACAGAAGGCCCCGGAGCGGCCTTGGGCGGCTGCCACACATAGCCCTCGGCATGGCGGGCCTCATTAACACAGTGGCCCAGTTCTTTATAGCAGGCGCGGTGGTAGGGCGTGCCGCACTCCGGGCAGACGACCACATCGTCTTCCGCGGTAAACTTTTTGCCGCAGGCCGCGCAGGGGATACCGGTGTATTTCACAAAATTTGTCCTCCTTGTCGGAACTCTACCGAATATTATAGTATACCCCCGGGGGCAATTCAATGGACTTTCGGTGAACAAATCGAATTTTTAATGCTTTTTTTGGCAAATTTCCGGGAATCATTTTACAAGAGCCCATAATTATGATAAAATAAATCGGATAATGAATAAGTGCAACATAAAATACGGGGAGTAAATAAGATGTAGATATAATACGATTTGTAATAACATAAGACTATATACAGGAAAGGTTAAAAGAATATGCTGCAATTTGAAGAACTGCGCCTGAAGCTCCAGGGCATGGAGCCGGAGCTCCGGGAATTAAAACAATCTCTCAACATTGATAAGCTGGGCATCGAGATCGCTGAGCTGGAGCGCAAGGCCGCGGAGCCCAGCTTTTGGGATGACATGGAAAACAGCCAGAAGGTGCTCCAGCGCACCTCCCAGCTCAAAGCCAGCGTGGAAACCTACAATAAGCTGCAGGCCCTGTACGAGGATACCCTCACCCTTATCGAGCTGGCGGAGGAGGCCGGCGATGAAAGCGTGTACGAGGAAGCCGCCGCCGATACCGAGCAGCTGCAGACCCGCATGGCGGATGTGCGTCTGACCACCCTGCTCACCGGGGAATATGACAGCAAAAATGCCATCCTCACTTTCCACGCGGGGGCCGGCGGCACCGAGGCACAGGATTGGGCGCAGATGCTGTACCGCATGTACACCCGCTGGGCGGAGCGCCACGGCTACTCCTATAAAATACTGGACTACCTCGACGGCGACGAAGCGGGCATCAAAAGCGCCTCCATCCTCATCGAGGGAATGAACGCCTACGGCTTCCTCAAATCCGAAAACGGCGTGCACCGCCTGGTGCGTGTTTCTCCCTTCGATGCCAGCGGCCGCCGTCAGACCTCCTTTGCCTCGCTGGAGGTCATGCCGGAGATCGACAAGGATGTCAATATCGAGATCCGCGAGGAGGACATCCAGATGGATGTGTACCGTGCCAGCGGGGCGGGCGGGCAGAAGGTCAATAAGACCTCCAGCGCCGTGCGCCTGACCCACCTGCCTACCGGCATCGTGGTGGCCTGCCAGGTGGAGCGCAGCCAGCACCAGAACCGCGAGGTCGCCATGAATATGCTGCGCAGCAAGCTGGTGGAGATCAAGGAGCGCGAGCACCTGGATAAGATCGAGGACATCAAGGGCGTGCAGAAGGAGATCGCCTGGGGCAGCCAGATCCGCTCCTATGTGTTTATGCCCTACACCATGGTCAAGGATCACCGCACCAACTACGAGACCGGCAACATCACCGCCGTTATGGATGGCGACCTTGATGGCTTCATCAATGAGTATCTCAAGAAAAAGAGCCAGGGCACCCTGGAAAAATAATTCCCGCCGATGCCATATCGGGGGAAAGCACAGTTAAGGGAGGGCAAAGACCAATGAAGAAATGCGCCAAAGTTTTTTCCGTTATCCTTGCCGTTATGATGCTGGCATCCCTTGCCGCTTGCGGCGCCGAAAAGGTGAAGATCACCCCCACTGCCGCCCGGTCTATCGAAACCGAGGTGTATGAAACAGCGGATTTCAGCATCACTATCCCCAAGGGCTGGGTGGTCACCACCGGCGGTGAGAATATCTACCACAGCATCCGTGTTTACGATCCGGAAGAGCCCATGAATCAGATGTTCAGCCTGCTGAAAGCCGATGTGCTGCTGCACAGCCAGGAGGGCAAAAAGGCGTGGCAGTATATGGCCAGCATCGGCCCCCCCGGCGCTTCGCTTTTTGCGCAGGCCGTCATACTGGGAACTCCCTCCACCGAGGGCTTTTATCAGATCTTCCCCGATTATACCGCCTTTGTGATGCAGGTGGAGCCCAGCTATGCGGGCTACACTTTCCCCACATTCAATGACTTTACCGTGACCGAGCATTTCCCCTTTACCAGCGGCCTTTCGATCCATGCCCTGGGGGAGGAGCTGCTGCGTGGCACCTTTACCGATGGCGAAAAATCCGGCGAGGGTCTCTTTGCGGCCACCGTGGTGGATTTCGGCAGTATAACCCTCCCCGATGGCACCATGGGTGTCTATCAGCCGCGGAAGGTGGATGGTGGCTACTACATGGCCTATAATATCATGGCCGTCACAGCGGTAAAGGATACCTTCATCGAGTGGGAGAGCATCCTTACCGAATGCATGAAAACGCTGCAATATTCCGAGAGCTTTGTCAGCGCCGCCAACCAGGCCAGCAATGAGGGGGTCGCCCTCTCTCAGCAGATCAGCCAGAGCTTTAATGAAACCATGGATGGCATGATGTCCTCCTGGGAAAACCGCGATAAGAGCCAGGATATCCTCAGCCAGAAGCAGAGCGACGCCACCCTGGGCTACGAGCGGTTCTACGATACCGAGACCGGCGAGATCTACCGCGCCGCCATTGGCTTTGGCGATAGCTACGATGGCAAGCGCTATCAGCCCGTTACCGATGACAACATGTATACCGAAGCCATCAGCGGCTACATCGAGCGCCTCGGTTGACCCCCATAAAACTAACCCCGACCGGTGAGTTTACTCACAGGCCGGGGCTTTTTATTATGGGTAATCGGTGCCCATGTCCGCTGTCATCAAATCAACATTGCGCATCCCCCATAAACGCTAATTCCGTGAAGATGAGCGTTCACCACTCCGCCTCTCCCAGCAGCCGTGCTATCACCTCACTGGCGATCAGCAGCCCGGCGCTGCTGGGCACCCACGGGCTGCTGCCGGGGGTATCCTTGGGGCGGGGCTGCCCCGGTGCGGGGGCGGCTGTGCGATTTTTGGGCGTTCTGGGCGGTTCGGTGGAATACACCACTCGCAGGTGTTCTATGCCGCGGGCCCGCAGCTCCCGGCGCATTACCCGGGCCAGCGGGCAGGTGGTGGTCTTGCTGATGTCACATGCCATCAGCAGGTCGGGGCGCAGCTTGTTGCCGGTGCCCATGCTGCTGATGATCGGTACCCCCAGCGCCTTGGCCGTCTGGATGAGGTGCAGCTTGGCCGTTACGGTATCGATGGCATCCACAATGCAGTCAAACCCGGAAAGATCGATTTGGTCCGCGGTTTCCGGCATATAAAAGAGGGAGTATTCCGTCACTTTAATATCAGGGTTGATATCCCGCAGCCGGGCGGCCATCACGGCGGCCTTTGGCTGCCCTATGGTGGAATGCAGCGCCACCAACTGGCGGTTCAGGTTGCTTTCACTCACGGTATCATGGTCGATGAGGGCCAGCTGCCCCACACCGGCCCGGCCCAGGGCCTCGCAGCACCAGCTGCCCACGCCCCCCAGGCCAAAGATGGCCACCTTTTTGCGGGAAAGTGTTTCGATGGCTTCCTCCCCCAGCAGCAGGGCCGTCCGTTCAAATTGGCTCATGCGTTTCCCTCCCGGCGGCGGGCCAGCTTCTGCTGGCGGATATCCCGCCCGACAAATCCCAGCATGGTATAGCTGCCGATGAGCCGGGAAAGGATGCGTTCATTGTAGGCTTTGCTCAGGGCGGGCAGGTCCAGGTTGGTGCTGATGATGGTGGCCCGTCCCTCGGTCATCCGGTCATTGATGACCTGGTACAGCACCGATTGGCTGTACGCCGTGGCAAATTCCGCCCCCAGGTCGTCCAGGATCAGCAGGTCGCAGGAGAGGATCTCCCGCATGGCGGTCAGGTCATCCGCCCCGGCCTCCCGGTTAAAGCGCACTCGTTCAAACCGGTCAATGAGCGCCTGCGCCGGGTAGTAGCGGACCTCATATCCTCTGGCGGCCACCTCCATGGCAATGCAGGCGGAAAGATAGGTTTTGCCCAGTCCCGTCCGCCCCATAAACAGCAGATTCCCGCTGCCTCCGCTAAAATCCGCGGCATAGCGGCGGCACCGGTTCAGGATATTTCTCATGGTCTCCCGCGGGGAGCGTCCGCCGGCCTCCGCCGCATCGCCGTAGTAGCTCAGGTCAAAGCCCTCAAAGCCCTCGCAGTCCGCCAGCACCCCGGCCGGCAGGGCGGCCATGGCTTCCTTTTGCAGCAGCTGGGTCAGGCAGCGGCAGCGCCGGCCCTCCGTGTAGCCGGTATCCCGGCACAGGGGGCAGCTGTACTGTGGCCGCAGCAGCTCCTCCTCTATGCCGGCTGCCGCCAGGGTGTGCAGTTTATCCCGCTGCACCTGCTCCAGCCCCTTTTGGTATGCCTCTATCGGCTCGCCGTTTATTACCGCAGTGGTCATCTGGCGGCACAGCGCGGCGGCTTTGCCATCGTATTCCCGCAGCTGCGGCAGGCTCCGGTAAAGCTCCTCCCGCCGCAGGGCGGCGTCCTTTTCGGCCTGGCTGCGGCGCCGGGCCAGCAGCTCCATCGCGTTGCGATAAGCGGTGTTTTCCATTTCGATTGATTCTCCTACTCGTCAGTGTTCTGCTCCATAATGCGCATGGCCTCCCCAATGTCGAAGGAATATTCCCCCGCAGCGGCCCTTTGGGCGGCGGTGCGCTCGGCCTCGGCGGCCTCCACCGTGGTAATGCCCTTGGCGGCCCAGGCGGCCAAAATTTTATCAATATAGGCGAAGGATACCTTGCCCGTGGCCTCCACCGCGCGGTCATAGGCCAGCTTCATCAGCGCTTCCGGGGTCATGTATTCCCCAAACCAGCGGTTCACACAGGCCTTTTCCCGGGCGGTCAGCGCCCGCTCCGGCAGCCCGAACAACCGCCGGATGCGGCCCTCATCGTCCTCCTGCTTGGTCAGCCGCTGGATATGGCTCTCTGCCTTTTCATAGGTATCTATGCCATCCTCCAGCCAACCTGCCACCATCTTTTCCAGATAGCTCAGCTTCTTTTTGCCCTTTTCCCGGCAGTAGGCAGCTGCCACCAGCAGGTATTCGGGGCTCAGCTCCAGCGAACCGAATAAATACGCCAGAATCTCCCGCTCACTAGGGGAAAGCACACTCCCCCGCGCGGCTTCCAGCTCAGCGGCCAGCGCCGCAAACTGCTTGTCCTCCCGCAGCATGGTGTTGATCTCCCCCGGGGAGAGATGCCCCCGGCTGCGGATAGTGGTGATGCCGTTTTCGGTCGTCTTCACTACGGCGCTTTTGTTATTTTCGGGGGCTTTTGGTGCTTCCTTCGCGGGCTGTGGGTTCTGGCTTTCGGTAAACAGCCCCGATTCCTGCCAGTATTGCAGGCAGTCGGTTACCGCCGCTTCGTCCATTCCCAGCCGCGCTGCAATGCCGGCGGTATCCACAGGGCCTTGCCCCTGCCGCAGCGCCAGCAGCAGCACCTTGAGCTGCTCCTCGGTGCAGAATTTCAAATATCGGTCGGCCACCGCGGTGGGGACGGCAAAAATGCTGCCCCATGGGCCAAAGTTAATTTCATAGGACATGGTTTGCTGTCCTCCCTTGTGATAGCTTGCACAGGGCGCAGGTCCCTGCCTTACGGGCCGCAGGCCGCCCCGGCTGCGCCGGGGCTGGGGGGCCTTTCGGCCCCCTACGGCCGTCCTGCGGACGGCCGGGCCTGCGGCCCGCCCCCGGTCCCTGCTTTCCCCCGCCCAGCCGCAGCCGCGGCAACGGAGCAAAATTCCAGCTTTGATTATACCACAAGAAAATCTTAATGAGAACTAAAAAATGAAATTCCCGCGAACGGTTGCTTTTGCCGGGCCAAAAAGGTTATAATAAAAGAAATCCACCGAAAGAAGGCCGTAAAATGCAGTATCATTACGAAACCCGGGGCGTTTGCTCCCGTGCCATCGATATCAATTTGGATGAGGCCACCGGCATTATCCGCAATGTCCAGTTCACCGGCGGCTGCAACGGCAATACCAAGGGCCTTTCTGCTATGGTCGTGGGCCAGCCGGCCGAAGAGGTCATCCGGCGTCTGCAGGGCATCCGCTGCGGCATGCGCCCCACCAGCTGCCCCGATCAGCTGGCGGAAGCCCTGACCGAAGCTCTGGAGCAGATCTGAGGCTCCGCCGGATAGAGGAGAGGGAGGAATCGGCTTGACAGAAGAAGTAAAGATCTACCGACAGCATGGAATAAAGGAACCGGCCCTTTCCGAGGGGGAAAAGGCGGCCCGGGAGTACCGCCGCCAGCAGCAGAACGGCAACCTGGAGCGGGCCCACCGCCTGGGAGAGAATCTTTGCGCCCTCTTTTTAGGAATGCCGGTGGAGGGAGAATACGCCGCCCAGCAGTGGGTGCTGCTCTCCTATCTGGTAGAAAATGAGCTGGAGCAGCAGGTGGAAAATCCCCTGCTGGAGCAGTCGGCGCATAGCCGCTTTGCGGAGGGGCTGGAGCAGCAGGCCCCGGAGCTGGCCCGCACCGTCCACGATGCCCGGGCCTTCACCCTCTATACCCTCAATGAAACCCGCCGCACCCCCCGCAGCGAGGGCGAGATCTTCGCCAAGCTGTGCGGAAAGCCGGAGCAGGAGGAGGTCATCGCGCTGGGCGAGCACCTGGCGGAGGAATTCACCTCCCGCATTACGGCAGCGGTGTCGGCCGCGGGCTTTCTTACCGAATAACCGCAGAAAAAGGAACGAAACCATGGAACAGAATCTGTTTACCGAAGGAGTGCGTCCCGGCAGCGTCACCACCCCGGAGGAAGTCCATATGCTCATCTGCTACATCTTCCGGGAGGCCGGGCAGCCGGTCACGCTGGATCAGGCCAATGAGGTGCTGCAGCGCCAGTCGCTGGTCAATTACTTCGAGTTTGCCGAGGCTGCCGAGCGTCTGATCCGCATGGGGCACCTGCGCCCCGCCGAAAACGGCCGCTACACCCTCTCCCCGGAGGGTGAGAAGCTGGCGGATACTTTCCGGCAGAAGCTGCCCGCCGCCGTGCGGGAGCGCGCCCAAAGAGCCCTGGATGATGTGCTTACCCTGCTGCGCCGCCAGCAGGAAAATAAAGTTCGGGTGAAAAAGGTGGGGGATGGCTACGAGATCACCCTCACCATCACCGATATCGGCAGCGACTTGATGAGCCTGACCCTTTTCCTCCCCAGCGAAAAGGAGTGTGAGCAGGTCCGCCGCCGCTTCCTCAATGATCCGGCGCTGCTGTATAAGGGCACCATGGCGCTGCTCACCGGGGATATGGAAACCTTCGGGGACCTGACCCCCAGCGGCCGGGATCTTTTCATCTAAGCCAAGCTAAAGGAGAAAACATATGGCTGCCAAGCATATTTTAATGGGATTCTGCGCACTGTATGCCCTGGCCAGGGGCATCGGCACAGTGCTGTACTACCTGTCCGGCGCCGGCCAGCTGCAAATAGCCGTCCTCATTATTTCCTTTATCGTCAGTGTCATCGGCCTGGTGGCTGTGGTACTGTGGATCGCCCAGCGGCAGGTAAAGGGTATTACCGTGCGGCTGCTGCTGTTTTTGTACAGCGGGGCTGCTGTCGCCAATATCCTCATCACCCGGGGCAATCCGGTGCCGCAGGGCATCGGCCCCTGGGAGCTTCTCATCACCGGTACGGTATTTGAGTGCCTGCTGTTTTTGGCTTCGCTGCTCATCCCCCTGCCGGACCACCCCTACGCGGGAAAATAATTTTTTTCACAAAAGGGATTGCCTTATCCACCGACTTGATGTATAATATACAGGCATCGGAGGCGTAGCTCAGCTGGTCAGAGCGCCTGCTTCACACGCAGGAGGTCCACGGTTCGAGCCCGTGCGTCTCCACCACAAAGAAAAGTCGCAGAAATGCGGCTTTTTCTTTTTTTACAAGGCAAAAAAGAAAAGTAGAAAAAAGTATTTTTAGGTCTAATTTGTGATCGCCTGTCGGCGTCGCGGAGCCTTTTGCAAAGGTGTAGTTAGTACGCCTTCCCGGCGGGGGCCTACTTTTGTTCGTGCAAAAGTAGGCAAAACACGGTCAAGGGGGACAGATTCCCCCTTGACAACCCCCTTTCTGTCGCTTGCAGTGCTGGATACGAATTTAGATTTTTCTTGAACGAAAAATCCAAATCCGTACTGCGCACAGATACGCTCCAAAAGTAGCCGCAGGCGCATCTGCCCCTTCCCCCTACCCCTCCCCCGTGGCGGGGGAGGGGCCGTCTATCCAAATAGCTGCTTATCCAACCCATAGGCTCGGCAGCGTGACTTCCTGCTATCGGTTTGCAGGTACCCCCACATAAAATGCGCCGCAGGCCCCTTGAAAGCGTATCTGCGGCGCCGTACGGGCTGTCACCTTTTGGTGACTCAGCGACGCCGAAGGCGAAAGGAAACTTTGGCATAATTTGTGTCGACAATCCCTCCGTCACGGCTGCGCCGTGCCACCTCCCCTTACACAGGGGAGGCTTTAGGGGGCAGGCGAACAGTTTAGACCTTTGTAAAAGGCTTTCGCCGCCGATAGGCGACCACAATCTTAGCTTGAACACTTTTTGCTTACTTCTCCTCAAGGAAAAGTAAGCCCCTGCCCCCTCATTGCAAAAACTTTTCCCCCGTGGTATAATATAAAATCGACTTAATGGCAAAGGAGGGACTCCCATGGATGTCCGCGTCGGCGATATTCTGCTGATGAAGAAAAAGCACCCCTGCGGCGGGGAGGAATTCACCGTCACCCGCAGCGGCATGGATTTTAAGCTGGTATGCCGCACCTGCGGCCGGGAGATCATGATCCCCCGTGCCAAGGCCGAACGCCACATCAAAAAGATCACCCACCCGGAGGAGCAGTAGCGGTGCCTTATGCCACTAAATTCGCATAAGGAGTTTTTGCCATGCTCGAAGGACTTTTGGCGGCGCACCGCCGCTACGATGAACTTTCCGCCCAGCTTTCCCAGCCCGATGCCGCGTCGGATATCGGCCGCTACCGGGCCTTGATGAAGGAATATAAGGAGCTGGAGCCGCTCTCCCGCCAGTACCTGGCGCTGGCCGCTGCCGAGGAAGCGCTGGCCGAAGCCAAGGAGCTGCTCTATTCCCACGATGCCGAGCTTTCGGCTATGGCCGCCGAGCAAAAAGCGGAAGCTGAGGAGGAGATCACCCGCCTGACCGAGGAGGCCCGGCTGATGCTGCTGCCCCATGACCCGCGGGATGACCGCAGCGTCATTATGGAGCTGCGTGCCGGCACCGGCGGGGAGGAGGCCGCTCTTTTTGCGGCAGACCTGTACCGCATGTACAATCTGTATGCGGCGGCCCGCGGCTGGCAGGTGGAGCTGATGAACGCGGGTGAAACGGAGCTGGGCGGCTACCGGGAGATCGTTTTCTCCATCGAGGGGGAAAAGGTTTTCTCCCGCTTAAAGTTTGAAAGCGGCATCCACCGAGTGCAGCGGGTGCCCGTCACCGATAGCCAGGGCAAGATACAGACCTCCGCCGTGACCGTAGCGGTGCTGCCGGAGGCCGATGAGGTCGAGATCCGTATCGACCCAAAGGACCTGAAGATAGATACCTTCCGTTCCAGCGGCGCAGGCGGCCAGCACATCAATAAAACCGAGTCCGCCATCCGCATCACCCACCTGCCCACCGGGCTGGTGGTGGAATGCCAGGACGAGCGAAGCCAGTATAAAAATAAAGACCGCGCCATGAAGATCCTGCGCAGCCGCCTGCTGGAGCAGGCCGAGCAGGCTCAGAACGATTCCATCGCCGCCGACCGCCGCCGCCAGGTCGGTTCCGGCGACCGCAGCGGGCGCATCCGCACCTATAATTTTCCCCAGAACCGGGTCAGCGATCACCGCATCGAGCTGACGCTGTACCGGCTGGATGCCGTGATGAACGGCGAACTGGACCTGCTCATCGAGCCGCTGCTGGCGCACGAGCAGGCCGAAAAACTGCAGAACAGGGAGTATCCCGAATTATGATGAAAACCGAACTCATCCGAATATATGACCCCGCTGAGGACGCCGAGGGCGTGCTGCGCGCCGGGGATATCCTCGCGCACGGCGGACTGGTCGCCATTCCCACCGAAACGGTGTACGGCCTGGCCGCCAATGCCTATGATGAAGCGGCTGTCAAGGCGGTATACGCCGCCAAGGGCCGCCCCAGCGATAACCCCATGATCGTCCACATCGCGGAGCTTTCCGCCCTGCCGGAGCTGGTGACCGCCATCCCGGAAAACGCCAAAATTCTGGCGGAGGCCTTTTGGCCCGGACCCCTCACCATGGTGCTGCCCCGCTCGTCCAAGATCCCCCTGACCACCACCGGCGGTCTGGAAACCGTTGCCATCCGGATGCCCAGTCACCCGGTGGCCCGTGCCGTCATCCGGGCGGCAGGTGTGCCGCTGGCTGCCCCCAGCGCCAACCGCAGCGGCAGCCCCAGCCCCACCACCTTCCGCCACTGTGTGGATGACCTGTGGGGGTTGGTGGATGCCATAGTGGAAAGCGACGACTGCACCGTCGGGGTGGAATCCACCGTTCTCTGCTTCCTGCCGGATGGTACCCCGCAGGTGCTGCGCCCCGGCGCTGTCACCCCGGAGGAGATCCAGCGGCGGTGCGGATGCGTCTCGGTCGCCGAGGCCGTCCTACATATGCTCCCGCAGGATGCCGCGGCCCCCAGCCCCGGCATGAAATATAAACACTACGCCCCTGCCGCCACCCTTACGCTGCTGTGCGGCAGCCGGGAGGACTACGCCGCCCGGGTGAACGAATACTACGAGACCCTGCAGCGGGCAGGGGAGGAGGACGGCTTCTACGCCATGTGCTTCGATGAGGATGTTTCCCTGCTGGAGGCTCCCACCATCAGCTACGGCGTGGCCTACGATTATCCCTCCCAGGCACAGAACCTCTTTGATGTGCTGCGGCAGCTGGATAAGCTGCAGGCCACCGAGGTGTATGTCCACGCCCCGGAACCGGAAGAGATGGGCCTTGCCGTCTACAACCGCCTGCTGCGCGCCGCCGCTTTCCGGGTGGTCCACCTCTGATTATTTGCTTTGCCCCGCTGCCGTCGGCGCCCGTCTTGGCAGCCACCGGCTTTTTCCCACTCAAACCAGAACCGAGGTGATCCCATGCTCCGTATCGGCCTGACCGGCCCCACCGGCAGCGGCAAATCCACCGTTTGCAAAAAAATCGGGGAACTTGGCTACCCCGTGTTTTCTTGCGACGAAATTTATAATTCGATGCTCGGAGAGAGAGAATTTGTTTCCGCTATGGAAATTTTGTTTCCCGGGGTAACCGACGGCGGCCGCGTGGATAAACGAGCGTTGCTTCGCGTAGTGCTGCGGGATAAAAAAGCAATGGAAACGCTCAACTCGTTTACGCACCCTAAAATTATGGCGCGCCTTTTCGAAAAGACAAACGAAGCGGCAAAAATAGTATACGAAAGACAAGCGAATGACAGCGGAAAAAGCAGCGAGAAAATTCTCGTTTTTGCTGAAGTTCCGCTCTTATTTGAAGGGGAATACGATCGGCTATTTGATAAAATTATCGTGGTAAAAAGAAACGAAACGGAAAAAATCAGAAGCGTGATTGCGCGCGACGGCTGCAAAGAAGACGTTGTTAAAGAAAAAATGTCTTTACAATTCGATTATTCGCTGCCACCCGAAAAGGGGAATTATCCTTCCTTTGAAAAAATTTCATTTCTCGAAAACAACGCTTCGCCTGATTGCCTGACTGATAAAATAAAGCAAATTATTCAATCGTTTTGATATACATTATTTTTAAGATTTAAAAGCGGAAATTTTCCGCTTTTTTTTATCGATTCCGAACTGTTATGCCACACATAATAATTATGCGTGACATAACAATATTATTACGTTAGACATAATTATTATATCAGGCATAGTTCTGTAAAAAATTATTGAAAATGATTTGAAGTATGAACGTTTTTCCGTTCTCGGTAAGGCGAATTTTGGCGAAAAACGTAAATTCGCTTGTCCAAAAGGAAAAAACAAGCAAAATTTTTGATAAAAAACGAAAAAAAATGCCCGCAGTACTTGAAATTTCCTTTAATTTGTAGTATAATATTACTATACAGGCGAAGTTTGCGCGGAAAGCGCGGGATGTAGCCGAAAAATAATGCGGGGAAAATGAGCGAAAACAATCGGCGCATTTGGCGCGGCTCGTATTCGGCATTGCAAACGAACGAC
>ERZ1107006.2126-NODE-2126-length-15160-cov-2.891559_pt1 | contig 15160 bp, 15 predicted proteins | sample MGYA00403696_ERZ1107006 | MGnify/ENA primary metagenome ERZ1107006 (study PRJEB35170, sample SAMEA104062441) | human gut metagenome | biome: human gut; feature: human-associated habitat; material: faeces | place: Denmark | collected 2012-08-13 ...
ATCAGGATAAGTTCAACGCCGCGCTGGGGGAATATAACGGCCTTAAGCAAGAGCTGCCCAAGCTCGAAGACGAATGGCTGGAGCTTTCCACCCAGATCGAAGAGGAGACCGCGCGTGAACTCTCGTAAGGCCGCTGCCGTGGCGATGAGCATCATCGCCATCGCGTGCCGCATCTGCGGCATCTTTATGAGCGCGATGACCGTGCTGCTGTGCTTTAGCGGCCTCACTGCCAAGCTGCAGATTGTGGGCTTTGTCGTTGAGCTTTCGCGCGCCCTGCCGAGCGCCATTGCCGGTTACGGCGTCATCACGTCGCCCTTTGGCGGTGTGTTCCGCCTGGATTACGCCATCGTGGCCGTGATTCTGTTTGTGGCCGACCACCTGCTCACGCGCGCCTCGCGCCGCGTCCGCTAGGGGAGCGCCATGTCCAGCAGCTACCTCATGAACCTGCTCGCCAGCGCTGTCGCCGTTATCGTGGGCATCGTCATCCACGAGAGCGCACACGCCGCCGCGGCCTGGGCGCTCGGCGACAAGACGGCGCGTTCACGCGGCCGCGTTTCGCTCAACCCGCTCAACCATATCGACCCGTTCGGTACCATCCTCCTGCCGCTGCTCATGCTCGCCGCCGGCGGCCCGGTGTTTGCTTTTGCCAAGCCCGTGCCGGTCTACCTCAACAACCTTAAGCACCCCAAGCGCGACGAGGTCTTGGTGAGCGTTGCCGGCCCTGCATCGAACATCGCACTGGCATGTCTTGCGGCCGCCCTCATGCATGCAACGTACGGCAACCTCTATACCAGCATGTCCTTTGCCGCAGCGTCGCAGATCATGAACTTTGGCGCCACCTTTATCGTGGTCAACCTGTCGCTCGCGTTCTTTAACCTCATCCCGATCCCGCCGCTCGACGGCTCGTCGATCATCGTCCCGTTCCTTAAAGGCAAGGCGCTCGCCAACTATTTCCGCCTGCAGCAATACGCCATGCCGATCCTTATCATCGTGCTGTACCTGCTGCCGATGTGGACCGGACTCGACGTGATCGGCCGCTATTTCGACGTTACCGTGTATCCGTTGGCGGAGCACCTGCTCAACTTCGCAATCGCCGGCATCTAAGGTAAACTTACAGGTCGACCGTGCAAAACGGTCGTAACATGCACCCAAACCGCGCCGCGAAGGCGCCGTCAAAGGAGGTCGAAGATGTCGTATCGCGTGTCGACGCAGGTCTACAGCGGACCGTTCGACCTGCTGCTGCAGCTGGTAACCCGCCAAAAAGTTGATATCGGTGCCATCTCGATCAGCGAGGTGGCCGAGCAGTACCTTACCGAGGTCGAGCGCATCGAGGCACTGGACCTAGACGTGGCGAGCGACTTTTTGCTGGTCGCGGCAACACTTTTGGACATCAAGGCTGCCTCGCTGGTGCCCCAGGAGGCCCCCAGCAAATCCGTCGACGATGACGAGGACGACGAAGACCTCGAGGAACTCAGCGCGCTCGATGGCGATGCCCTGCGCGAGGTCCTGATCCAGCGCCTGATTGCCTACAAGCAGTTTAAAGGCGCGGCTGCGGCCCTCGGTGCGCGCATGCAGGCCGAAAGCCGCATGCATCCGCGCGTGGCCGGCCCCGACCCCGAGTTTTTGGGCCTTATGCCCGACTACCTGGCCGGCATTACCCTGCGCGGCCTCGCCGTCATCTGCGCCGACCTTGACGGCAAGCGCCAGACCTTCCTGCTGGAGGCCGAGCACGTGGCACCGCATCGCGTGCCGCTCGACCTGACGGTGGCCTCGGTCGACCGCTTTACCATGGCGCACCAATCCTGCACCTTCCGCGAGCTGCTGGACGGCGACGCTACCACCGAGCAGCTCGTCGTCACCTTCCTGGCCATGCTCGAGCTCGCCAAGCGTGGCTCGCTCACGCTGAGCCAAGACGAGATCTTTGGAACCATTCAAATCAACCGCGTCGAGGGCGCCGAGGCATATGTGCCCGGCAAGGGCCCCGAGCTCACCGAATAGGAGCTGCAACCATGTCAACCCTTTCCACGCTAGAGGCAAACAGCCTCAAAGGCGCCCTCGAGGCGTTGCTGCTGGTGTCGAGCGACCCCGTGAGCGCACCCGCGCTGGCAGGTGCGCTGGATATCGCCCCCGGCGAGTGCGCGTCGCTGTTGGCAGAGCTCAAGGTTGAGTATGAGGAGGCCAACCGCGGCTTTCAGCTGCGCGAGGTCGCCGGCGGCTGGCGCCTGTTTACGCACCCCGCCTATCACGATGTGGTCGAGGCCTACGTGTTGAGCTGGGACACGCAAAAACTGTCGCAGGCGGCGCTCGAGACCCTGGCCGTCATCGCCTACCACCAGCCCGTTACGCGCGAGGTGGTCAAGGGCATCCGCGGCGTCAACTCCGACGGTGTCATCGCGTCGCTCGTGGACAAGGGCCTGGTGCGCGAGCTCGGCCGCGACCCCCAGCGCGGTCAGGCCATCATCTACGGCACGACCAACGCCTTTTTGGAGAAGTTCGGTCTGCGTTCCACCCGCGATCTGCCCGATCTGGAGCAGTTTGCCCCTGACGAGCAGTCGCGCCAGTTTATCCGCGAGCGCCTGAGCGGCCGCAGCATTCAGTCCACGCTCGAGGAGCAGGCCGAGGACCTGGACGAAGAGCGCGAACTGATCGATATCGATGTTGAAGATGTTGAGGCAGTCGAGGACGAGGATACCCTGGTTGTCGACGATACCTCGGAGGACATGCATGACGAGGACTAACGAAGCAGAGGTGACACGCGCCGCAGGCGCCACAACGCCCGCAGGCGACGCCCAGCCCGTCTACCCGCACACGATGCGCCTGCAGCGCTTTTTGGCGCGCGCGGGCGTGGCGAGCCGCCGCGGCTCGGAGGACCTGATGACCGCCGGCCGCGTGACCGTCAACGGCCAGGTCGCGACCGAACTGGGCACCAAGGTCGATGTCGACCGCGACCATATCGAGGTCGACGGCATGCCCGTTAAGCTCAACCAGGGCGCCGTGTACCTGATGCTCTACAAGCCGACCGGCTACCTCACCACCATGAGCGATCCCCAGGAGCGCCCCTGCGTGGCCGAGCTGGTCCCACGCGACCGCTTTCCGGGGCTCTTCCCGGTGGGTCGCCTGGACCGCGACACCACGGGCCTTTTGCTCTTTACCACCGACGGCGACCTGTCCCAGGACCTGCTGCACCCCAGCAAGCACGTCTACAAGACCTATCAAGCGCTCGTGGACGGCCACCTGACCGATCGCGACTTGGAACCACTCCGCCGCGGCATCGAACTCGACGACGGCCTGTGCCAGCCGGCGATCTGCCGCGTCATCACCGCGCGCGAGGCCGAAGCCGTAGCTCCCCAAGGCGTCAAGCCCGGCACCACCGCCGTGGAGGTCATCATCCGCGAAGGTCGCAAGAACCAGGTCAAGCGCATGCTGAGCAAGATCCACCACCCGGTGATCCGCCTGCACCGCTGCAACTTTGCCGGCCTGGAGCTCAAGGACGTGGCCAAGGGCTCGTGGCGCGAGCTCACCGACCGCGAGGTGCAGATCCTCAAGGCCGGCGGCATCCCGCCCAAGCAGGCGAGCTCCAAGCGCGGTGACAAGCCCCAGGAAACCCCCGCGACCCGCACGCGTCACCACGGCAGCCACGGCTCCGCGCCCAAGCGCAACACCTACCGCGAGCGCTACACGGGATAGCCAGCCCGCCAGAAAGCAACGCCCGCGTCCTATACCAGCACGTCAACCACCGAAAGGAAGCATTACATGATCGTCGCCATCGACGGCCCCGCCGGTTCCGGCAAGTCCACCATCGCCAAGGAGATCGCCTGCCAGCTGGGCTTTAACAAGCTCGACACGGGCGCCATGTATCGCGCCGTCACCTTCGCCGCGCTCGACCGCGGCATCGACCTGGACGACGAGGCGGCCATCAACGCCCTCGCCGAACAGATCGAGATCCGCTTTACCAACGGCACCGGCGAGGACACGCGCCTGACCATCGACGGCCAGGACGCATCGGCTGCCATCCGCACCCCGCAGGTGGACGCCAACGTCTCCAAGGTCTCGGCCTACCCGGGCGTGCGCGCTGCCATGCTCATCCATCAGCGCCGCGCCGCCGAGGACCGCGATATCGTGGCCGAGGGTCGCGACATCGGCACCGTCGTGTTCCCCAACGCGCAGGTCAAGGTGTTCCTGACCGCCGACCCGCGCGAGCGCGCTCGTCGCCGCGTGCTGCAGCGCCACCAAAACGAAGCCCAGCCGCTTACTGCCGAGCAGCTCGAGGCCGAGGTCGACGAGACTCTCGACGCCCTTAAGCAGCGCGACAAGCTTGACAGCAGCCGCGAGGTCGCGCCGCTCGTGCCCGCCGAGGACGCCGTGCACGTCGACTCCACCGCCCACACCATCGACGAGGTCGTCTCGATAATCGAGGACCTCATCAACCAAAGGAGGTAGCCCATGCGCCTGTTTAAGCAGACGCCCGAGGATTACTACAACGCCCCCTATGCCGAGTTCCCCGCGCTCATCCGCGGCACCGTCTTCGTGGTTATGGCAATCCTTTGGGCTTTCTCCAAGCTCATGTGGCGCTGGAAGGTCGAGGACGCCGATCTGCTCTTTGAGCGCCAGGAAGGCCGCGGCAGCGTGGTCATCTGCAACCACACCTCGATGGCTGAGCTGCTGGCCGTTGAGACGGCGCTGTTCTTTGGCGGCCGCCGCATCCGCCCCATCTTTAAGTCCGAGTTCGCCAAGAGCAAGATTGTGCGCTGGGCCTTTAGCCGCGTGGGCGGCATTCCCGTGGAGCGTGGCACCGCCGACATGAAGTGCCTGCGCGCCGCCCAGCATGCGCTGCAGCGAGGCGAGGACGTCCTGATCTTCCCCGAGGGCACGCGCATTCGCTCGCGCGAGATCAAGCCCGAGGTCCACGGCGGCTTTGCGCTCATCGCTCAGATGGGCAAGGCGCCCGTCAACCCACTCGCCATTTGTGGTTGGTCCGACATTACGCCTAAGGGCAAAAAGCTCATGCGCCCCAAGAAGTGCTGGATCCGTGCCGGCAAGGCCATCTCGCTATCCGATGCACCGGCCGAGCTCAAGCGCAAGGAGCGCCTGGGATGGTTTGAGTCCGAGGCCATGAACCGCGTCTACGCCATGCGCGACGACCTGTGCGCCGAGCATCCGGGCAGGTTCTAGCTATGGATGAGAACGTCATGAATACCGCCGCAAATGCCGCCGCGGAGGCTGTCCCCACCATCGAAATCGCCGCCCACGCCGGCACCTGCTACGGCGTGCAGCGTGCGCTCGACATGGCATTGGCGGCCGCCCCGCTGGCGGGGGAGAACGCTCAGGTCCACACCCTGGGCCCGCTCATCCATAACCCCATCGTGGTACGCGAGCTCGCCGAGGCAGGCGTGGGCCTGGCCGACACCTTGGACGACGCCGCGTCGGGCACCGTGATCATCCGCGCCCACGGCGTGGTGCCGCAGGTCATTGACGCCGCTCGCGAACGCGGCCTTACCGTGGTCGATGCCACCTGCCCCTACGTCAAGAAGGTCCATGTGGCCGCCGAGCGCCTGGTGCGCGAGGGCTACCGCGTGATCGTCGTGGGCGAGCCGGGCCACCCCGAGGTCGAGGGCATTCTGGGCCACGCCGGTGATGACGCTCAAGTCGTGAGCTGTGCCGCCGACGCCGACGCGCTGTCGCTCAAGGGCAAGGTGGGCCTGGTCGTGCAGACCACCCAAACCGCGCAGAACCTAGCCGAGGTTGTGGCCTCCATCACCCCGCGCGTGCAGGAACTGCGCGTGATCAACACCATCTGCGCCGCCACAAGCGAGCGCCAGCAGGCAGCCGCGTCGCTTGCCAACCGCTGTGATTGCATGGTCGTCGTGGGCGGTAAGAACTCGGGCAACACCCGCCGCCTGGCGCAGATTTGCGCAGACGCCTGCGAGCGCACGCATCACATCGAGGAAGCTTCCGAGCTCCAGGCCGCGTGGTTTGCCGACGCTCACCACATCGGCATCACCGCCGGAGCCTCCACCCCGCAAGAACACATCGAACGCGCCGTTGCGCGCATCAAGGAGCTTTGCCGCTAATCATGGACCAGACCGTACCCGCATACGCCGCCGAGGTGGCCGATTACGGGCGCAGCCGCGACCCCGAGCCGGGTGAGGGCGCGCTCGTCAAGAACGTGCGTCCCGAATCGCCCGCGTGGGATGTGGGTATCGAGCCGGGCATGCGCGTGCTTACGGTCAACGGCGAGCAACTCACCGACATGATCGTGTGGCTCTGGGAAGCAGACGACGACACCGTCGAGTTGGAGGTATTCGACCCGCGCGACGGTTCCGTCACCCCCGTGGAGCTCGACCGTTTTCCCGGCGAAGATTGGGGCCTTGAGTTCGACGGCCCCATCTTTGACGGCATGCGTACCTGTGTGAACGCCTGCGTGTTCTGCTTTATGACCATGTTGCCCAAGGGCGGCCGCTCCACGCTCTATATTCGCGACGACGACTACCGCCTGAGCTTTTTGCAGGGCAACTTCGTCACGCTCACGAACCTCACCGACGAGGACGTGCAAAACGTCATCCAACGCAACATGAGCCCCATGAACGTGTCGGTCCATGCCGTGAGCCCCGACGTCCGCCGTCGTATGATGGGCCGCAACGCCCAGCGCGGCATGGACGTACTCGAAGCCATCATGGCCGCCGGCATCGAGATTCACGCGCAGATCGTGTTGTGCCCCGGCATGAACGACGGCGAGGAGCTGGAAAAGACCCTGCGCTTTTGCGAGGAGCACGAGCAAATCACAAGCCTGGGCATTGTGCCGCTCGGTTTTACCAAGCATCAGAACCGCTTTAGCTGGTCATACAGCGAAAAGCCCGAACTGGCGCGCGAGACCATTGCCATGATCCGTCCCTACCAGGACCGCGCCTTCGAGCGTTTTGGCCGCCACACCTTCCAGATGAGCGACGAGTTCTACCTGGACGCCGGCATCGATCCGCCCGAGGCGGACTTTTACGACGGCTATCCGCAGTACTACGACGGTATCGGCATGATCCGCTCATACCTAGACGAGACGGACGATGTGCTTGCCGCCGATGCCGAGCGGCTGGCCCGCGTCCGCGAGGCCATCGCCGCTCGCAGCCAGCACCTGCTGTGCCTCTCGGGCGCCAGCGCACGCGACACCGTGGCACGTTTCGTGGAATCGCCGCAGGGGCTCGCCGGCACCGTCACGGCCATCAAGAATCGCTACTTTGGCGGCAACGTGGACGTGACCGGCCTCATCGTCGCCTGCGACATTCTGGAGCAGCTGCCGCAAGACCTGTCGGGGGTTATGCTCTTTGTGCCTAAGCTCATGTTCAACGCTGACGGCATGACGCTTGACGAGTATCATCGTGACGATTTACTCGCAAGCCTTACCAGTCGTGGCGCCGAGGTTCATGTGGTGTCGACCATGCCGCATGAGCTGCTCGATACCCTGGAGCACATCCTTGGCATTGTGCCTGCCGACTCTACTAATTCCACTGACCCTACCCATTAAAGGAGAGCAGATGAAACCTATCGTCGCCGTCGTCGGACGCCCCAACGTGGGCAAGTCCACGCTCGTTAACCGCCTGGCCCAGACCTCGGACGCCATCGTCCACGAGTCCCGCGGCGTTACGCGCGACCGCTCGTATCACACGGCCGACTGGAATGGCCGTGAGTTCACCATCGTCGACACGGGCGGCATCGAACCGCTCAAGAGCGATGACGTCTTTGCCACGTCCATCCGTGACCAGGCCCTCGCCGCCGCTGAGGAAGCCGCCGTCATCCTGTTTGTGGTCGACGGACGTACCGGCGTCACCGAGGAGGATGAGTCGGTCGCCCGTATGCTCAAGCGCTGCGACAAGCCGGTCTTTCTGCTGGTGAACAAGCTCGACAACCCCGATCGCGAGAACGACAGCATCTGGGAGTTCTATTCGCTCGGCATCGGTGAGCCCACGCCGCTCTCGGCCCTTCACGGCCATGGCACGGGCGACCTGCTCGACGACATCGTGGCCTTGCTCCCCGAGGAAGAGGACGAGGTCGCCGACGAGTTCCCCGATGCACTGAACGTTGCCATCATCGGCCGCCCCAACGCTGGCAAGTCCTCGCTGTTCAACCGCATTCTGGGCGCCGACCGCTCTATCGTGTCCAACATCGCCGGCACCACGCGCGACGCCATCGATACCGTCGTCGAGCGCAACGGCAAACACTACCGCATGGTCGACACCGCGGGCATTCGCAAGAAGAGCACCGTGTACGAGAACATCGAGTACTACTCCATGGTCCGCGGCCTGCGCGCCATCGACCGCGCCGACGTGGCGCTGCTCGTCGTCGATGCCTCCGTGGGCGTCACCGAGCAGGACCAGAAGGTCATGGGCCTTGCCATCGAGCGCGGCTGCGCCATCGTGGTGCTGCTCAACAAGTGGGACCTGCTCGACGACGACCGCAAGCGCGAGGCCTGCATGGAGACCGTCGACCGCCGTCTGGGCGTCATGGCTCCCTGGGCCCAGTACCTGCGCATCTCGGCCCTGACCGGCCGCGGCATCGAGAAGATCTGGGCGATGGTCGACGCTGCCGAGAAGACGCGCTCGCAAAAGATCAGCACCTCGCGCCTCAACACGTTCCTCACCGACCTGCGCGAGTTTGGTCACACCGTCGTGGACGGCAAGCGCCGTCTGCGCATGCATTACGTGACCCAGACTGGCGTTAACCCGCCGACGTTCACGTTCTTTGTCAACCACAGTGACCTGGTCAACGACACCTATCAACGCTACGTGGAGAACCGTATGCGCTCGACCTTCGATTTTGCCGGCACGCCCATTCGACTCTTCTTTAGGAAGAAGGAGCAAAAGGATGCATAATCCGATTCTGCTGACCGCCGTCTGCGCCGTGGTCTCGTTCTTTATCGGGGCGATTCCGTTTGGCCTGATCCTGGGCCGCGTGTTCAACCACACGGACATTCGCAAGGCGGGCTCCGGCAACATCGGCACCACCAACGCCCTGCGCGTAGCCGGCCCCAAGGTGGCCGCGCTCACGCTGCTGCTCGACTGCCTTAAGGGCGCTATCTGCGTCATTATCGCGCGTCCGCTCATCGCGAGCGTGGGCTATGGCTTCCCTGTGAGCATCATGGCTCCCGGCGCTCCGGGCGACTGGATGCTCGGTGTCATCTGCCTGGCAGCGGTGTGGGGACACATCTTCTCGCCCTACCTCAACTTCCATGGCGGTAAGGGTATCGCCGTGGGCCTGGGCGTGATTCTTGCCTGGTACTGGCCCATTGGCCTGTCGCTGCTTGGCATGTTTATCGTGGCCGTCGCCATCACCAAGTTTGTGTCGGTAGGCTCGCTTGCCGCGGCCATCGGACTTCCTATCGCTGCTTGCGCGGTCTTTCCGTACAGCAGCCTGGGCCTCAAGTTTTGCATGGCGATGATCGGCATCACCGTGGTGTGGGCCCATCGCGCGAATATCCAAAAGCTCACGTGCGGTAAGGAGTCCAAGCTCTCGTTTACCAAGCGCGTCACCGAGCCCGACGATAAGTAGGAGAGAGTCATGAATGTTGCGCTGATTGGCTCCGGCTCCTGGGGAACCGCCGTCGCCGGCCTTGCCGCTGCGCGAGCCGCGCGCGTGACCATGTGGGCCCATAGCGAGCAGACGGCCGCCGGCATTAACGGCGAGCACCGCAACCCCCGGTATCTGGTGGACTACGCGCTGCCGGAAAACGTTGTCGCCACGACGGACCTGGCCCAGGCGCTCGACGGCGCCGACGCCATCATCTTTGCCGTGCCTTCGACGCACCTGCGCGATGTCTGCCACCAGGCGGCGCCGTTCATCGCGGGCGAGACGCCGGTTCTGTGCCTCACCAAGGGCATCGAGCCCGAGTCCGGCCTGCTCATGAGTGAGGTCATTGCCAGCGAGATCGGCAACGAGCGGCGCGTGGCGGCGCTTTCGGGCCCCAATCATGCCGAGGAGATCTGCCGCGGTGGGCTCTCTGCAGCCGTCATCGCCAGTGAAGACCAGCAGATAGGGGAGACCTTTAAGGACCTGCTTCTATCCACGGCCTTCCGCATCTACCTGTCGCAGGACATGACCGGCGTCGAGGTCTGCGGCGCCATGAAAAACGTCATCGCTATCGTATGCGGCATCTCTGCCGGCTCGGGTGCGGGCGATAACACGCTCGCCCTCATCATGACGCGCGGCCTGGCCGAGATCAGCCGCCTGGTGCACGCCCGCGGTGGCCAGGCCATAACGTGCATGGGGCTTGCAGGCATGGGCGACCTTATCGCCACTTGCACCTCGGAGCATTCGCGCAACCGCACCTTTGGCTACGAGTTCGCGCATGGCGTGTCGCTCTACGAGTACCAGGCGCGCACGCATATGGTGGTCGAGGGTGCCGTCGCTGCCCGCAGCGTCAGCGAGCTCGCCCGTTCACTGGGCGTAGACATTCCGCTCACCTTTGCCGTGGAGCAAACGCTCTACAACGGTGTTACTTTGGATAGGGCGCTCGAGATCCTTACCGACCGCGTCCCCTCTCAAGAGTTCTACGGACTCGCCGACTAGCGCAGAAAGGCTACTACTATGGGTTCCATCAAAATCGCTCCATCCGTCCTTTCGGCCGACATGGCCAACCTGAAGGGCGAGCTCGACAAGATCGCCGGTGCCGACTACGTACACTTCGACGTCATGGACGGTCACTTTACCGGCAACCTGACCTTTGGCGTTGACATCCTTAAGGCTGTCAAGCGCTCCACCGATGTGCCGGTCGACGCGCACCTGATGGTATCGAACCCCGACGAGACGGTCGATTGGTACGCCGACGCCGGTGCCGACATGATCACCGTGCACTTCGAGGCCTCCACGCACCTGCACCGCACGCTCACCCATCTGCAGCAGCGCGGCGTCAAGGCCGGCGTGGTGCTCAACCCCGCCACCCCCGTCTGCGTACTCGAGAGCATCATCGACGTCGTCGATATGGTGTTGCTGATGAGCGTGAACCCTGGCTTTGGCGGCCAGAGCTTTATCCCGGGCACCATTGCAAAGCTGCATGAGCTTACGGCCATGTGTGAGCGCCACGGCGTGTCGCCCCTGATCGAGGTCGATGGCGGAATCTCTTCCAAGAACATCGCCGAGGTCGTCAAGGCCGGCGCCAACGTGCTCGTAGCCGGCTCCGCCGTATTTAAGTCCGAAGATCCCGCCGCCGAGGTTGCGCTGCTGCAGAAGCTGGGCAACGAGGCCGTACAGGAGGCATAAACCCTTATGACCGCAGGTCAAAACCGCATACCCGTGAATCTTGACTATGCCGCCTCGACGCCCATGCGCGCCGAGGCGCTCCTTGCGCAGCGCGAGTACGACGACAGCGAGCTTGCCGGCGTCAACCCCAACTCGCTACATTCGCTCGGACGCAAGGCCGCCGCACGCCTGGAAGTTGCCCGTCGCGAGATCGCGCGCAGCTTTGGCACACGCGTTCGCCCGTCCGAGATCATCCTTACCAACGGCGGTACCGAGGCCAACCAGCTGGCACTGCTCGGTCTTGCCGAGGGCGCTCGTCAACGTGATCGCAAGCGCGATCGCGTCATCGTTTCGGCCATCGAGCACGATTCGATTCTGGACAACCTACCGCTGCTGCGCGCCGCCGGCTTTACCGTCGACCTGGTGCAGCCCTGCCGCGCGGGCTACATTGAGCCTGCCACGCTTGTCGAGCTGCTCGGCGACGACGCGGCGCTCGTGAGCATTATGGTCGCCAACAACGAGACCGGCGTGGTGCAGCCCATCCGCGAGCTGGCTGCCGTCGCACATGCCTCCGGCGCCTTGTTTCATACCGATGCCATCCAGGGCTACTTGCATATTCCGCTCGATGTCACCGAGCTGGGCGTCGATGCCATGACCGTTGCCGCGCACAAGATCGGCGGCCCTGTGGCATCCGGCGCGCTCTACCTTAAGAGCCGCACGCCGCTGCGTCCGCGCATCTTTGGCGGTGGACAGGAAGCCGGCCGTCGTGCCGGTACGCAGGATCTGCGCACGCAGCTGGCTTTTGCCGCAGCCGCTTCCGTGTTGCTGCCGAATGTGGGCCAGGAGCGTGCGACGCTGCAGACCCTTTCCGACAAGCTCTACGCCACGCTTACGGCCCATCCTCGCATTCACGCCACGATGGGCGACTACGCGCAGGCCGATCGTCTGCCGGGTATGGTTTCAATCTACGTCGACGGCATGGACTCCGAGGAGCTCATCATTAAGCTCGATGCCGCCGGCTTTGAGGTTTCGGCCGGATCAGCTTGCTCGAGTGGCAGCATGGACCCGAGCCACGTGCTCAGCGCCATGGGCATTGGTCGCGAGCAGGCATTGGGGTCGCTGCGCATTTCCTTCGATGACCGCGTGAATCCGGGCGATCTGGACGACTTTGCGCAGACGCTGCTCTCGATCGTAGGCGCCGCATGATCGTCTCCGAGCTTGAACATGCGCTGCTGGAGCGCTATCCCAAGGCAGACGCCGAGGGCTGGGATCATGTTGGGCTATCCGTGGGAGATCCTGCTGCCAAGATCACCGCTGTTGCCTGCGCACTCGATGCGACCGAGGCCAACGTGCACCTCGCTCTCGAGGCCGGTGCCAACGTTCTGCTGACGCATCATCCCATCTATCTCAAGGCGCCCGAGGCCTTTTGTCCAGCCGATTCTACGCGTCCCCAGTGCAGCGCTGCACTGTACGAGGCGGCTCGTTGCGGCGTGAGCATCATCTCGCTTCACACCAACCTGGACCGCTCGCACGAAGCGCGCGTTCGCTTGAGTGAGTTGCTGGGCGCCGAGCCCATGAGCTCGCTGGAGCATGTGGACGAGCCTGAGCTCACCGGTCTGGGCGCACTCGCGACCCTCCACGACGCCTGCAACCTGCGCGATCTCGCCAACCGTGCCGCCACGGCCTTTGGCAGCGACCCGCGCGTATGGGGCGAAGCCGAGCACCCGTGCCGCACCGTCGCCATTCTGGGTGGCTCCCTCGGCGGTTTTGGTGAGCTTGCCATCGCCGCGGGCGCAGATGTTATTGTGACCGGAGAGGCCGGCTACCACGTGGCGCAGGACCTTGCCTTGCGCGGTCTGGGCGTCATCCTGCTCGGCCACGATCGCTCCGAGGAGCCGTTCGTGGATATCTTGATGAACTCTGCAGTTGACGCAGGGGTCGACCCCCGTCATGCGATTAAAATACTGAACCCTTGCCAATGGTGGACTGTGACAAAAGGAGAGAACTTATGAGCGCCGGCGCTACGCTACTCAAGCTGCAACAGATCGATTTGGAGCTCGCCCGCAACAAGAGCGAACTTGCCAATATGCCGGAGCTCAAGGAGCTCGCTTCTAAGCGCAAGACCTATGTGAAGCTCAAGTCCGAGATGACCAAGCTCTACGCCCAGCGCAAGGATCTGGACATTGAGCTCGACGATCTCAACACTACCGAGATCCAGACCAATAACGCCATCGAGGCCGCCAAGAAGCGTCACGTCGATGGTTCTGACTACCGCGAGGTGCAGGACCTGGAGAATGAGCTTGCCACCCTGGCCAAGCGTCTGGACAAGATCGAGCACACCCGCAAGGACGTCATCGTCGCCCATAAGGAAGCGCTCGACCGCGAAGCCCGCGCGCAGGCCATCATCGCCAAGTTCGAGGAGGGCGTGAAGGCTGACACCAAGGCCGCACGAGCCAAGGCCGCCGACCTGCAGGCCCAGATTGATGCCGCCACCATGGAGCGCACCGCCCTTGCCGCCACGCTGCCGACTGACGTGCTCACCGATTACGAGCGCCTGCTTAAGCAGTTCCGCGGCCTGGCCGTCGAGACCATCCAGGGCAACATCCCCACGGTCTGCCATACCGCGCTGCAGGCATCGTCCATGAGCGACCTCAACCACGACGGTAGTGAGATTACGCACTGCCCGTATTGCCACCGCCTGCTCGTGCTCCCCAGCAAGGAAGCTTAAATGATGACGGCGGCACCCAACAATTCAATGCAACTTGAGGGAAAAACGATCCTGCTGGGCATTACCGGCGGGATCGCCGCCTATAAGTCGTGCAATATCGTGCGCCTGCTGCAAAAGCGCGGCGCGCGCGTCAAGGTCGTTATGAGCGAGCATGCCACCGAGTTTGTGGGCCCGCTCACCTTCCGTGCGCTCACCAACGAGCCGGTCGCTGTAGGTCTGTTTGATGACCCCTCCGACCCCATCCACCACATTTCGCTCGCGCAGGAGCCCGACCTGGTGGTCGTGGCACCCGCGACGGCCAATATCATCGCCAAGATGGCAAACGGTATCGCCGATGACCTCATCTCCACGACGCTGCTCGCCACGCCGCGACCCATTGTGATCGCGCCTGCCATGAACAATGGCATGTGGAAGGCGCCGGCAACCCAGACCAATATGGCCACGCTGCGCGACCGCGGGGTGCACGTGGTTGGCCCCGGTAGTGGCTACCTTGCCTGCGGTGACGTGGACACGGGGCGCATGAGCGAGCCCGAGGACATCGTCGAAGCCATCTGCGAGGTGCTCAATCCCGTGCCACAGGACCTTGCAGGCAAGCGCATCGTCATCACCGCCGGTCCCACGCATGAGCTGATCGATCCGGTGCGCTTTATTGGTAATCGGTCGTCGGGCAAGATGGGCATCGCACTGGCAGGGGAGGCCGTACGCCGCGGCGCTGCGGTCACGCTCGTGTTGGGGCCGACGTCACTCGACGTGGGTCACGGCGTGGAGTGCGTGCGCGTGCAGACCGCCGCAGAGATGCTGCAGGCGGCGTTAAACGCCTTCCAGACGGCCGACGCTGCCATTTGCGCTGCTGCTGTCGCCGACTACACACCCGTATCCCCTGCGGACCACAAACTCAAAAAGGCCAACGAACGCTTGGATCGCATCGAACTGGTCGAGACGGTTGATATCTTGGCAGAGCTCTCGCGCCAGAAGGGTGAGCGCTGTGTGATTGGCTTTGCGGCCGAGACCGATAACGTCGTGGAGTACGCTGAGCGCAAACTTGCCCGCAAGGGCTGCGATGCCATTATCGCCAACGATGTCTCGCGCGCCGATTCGGGCTTTGGAACCGATACCAACAAGGCCTGGATTGTTAGCACAGCAGGGACGCAGGAACTTCCTGTGCTAACAAAACCCCAGCTCGCAGATACAATTTTGGACTTGCTTCAA
>ERZ1107006.2138-NODE-2138-length-15081-cov-3.099028_pt1 | contig 15081 bp, 9 predicted proteins | sample MGYA00403696_ERZ1107006 | MGnify/ENA primary metagenome ERZ1107006 (study PRJEB35170, sample SAMEA104062441) | human gut metagenome | biome: human gut; feature: human-associated habitat; material: faeces | place: Denmark | collected 2012-08-13 ...
TTATTATATACGAATATATACACAAAAAAAAGTAGATTTTTGCTATTTATTGAGATAAAATACTATTTAATAAAAACTTTATAAGGAGAAATATGTCATGGGAAAGTGTACATTTAAAGGTGGATGTCATCCTTATGACGGTAAAGAGTTTTCTAAGGATAAACCAATCAAAGAACTCTTTCCAGCCGTAGGAGAGATGGTGTTCCCGCTTTCACAGCACATCGGCGCACCTGCTAAGCCAGTTGTTGCCAAGGGCGACTATGTCCTTGCAGGCCAGCTGATAGCCGAGGCAGGTGGATTTGTTTCTGCGAACATTCATTCATCTGTATCAGGTACTGTTAAAGCTATTGAGCCAAGAACATTGGCTACAGGCGGTAAGTGCAATTCTATCATTATCGAGAATGATGGCGAATTCAAAGAAGTTGAATATACACCTATGAAGTTCGAGGATCTTACTAAGGACGTTATCTTAGAAAGAATCAAGGCTGCTGGTGTTGTAGGTATGGGAGGAGCTGGTTTCCCAACTAATGTTAAGCTCTCTCCAAAGAATCCTGAAGCCATAGATTACATTATCGTTAATGGAGCAGAGTGTGAGCCTTACCTTACATCTGATTACAGAAGATTATTAGAAGAATCAGACAAGGTTGTTATGGGTCTTAAGATTGCTCTTAAGATATTTGACCATGCTAAGGGAATTATCGGTATTGAAGATAATAAGCCTGAGGCAATAAGAATCATGCAGGAAGCTACAGCTTCTGAGCCTGATATTGAAGTTAAGCCATTAAAGACTAAGTATCCACAGGGAGGAGAGCGTAGTCTTATATATGCAACAACAGGAAGAGCTATTAATTCAAGTATGCTTCCAGCTGATGCAGGCTGTATCGTACATAATGTTGATACAATATTCTCAATCTATCTTTCAGTTATAGAAGGTAAGCCTCTTACTAAGAGAATATGTACTGTAACAGGCGACGGAGTTAAAGAGCCTGGCAACTTCTATGTATGGTTAGGAACTAATTACAGACAGCTTCTTGACGCTGCCGGTGGTCCTGTAGGAGAACCTGAGAAATATATTTCCGGTGGTCCTATGATGGGATTTGCCATGTACAGTCTTGACGTACCTGTTGTTAAGGGAAGTTCATCACTTCTTGTATTCCAGAAGGATATCGTATCTAAGACCACATCTTCTGCATGTATAAGATGTGGTAAATGTGGTGAGGCATGTCCGGAACACCTTCTTCCAGCAAAGCTTGCCGGTTTTGCATCACGTAATGATGAAGAAGGCTTTACTAAGTTCGATGGTATGGAATGTGTAATGTGCGGAAGCTGTTCATATGTCTGTCCAGCCAAGAGACCATTAACACAGCAGATTAAGGCTATGAGAAGTACAGTACTTGCTAACAGAAGAAAGAAGTAGAAAGGTGGGCAATCAAAGTGAGTGAGATTTTTAACGTATCGACTAATCCTCATGTGCGAAGCGGGAATACTACTCAGACAATAATGAGAGATGTTCTTATTGCTTTAACTCCTGCCAGCATATTTGGTATAGTTAATTTTGGCCTCGATGCACTGCTTCGTATAGTAATCGGTATTGTTACTTGTGTAGCATGTGAGGCATTATATCAGTATTTCATGCATAAGAAAGTTACTGTTACAGATTTAAGTGCAGCAGTAACAGGTCTTCTTATTGCATTAAATATTCCATCAACATTAAATGTTGGTTTTGAAATCGTAGGATGTGTATTTGCAATTATCGTAGTTAAGCAGCTTTTTGGAGGACTTGGACAGAACTTCATGAACCCTGCTCTTGCAGCAAGATGTTTCCTTCTTATTGCATATACAGGTCCGATGACTAATTTTGTTACATCTAACGGATTTTTAGACGCATATTCAGGAGCAACACCTCTTGCACTACTTAAGCCTGGTGCAGAATCAACAGGCGTTGTTTCATTAGCTAAGATGTTTATTGGTACAACAGGTGGTGTTATCGGTGAGACTTCAGCAATCTGCCTTCTTTTAGGTGGTATCTACCTCCTTGCAAGAAAGGTTATTAACTGGAGAATACCTGTAATATATGTAGGTGTATTTGCAGCGCTTATATTCCTTTTTGCACCAGGACATCATTTCGATGTAATCTACATGCTTGAGGAAGTATGTGGTGGTGGACTTTTACTTGGTGCCATCTTCATGGCGACAGATTATGTAACTTCACCAATTACACCTAATGGTAAAATTGTATTTGGCTGCTGCTTAGGTCTTCTTACATTCATTTTCAGAATGTATGGTGGTTCAGCAGAAGGCGTTTCATATGCAATTATCTTCTGTAACCTCTTAGTTCCTCTTATTGAGAGAGTAACAGTTCCTAAGTCATTTGGTAAGAAGAAGCCAGAGAAGAAAGCAAAGGAGGCTGCATAAGATGAAGAAAATAGTTAAAGATGCATTAGTTTTATTTGCTATAACACTTGTAGCCGGAATTCTTCTTGGTGTTGTATATCAGATAACACTTGATCCTATTGCAAAGGCTAATGAGAATGCTAAGGAAAAGGCTTACAAAGCAGTTCTTGCAGAAGCAGACAGCTTTGAGACAATAGATGCCCTTCCTTCTGATGATGATATTAATGCTTCATCAGACATTGACTTCTCTAAGGATAAGGTCAATGAAGTTGCTATAGGAAAGAAAGGCAGCGAGACAGCAGGTTATGTTGTAACAGTTACAGATAGTGACGGTTACGGCGGAGATATCAAGTTTACAGTTGGTATTTCAACAGATGGAAAGGTACTTGGAGTATCATTCCTTTCAATCAGCGAAACTGCTGGTCTTGGTATGAGAGCTAAACAGGATCCATCATTTACATCACAGTTTACAGCTAAGTCTGATGCAGTTGCATCATTTTCAGTAGTAACAGATGGTTCAGCATCAGAAAGCAATGCTAATGTTGATGCAATCGGTGGTTCTACAATTACTTCTAAATCAGTCACAAAGGGTGTAAATTATGCGCTTGCAGTTTACAAGCTTGTGGCAGGAAACTAGGGAGGTGCGGACTTTGAATAAATGTATAGAAAGACTTTATAATGGTATTATTAAAGAGAATCCTACCCTGGTACTTACACTTGGTATGTGTCCTACACTTGCGGTTACTACATCAGCAATCAATGGTATAGGTATGGGACTTTCTTCTACAGTAGTACTTGCATTATCAAACCTTATGATTTCATTACTTCGTAAGGCTATTCCAGATGGTGTAAGAATGCCAGCGTTCATCGTTGTCGTTGCATCATTTGTTACAATGGTACAGTTCCTTATGCAGGGCTTCCTGCCAAGTCTGTACGACTCACTTGGAATATATATTCCTCTTATAGTTGTTAACTGTATTATCCTTGGACGTGCGGAAGCCTATGCTTCTAAGAATCCTCCAATTCCTTCATTCTTTGATGGAATAGGTATGGGACTTGGATTCACAATTGCTATCACAATCCTTGGAGCAATAAGAGAGCTTATCGGTGGCGGTACAATTTTCTCAGATGGTACTAACGCATTATTTGATCTCTCAACAATCGGTTACACACCAGCAAGTATCTTTATCCTTGCACCAGGAGCGTTCTTTGTTCTTGCATTCATGATTGCTATTATGAACAGAATTAAGAGAAAGAAAGGCATGAAGCCTGCAGAAGTTCCTGACTACACAGAAGAGATAGAAGAAGCTAAGGCTGAGGCTAAGAATAACTAAGGGAGGTAAATATGGGATATTTTTCACAGTTATTATTGATAGCTGTAAGTACAGCAATTGTCAATAATGTAGTTTTAAGCCAGTTCCTCGGTTTGTGTCCTTTCCTTGGAGTTTCTAAGAAGATAAACACAGCAGCAGGAATGGGTGGCGCTGTTATCGGCGTTATCACTATTTCATCAGCTGTCTGCAGTCTTATATATGACTGTATACTTACACCGCTTAAGCTTACATATCTGAATACAATTGTATTCATCCTTGTAATTGCGGCACTTGTTCAGTTTGTTGAAATGTTTTTAAAGAAGACATCACCATCTCTTTATGAAGCACTTGGTGTATACCTTCCACTTATTACAACTAATTGTGCAGTACTTGGTATTGCACTTACTAACGTACAGAACTATAACACAGCAGCAGGACTTAATATTGGTCAGAAGCTTTTAGATTCTGTAGTCAGTGGATTAGGAACAGCTGTTGGTTTTACAATAGCAATCATAATCATGGCTGGTATACGTGAAAGAAACGAATTCAATGATGTTCCGGAAAGCTTTAAGGGAATGCCTATTGTATTACTTACTGCAGGACTTATGGCTATCGCATTCTTTGGATTTTCAGGTATTATTTAAGAGGAGGACGACAAGATGTCAGGTATAATTATTGCTGCAGTTGTTGTAAGCTGCACTGGTCTTCTTCTCGGACTTTTCCTCGGAGTAATGGGTAAGAAGTTCTATGTTGAAGTAGATCAGAAAGAGATAGATGTAAGAGCAGAGCTTCCTGGAAACAACTGTGGTGGTTGTGGATATGCAGGATGTGATGCACTTGCTAAGGCAATTGCCGCAGGAGAAGCTCCAGCTAACGCATGTCCAGTTGGTGGCGCACCGGTTGCAGCAAAGATTGGTGCAATCATGGGTGAGGAAGTTGGAGAATCAGTAAGAATGACAGCATTTGTTAAATGTGCTGGTGACTGCGACAAAGCAAAAGAAAATTATGTGTACTCAGGTGCAATGGATTGTACAGCAATGAACGTCGTTCCTAACGGCGGTTCTAAGGCATGTACATACGGATGTATGGGATATGGTTCGTGTGTTAAGGCATGTCCTTTTGATGCAATTCATATTGTTAATGGTATTGCTGTAGTAGATAAGGGCAAATGTAAAGCATGTGGTAAATGTGTTGCTGTATGTCCAAGACACCTTATTGAAATCATACCATACAAGAGTAACTATACAGTTAACTGTTCATCTAACGATAAGGGTAAAGATGTTATGTCAGCATGCTCTGTTGGATGTATTGGATGTATGTTATGTACAAAGCAGTGTGAGTTCGGTGCTATTACAGTAGAAAACAATATTGCACATATTGATTATTCAAAGTGTACAGGTTGTGGAAAGTGTGCTGAGAAGTGCCCTAAGAAGATAATACATCTTCATTGATAATTTAATCACAATAAGTTATAATAAGAAACTGCCGTAGGCTTATGCTTATGGCAGTTTCCTAGTTTAAGAAAAGAGAAGATACACCTATGGCAGAGATGAAATCGAAGTTACAAGATTTTTATAAAAGACTTGATTCCAGAAAATCAACATATTTTCTGGCTTATTCAGTTATTTTTGCAATCCTTGCTATAGGTGTGTTTTCTTTTTATTTTTTCACTAGAAAGACATTCATATGGGAGGTTGATGGCTGGGAACAGCATTATAAGTCACTCATATATTATTCACAGTATTTAAGGGATTTCTTTAAAAATATATTTATCAATCATCAGTTTGTAATACCACAGTGGGATTTTGCAATAGGTGAGGGAAGTGATGTTATAGGAACATTTCACTATTATGTGATAGGCGACCCATTTACATTCTTATGTTTCCTGTTTCCAGCAAAGTACATGTATATATTCTATGAAGCAATGATTCTTTTAAGAATATATCTGTCAGGTATAGCATTTTCACTGCTGTGTTTTTATACAGGACATAAGAAAAGATATGTCCTTCCAGGAGCAGTAGCTTATGCATTCTGCTACTGGGCAATATACAATGCGGTAAGACATCCGTTCTTTCTTAACCCGCTTCTGTATTATCCGCTGCTTATATTGGGTGTTGAGAAGATAATCAGAGAGAAGAAAATGTGGCTCTTTACAATAACAGTAGCTGTTGCTGCAATGAGTAATTTTTATTTCTTCTACATGCTTGTGTTCACAACAATTATATATGTTATTGTAAGATTCATATTCTGTTATGGAAAGAATGTAAAAATGTGGGGCAAAGGAATATTAAGACTTGCAGTTTCATCGGTTACAGGACTGTGTATGGCGGCAATAGTGTTTCTGCCTGTGCTTCACGTTTTCTTAAGTGACAGCAGATTTAATACACCTAATAAAATGGGACTGGTATATCCTTTTTCATACTATGCAAAGCTTCCGGGACTTTTTATCGTTGAGGGTGATAACTTCTGGACATGCATGGGATTTGCAGTGCCGGTGTTACTTGCAGTGCTTTTAATGTTTAAGAGCAGACGTAAGTACACAATGCTTAAGACTTATTTTATTATAAGTGCTGTGATGATATGTATACCGTTCTTCGGACAGGCAATGAACGGATTTTCATATATGTGTAACAGGTGGATATATTCATTTGCATTATTATGTGCATATATACTTGTGTGCATGATGCCGCGTCTTATAACACTGGAAAGAAAAGAAATCCGCTTTATTGGAATTGCACTTACAATATATTTTGTGGTATGTATGTGCGTAAAGTATTCAAGAAATGGCAAGCTTATAAGTGCAGTTACAATTGGAGTAATATTGCTAATTGGACTTAGCATAAAGAATGTTAATGAATATAACAGATGCATGATGGTGACAGTAGCGGTTATGCTGGCGGCATTAGCTAATGGTATATGGAAAAATGCTTCATTTGGGGAAAATTATGCGGCACAGTGCATAAGCGTTAAAATGGCACAGGAAGATGTGTTTGGAAGCGAGAAGGAGCTTATAAGTAAAGATGCTGAAGATACAGATTTTATCAGATATTCAGGCTCTGGACTTTCGTACAATATGAACTGCATAACAGGAATATCATCCTCTAATCTGTACTGGACACTTACTAATCCGTATGTATCGAAGTTCAGATATGATTGTGCAATCAGGCTTGATACGCTGCTTCCGCACAAATACACAGGCTATGATGACAGGTCATCTCTTATAGCATTGTCATCTGCCTCAAAGTATCTGGTGAGTAAGACCGGCGGACTTGTTCCATATGGATTTGCTTATGAATCAGAAAATGATGATTATGTAATGTATAATAACGATAATGCGCTTCCGTTAGGATTTACTTATGACAAGGCTGTTAATAAGAATGAATGGGAGGGCTTAAGTGCAGTTGATAAGCAGAAAGCAATGCTTCAGGCTGTTGTTATTGACAGGAGTGGGAAGGATACCAGGGAGGCGCTTCCTGACAGGGTATCTGTTAAAGATTTAAGTTATGACAGCCAGATTAAAGATTATACAATGAATTATGATGCCAAAGAAGTACAGTGTACTGACAATACATTTGCAGTAACTAAGGCAGGTGCCAGGGTAACATTTAACTTTACAGGCAGTGGCGCAGGTGAGACTTACTTTAATATTAATGGGCTTGATTATGAAGGCGCAGCACAGTTCCAGCTGTATTTTGGAAAGAAAAAGTTTGACCCGTTAGACTTATACTCTAAGTCAGACTGGAAAGAGCTTTCACATAATGAAAAGAAGAAGATATTTAAGAATTTCATATACTGGACACAGTCTACAAGCAGTGTTAAGCTTGGGATTACGACTGATACAGGAGTAACCAAGTCAATGAATTACTTTACATCTGATTACAGCTATTACAGTAACCAGCATGATTTCAGTGTGAATATGGGCTATTCGGAAGAAAATGTTACATCAGTTACAGTGACTTTCCAGAAGATTGGCGTGTATTCTTATGATGATATACAGATTGTATGCCAGCCAATGGACAGTTACACTGACGAGATTAATACACTTAAAGAAAATGTATTAACAGATGTAGAGCTTGGAAATAATAAGGTTACAGGTCAGATAACACTTGACCGTAATAAATATCTGTGTCTTACAATCCCTTATTCAAAGGGCTGGAAGGTATATGTAGACGGGGAAAGACAAAAGCTATATAATGCTAATGGTCAGTATATGGCTGTATATCTTACGAGTGGAACGCATAATGTAACACTTAAGTATTCTACGCCGCTTCTTAAAGAGGGAGCGTTGGTGTCACTTGCAGGTGTGGCCATCTTTGCCATGCAGCTTGTAATTAATAAGAGAAAGAAGAGGGAATAATAATGTACAGAGAAGTTGCGAAACTTATTATATATGGTAATCATGAGGACACTATTCTTATGAAAATGTCCGATATTTTCAAAAAAATTGACAGGGATGAGGAGACTCCTGACAAGCTTATAAGTGATATATATGAGCAGATTAAGAGAATATTGGAGGTTGCCACAGATTATGGCTTTGATAAGAATTTATGGCATAATTACCTTACATTCTATCTTATAACTAATGAGAATCCATTCAGCCTTACATGTGAAAAGGTAGGTGCTAATGATGGAAGCGTTAATGAATTTGCTAAGAATGACTTCAAGGTGTTTATGAATCTGTTTAATTATGATTTCAGACCTATTGAGGCTGCACTTGGAATCAACTGTTTTTCACTTATATCTGATTACAAGGCAATTGTTAAGAAAGAGCTTATGTACAATAAGAATGTAAGTGAGAAGGTACAGGCTTTAAGCCTTAAGCTTGAGACAGCAAAGGACGAGAATGAGTTCTTTAATTATGTTACTGATTTCTATAAAGCATATGGTGTAGGAATGTTCGGACTTAATAAAGCATTCAGAGTAATAGGCGGTGATAATGGCGTTACATTTACACCAATTAACAATATGGATAAGGTTATGTTAGATGACCTTATAGGTTATGAAATCCAGAAGAAGAAGCTTGTTGAGAATACAGAGGCCTTTGTTCAGGGAAGAAAAGCTAATAATGCGCTTCTTTTTGGTGACAGCGGAACAGGTAAGTCAACTTCTATCAAGGCTATTGTCAATGAATATTATGACCAGGGTCTTAGAATGATAGAGATATACAAACATCAGTTCAAGGATTTATCTAATGTTATAGCAAGCATTAAGAACAGAAATTACAAGTTCATAATATATATGGATGATTTATCTTTCGAGGAATTCGAGATTGAATACAAGTTCTTAAAGGCTGTAATTGAAGGCGGTGTTGAGACTAAGCCTGATAATATTCTTATCTATGCAACATCTAACAGAAGACATCTTATCAAGGAAACATGGAATGACAGAAATGATATGGAAAGCAATAACGGCCTTCACAGATCTGATACTATTGAGGAGAAGCTTTCATTAGTGAACAGATTTGGATGCCAGATAAGCTACTCTAAGCCATCACAGAAAGAATTCTTTGATATTGTTATTGGCCTTGCAAGGAAGAATAATGTTAAGATGACAGATGAAGAGCTTATGGCAGAGGCTAACAAGTGGGAACTTTCACATGGTGGAATATCAGGAAGAACAGCACAGCAGTTTATCAATTACTGTCTTGGGGGTAGAGAATGATTTCATACATTAAAGGTGAGCTTTCCGAAATTCTGCCTGATGTAATCGTTGTGGAAGCCAATGGAATCGGATATAATATATATGTTCCGGGTTCAGTTCTTGGTGAGCTTCCATCAGTTGGCAGTGAGGTTAAGATATATACATATATGAATGTCAAGGAAGATGAATGCAGTCTGTTCGGATTCCTTACAAGAGATGATTTAAGCATGTTTAAAATGCTTATCTGTGTCAATGGTATTGGCCCTAAGGCAGCGCTTGGCGCATTATCTAATATCACAGCAGATGATTTAAGATTTGCAGTTCTTGCTGATGATGTGGCAGCAATCAAGGCACTTCCTGGTATCGGACCTAAGACAGCACAGAAGATTATAATTGAGCTTAAGGATAAGTTAAAGCTTGATGAAGTATTTGAATCAGCACTTTCTAAGAATAAAAAGGCAGACAATAACAGTAATGTAAGTAATGTCATGATGATAAGAAATGACGCTGTTGAGGCACTTGTATCACTTGGATATTCAAGCAAAGATGCACTTGTTGCTGTCAAGGAAGTGGAAGATATAGAGAATAAGGATTCTGAGACGGTTCTTAAGGAAGCGTTAAAGAAGCTGGCTAAATTCTAGAACAGAATAGTATTTGAGAAATGAGGGGCTATATGGAAAAGAGGATTATATCAACACAGATAACTGAAGAAGATTATGGTATTGAGAATTCCTTAAGACCATTATCTCTCGATGACTATGTTGGACAGAATAAGGTTAAGAGTAATCTTAAAGTATATATTGAGGCAGCAAAGGAAAGAGGAGAGGCACTTGACCATGTGCTTTTCTATGGACCTCCGGGACTTGGAAAGACAACTCTGGCAGGAATTATTGCTAATGAAATGGGGGTTAATATCAAGGTTACATCCGGTCCTGCAATCGAGAAGCCGGGAGATATGGCAGCTATACTTAACAACTTGAGTGAGGGTGATATTCTCTTTGTTGATGAGATTCACAGACTTAACAGACAGGTTGAAGAAGTGCTGTATCCGGCAATGGAGGATTATAAGATTGATATTATGATTGGAAAGGGTGCAACAGCAAGGTCTATAAGACTTGATCTGCCACAGTTCACTCTGATAGGTGCAACAACAAGAGCGGGACTTTTATCAGCACCTTTAAGAGACAGATTCGGTGTTGTAAGCCATATGGAATTCTATACAGTTCCGGAGCTTGAGAAAATCATTATCCGTTCAGCCAATGTGCTTAATGTTGATATTGACTCAGACGGAGCACATGAGCTTGCAAGAAGATCCAGAGGAACACCGAGACTTGCCAACAGACTTTTAAAGAGAGTGCGAGATTTTGCACAGGTTAAATATAACGGACATATCAATAAGGATGTTGCTGATTATGCACTTAATCTGTTAGATGTTGACAGAGATGGATTGGATCGTAACGATCGTGTTATACTTACTACAATAGTTGATAAGTTTGATGGCGGACCTGTCGGTATTGAGACACTGGCAGCTTCAATAGGCGAGGATTCAGGAACTCTTGAAGATGTTTATGAGCCATATCTTATACAGAACGGGTATATTAACAGAACTCCAAGAGGAAGAGTTGCAACTAAAGCAGCTTATGATAATCTTGGCAGGCCATTCAAACAAAAATAACATAAAATATTCTAAAGAATGTGTTTTATGAGTTGAATAGTAAGTGTATTTATTATATACTTAATATGTTTATTTCTACATATATGGAGGGGACTTATGTCATCAAAGAATACAGCAGAAGTAATTCTTGGAGGTAAGGTAATCAAGCTTGGTGGATATGAAAGCGAGGAGTATCTTCAGAGAGTTGCATCATACATTAATAACAAGATAACTGAATTTAATAAAGAAGAGAGTTACAGACGAATGTCAGCAGAGCTCAGAACTGATATGATGTATCTTAATATTGCAGATGATTACTTCAAGGCTAAGAAGATGGCAGACAGTCTTTCATTAGATATTGAGAACAAGGATAAGGAAATATACGACCTTAATCATGAACTTATTGCAGCACAGATTAAGGCAGAAAGTTCAGCAAAAGAGATTAAGGAATTAAAGAGTGAGATTAACAAGTATCAGAAGAATATTGTCAAGTTAGAGACAGAACTGAATGACTCTAAGAAGTGATTTACATAAGATTATCTGGTATTAATAATAACGGCTGTTGCAAATGCATTTGCAGCAGCCATTTAATTTAAAGGCGGTTACAACTATGAATGTTGATAAGAGAAAAACACAGGTGGAGGTTTTAGCACCAGCAGGTTCACTTGATATTATGAAAGCTGTTGTGGCGGCAGGGGCAGATGCCATATACCTGGGAGGCAATATGTTTGGAGCAAGGGCATTTGCCAATAATTTTAATGATGAAGAGCTTATCTGTGCTATTGAATATGCACATTTATTCGGTAGAAAGGTTTACCTGACAGTTAATACTCTTCTTAAGTCAAGAGAGATAGAGAACAGTCTTATAGAATATCTTATACCATTCTATGAGGCAGGTCTTGATGCAGTGATTGTACAGGATATGGGTGTGTTTAACCTTATAAGAAAACATTTTCCTGATATGGATATACATGCAAGCACACAGATGACACAGACCGGAGTGTATGGCAGCAGGCTTTTAAAGGAACTTGGTGCAACAAGAATAGTCACTTCAAGAGAGATGAATCTGCAGGAAATAAAGCAGCTTCATGAGAGATTAGATGTGGAGATAGAAAGCTTTGTGCATGGAGCATTATGTTACTGTTATTCGGGACAATGCCTGCTTTCAAGCTTTAACGGAGGAAGAAGCGGTAACAGGGGAAGGTGTGCCCAGCCGTGCAGGATGCCTTATGATGTGTATGATAACGGTGAAAAGATTAATAACAGAAACAACAGTTACGCATTAAGCCCTAAGGATATGTGTGCATTACAGATACTTCCTGATGTTATAGAAAGTGGAGTGTATTCTCTGAAAATTGAAGGCCGTATGAAGAATGTCACATATGCGGCTATGGTAACGCATATTTACCGTAAATATGTTGATATGTATCTTGAGAGAGGACGAAAAGGCTTCAAGGTAGATAAGAAGGATATTGATGACCTTTCAGATATATATAACAGAGGTGCATTTACTACAGGCTATTATGACAGCGTCAAGGGAAAGAAGATGATGTCACTGGGGCGTCCTAACCATATGGGAACGGAGTGCCTTAAGGTAGTATCTAACAAGGCAGGAAGAATTACATTTAAGGCATTAAAGAATGTGAACAGAGGCGATGTCTTTGAGATTGATAAAGAGCATTCATTTGAGAGCGGAGCTGATGTGGCAGCAGGACAGACCTTGGTTGTTAATCTTCCTAAGAAATACCCGCTGTATGAGGGAAGAATTGTCAACAGAATGAATAATGCTAAGATTAAGGCATATGTAGCGGACAATTATGTCGGAATAACACCTAAGCTTCATGTAGATATGAGGTTTGTTGTAAGAAAGAATGAAAATATATCACTTACAGTAATGTATGATGGAATTGAAAAGACATGTACAGGAGAGATAGTTACCGAAGCACAGAGCCGTCCGGCCTCAGAGGAGGAACTGGTTAAGAATTTAAAGAAAACCGGCGATACATGTTTTGTGGTGGAAGATGCAGAAGTGCAGCTTGATGATGGTGTGTTTGTCGGCTGGATTAAGGAATTAAGAAGAAATGTACTTGAACAGCTTGAGACACATTTAAAGCACAGTCTTGTAAGAACTTATAATAAGCCTGAATGTGCAGAGCCTGACGATAGGGAGAATACTGATGATAATAATTATCAGGTAAGAAAAGCTGCATACCTTCATGATATAGCGCAGGTAAAGAAAGCAGCATCAGTTTCAGGTGTTGAAAGCATTTATCTTGATTATAAGATGTTTTATATGAATGATGAGAATTCATTAAAAGAGGCTGTAAAGCACTGTCAGTCACATGGAATATATGTATATATGTTCCTTCCACATATTCTTAAGGCAGAGAAATATGATAAGTTTAAGTGCTTGTGTGAGAAGGCTTCTGACTGTGGCATAGACAGGTTTGTATGCCGTAATATTGAGCAGATTGGTTTTCTTGGAAGTGACAACTGGAAGAAATTATCTGACAAGGTGCATATTATTACAGACAGCAGCATATATATATTTAATACATTTGCAAAAGATGAATTAAGAAGGCTGTGCAGTAATGCCGGGGTTATTCTTGACAGAATGACACTGCCGCTTGAACTTACAGATAAGGAGATGAAGCCTGTAATTGGAAGTGACACGGAACTTGTAGTATATGGGAATGTGCCTCTTATGGTATCTGAACAGTGTGTGAGAAGAACTTACGGAAGATGTGACGGAAGCTGGGGCAGCATTAATATTACAGGGCCGAAGGGCAGCTCTTATACGGTGGAAAGTATGTGTGAATTCTGTTATTCTGTAATGAATGGAGAAAAACTCAATCTTACAAAAGAAAATCCCGAAGAATGCGGTGTGTGTGTAATTCGTTATGAATTTGACGAAAGTGAAGCAGATGATATACAATTAGTTATGACTGATGGAGTGAGTGGTGGTACTACAGGACATTTTCATCAGGCAATCGACTAAGATTAAGTGACTTGAATAAAGGAGATTGCTATGCAGTCAGTTTTTATTGAACTTACAAAATACATATTTGCTTTTCTGATGGCGTTTTATGTTCTTTCTGCTTACAGAGGAGCAATAATCCATAAGGAAGAAAAGAGAAAAGGAATATATATCCAGCAGTATATTATAATATTTGCGATACATTTTCTTGGATATTATGTGTTGTATCTTATGAAGGGTGAGACTAGATATATAGGCTTTTATTTTGTGCAACTTATATATCTTATAATATTCATAGCATTTTATTATATATTGTATCCAAAGGCGTCAAGGCTTCTTGTTAATAATATGTGCATGCTGATGTCAGTTGGCTTTATTATGATAGCAAGGCTTAATTTTGACAAATGTGTTAAACAGTTTGTTATTGCTGTACTTGGAACGGTTATTATGTTTCTTGTTCCATGGCTTTTAAAAACTGTTAAGAGTTTCAGAAACTTTGGATGGATATATTGCATTTCGGGACTTGTGCTTTTGTGTGCTGTTTTATTAGGAAATAAGGTGTATGGAGCCAATCTTACATTAAGCATAGGAGCATTTTCTGTACAGCCGGCAGAGTTTGTTAAGATTTTGTATGTTATGTTTGTTGCTTCGATGTTTAATAAGTCAACAACATTTAAACAGACATGTATTGTTACAGTATTTGCAGCACTTCATGTTATTATTCTTGTGCTTTCAACTGACCTTGGTGCTGCACTTATATTCTTTGTGGTGTATATTGCAATGCTTTATATAGCAACAAGAAAACTGGCCTATGCCGGGGCAGGGCTGCTTGCCGGAGCAGGTGCATCTGTTATTGCATATAAGCTTTTTGCACATGTGAGAGCGAGAGTTATTGTATGGCGTAATCCGTGGGAATATATTGATACTAGCGGATATCAGATATGTCAGTCACTTTTTGCAATTGGTATGGGATCGTGGTTTGGATATGGATTATGTCAGGGTATGCCTGATAAGATACCTGTAGCAGAGAAAGATTTTATGTTTTCTGCTATATCTGAAGAATTTGGACTCATATTTTCAATAGCTCTATTCTTAGTGTGCCT
>ERZ1107006.2140-NODE-2140-length-15074-cov-3.191358_pt1 | contig 15074 bp, 8 predicted proteins | sample MGYA00403696_ERZ1107006 | MGnify/ENA primary metagenome ERZ1107006 (study PRJEB35170, sample SAMEA104062441) | human gut metagenome | biome: human gut; feature: human-associated habitat; material: faeces | place: Denmark | collected 2012-08-13 ...
GGTAATTTCCGAAATGATACCTGTACGGTCGAGGTCTTCGGAGGAATACATAAAGTCGAGAAAACCGATAAAACGGTTTAAATTGACTTCGGTTCCCAAAGCATAATAATACCAATTCTGTTTTTTTGCTTCGTGGAAGATAGAGGCAGACCAACGTGTTTTCAACTTATCTTCCAGCATGCTGCCGTTCCAGTTTAACGTATAACCGAGCGGGGCTTTCGAAGCTTCGATGTTGTCCGGAACTTTTCCGTACATCTCTTTAAACGAACCGTTCCGTGAATCGACGACCTGAAAATGAAAATCGTGTCGATCGTTGAGCCGATATGAAAAATCGACTCCGGTCAAAAAATTACTCATGTATTCCAGCATATCACAGTATTGATACACTTCGATCGGGTTCAGGTCGAATTCGAATCCTCCGAATGCAGTACATTGTTTTCCGGCAAATACGGAAAATTGATCGGTAACATGAAAACCGACGGCTGCATAATCGATCGACGTGGGTAGGTTGTCCAAGGATTGGGCATTATTCGCCCGGTTTAAACGCTGACGATAACGGTAATAAATCCGGTCGGTGATGTTACCTTTGGCTTCGATCCGGAGCTGATTCATCCGGAAAGAAGTTTGTTCTTCATTGCCATTATTAAAGTATACATTGAAACTACCCTGCATATTCAGGTACAGGTTAAAGGCATCCGTTTTTTTTTCGAGACGGGTTACTCGTTCGAATAAAGCGGGGCCTCCGGCATCCGTGGAAGATTGCATGTCCAGGTGTTGGGCATACAAGGCCGGAAAGGAGAGTGTACATAATCCGCATAACAATATCCATTTTTTCATAGAGAGTCGGTTTAATAAGCATTAAAATAATTCTGAATGACTTGTGGATCTTTTGTTTTTGTCAAAGCCAGCATCAAGAGTATCCGGGCTTTTTGAGGATTCAATTCCTGTGAAGCCACAAAACCGTATTTGGCATCGTCTACCTCGGCATCGAGTGTTGTCGGTCCGGTCGGAACGCGGCTGGAACGTACCACCAGTATACCTTGTTTACTGGCATTTACCAATTTGTCGAACAAATTCTTATGGATATTACCGTTTCCGACTCCGGCATGGACGATACCTTGGTAACTGTTGGTGATCAATGCATCCAAAGCTTCGGGTTCGACATTGGAATAACTGTAAACAATACCTACTTTAGGTAATTTATCCAGATGAGTGACATCGAATACCGATTGGAGCGTATGGAGTTTATCGGTCGATTGGTTATAATGTACTTTTCCATTGAATACATACCCTAAAGCTCCGGAATTGGGGGCTTGGAAAGCTTGTACGTTGATGGTATTCATCTTGGTGGCGGCATGGGCACCCAGGATGCTGCCGTTCATTACGATCATCACTCCGCGACCGACCGACTCGGAAGCACCGGCGGTAACGACGGCATTATAGAGATTCAGCGGACCGTCGGCACTCAATGAGGTTGCCGGACGCATCGCTCCGACAAGTACTACCGGTTTATTGCTTTTTACGGTCAGGTTTAAGAAAAAGGCCGTTTCCTCCATGGTATCTGTGCCGTGGGTGATCACTACACCGTCCACCTCTTTTCTTTGTAGCAGTTCGTTCAGATAATGAGCCAGTTTCAACCAAACTTCGTCGGACATATCCTGGGAACCGATTTTTACAATCTGCTCTCCGGTGATGTTAGCGATCTCTTTCAATTCGGGTACCGCCGAAATTAATTCGTTGATCGCAACCTGACCGGCCCGGTAACTGCTTCCGGTAGTACTGGTCCCTGTGCCGGCAATGGTTCCTCCCGTAGCCAGAATGTGAATGTTAGGCAGTTTTTGTGCGAAACTTCCTGCCTGTAAAAACAGAAAGAGTGTGGCAAATAAGAAAATAAATCTAAGTGTTTTCATATCATTCGGTTTAAAAGTCAATAAAATGCTTAGAAAATGAATTGTACCAAAATCAGTCCGGTCACGACGGAGGTGATGGTAGCGATCAGTCCCGGCATCATAAAAGAGTGGTTCAGGACATATTTTCCGATACGGGTGGTCCCTGTCCGGTCGAAATTAATGGCCGCGACAACTGTCGGGTAGTTGGGAATAAAGAAATAACCGTTTACAGCCGGAAACATGGCGATCAACAAAAAAGGTGAAATACCCAGTGCAATCCCCAAGGGCATAAAAGCCCGGACGGTAGCGGCCTGGCTGTATAACAGGATAGACATGATGAACAGGGCGATTCCGAACAACCAAGGCATTTGTGTGACTATTCCCTCGATAGATCCTTTCAGTTCGGTCATATTTCCTTGTAAGAAAGTATCACCCATCCAAGCGATACCGAAGATCGCGACAACGGCCTGCATTCCGGCCGAAAAGACACTACCCTGAGCTGCTTTGATTCCGTTGGCTTTCGTGAATAATAAAATCAAAGCTGCAGCCGATAACATCAGGATCTCGATAATAGAAGCCATATCGACAGTGACCGGTTTCCCATCGATAATATGAGAGGGACGGAGGTTGTCGAAAGACCCGAAGATAACGATGAAAACAGTGGCAATCACAAAGATAAGAACAGAAAGTAAAGCCTTATGTTTATTACCTATATCCTTGAGTTCATAATGGCTGTTGTCTAATAAACCTTCCTTCAGACGTCTTTGGTATTCGGGATCGTCGACTAATTCTTTACCTACCCTTAGCGAATACAAAGCTCCGAGAAAGACGCCGCATAGCGTGGATGGAATTGTAATGATCAGGATATCGAGCAAAGAGATATTGAATCCGGTTAAAAGTCCCAAAAGGGCGACAGTAGCCGCAGAGATCGGACTGGCTGTAATGGCTTGCTGGGAAGCGATGACAGCTATTCCTAAAGGACGTTCGGGGCGTATTTTGGTTTCCCGGGCTACTTCGGCAATGACCGGAAGAACAGAATAAGCGACATGGCCTGTTCCGGCTACAAAAGAAAAGAAATAGGTCACCAGGGGACTTAGGAAGGTGATTTGGGCGGGACGTTTCCGTAAGAGGTGCTCGGCTCCGCGTACCATCAGGTCCAATCCTCCGGCTGCCTGCATACAAGCAGCGGCAGTAATAACAGCAACTATCATCAGCATCACATCGATAGGAGGGGTTGTCGGTTGTAAACCGAAAACAAAAGTCAAAATTCCCAGACCGATACCTCCCATAACCCCCAAACCGATACCTCCTAAACGGGCACCGACGATGATCGCTGTTAAAACAAAAGCAAATTGTAGTATCATACCCTTTTTTTATACTCTAACAAATTGTACACAAATGATTCAAAAATGTTTCATTTACATGGAGATATCTCTCTATTTTCTTGTAAGATTAAAAAAAAATCTACATCTTCGCGGGCGAATTTATCATATCGGGAAAAGATTTTATTATTATCAAAAAACAATTAAGAATGAGAACATTAGGAAAATTGAAATTAATAGCAGTTTCTGCTGCTTTAGTATTGGGAATGAGTTCCTGTTTAAAGAACGATAAGAAATTCGCCATTTATGCATCACCGGCTTATATTCTTCAGGAAGGGAACAGGTATCAGCTGCAAATTCAAGTGCAGGGAAATGAACAAATAAAGTCGGCTTCAGCTTCTTTGAATGGTAAAAACTATTCTTTTTCTGCTGTGGAAGGCTCCCAAAATTTTTTGATGCAGATCAATGCTTATTCAGCACCGACATTGGATACGATCAAGGAAGGTTTATGCACCGTTACTGCTTTTAATGCCGAAGGCAATTCGGCAGTCAGCCAACTCCAGTTTTATGGTACGGATAAAAAAATCGGAAATGTTACGCTGACAAAATTTTCTTATTCCGGAGCTGATGGTAAAGTAACTGCAGAATGGAATAAAGTCGAAAATGCAGAAGCCTATTATTTATTGTATCGGATCAAAAGTTCTTCTATGATGTTCGGAGATAATATGTGGCTTCCGTATGTTCAGTTGTCTGTCACCGATAAAGAGAACCCCTCTGCAACGACAAATATTCCTTTTACTAAAGACGGTGAATATGAAATTGCAATCGGAGCTACCTATAAGACAGCTTTGAGAGTATCCGACCGTACTTTGCGTGTTACCGGCGGAAAAGATGCTTCTATCAACTAAGCTTTTTTAGAAAAATCATATCGGAAAGCGGGATTTTATCGATCCCGTTTTTCTTTTGTCTGTATTTTTGCCGACTCCGTGTCTGAGTTGAATTCGGTCCTGAATGATACCGGAAAATGAGATGGGAATCGGCGGCAAAAGAATATATTAAAATGAACCCCCCGAGCCGATAAGCAAGAGGGGTAAAAACGGTATGTACCGAAGGATTAGCTCAATCTTACTGTATCCATAGCGATCACAAGCTCTTCATCTGTAGTAACCGTCATCACCGTGGTAGTCGATTGTTCTGTGCTGATAATCGTATCTTTTCCCCGGACTTCGTTCTTTTGTTTGTCGACCTGGATGCCAAGGTAGTCCATATTCTTACAGGTTTCCCAGCGTACCAGATTGTCGTTTTCGCCGATACCTCCCGTGAAGATAATCAAGTCTACACCGTTCAGTACTGCGGCGTAAGCTCCGATATATTTCTTCACATTGTAACAGAAGACATCGAGAGCCAAGGCCGCTTTTTCGTTGCCTTTTTCCATGGCTGCCTGCAATTCGCGGAAGTCAGAAGAAACACCGGAGATTCCCTGAACCCCTGATTTCTTATTAATCAAATTGTTGGCTTTGGGAAGGTCCAGCCCTTCTTTTTCACAGATATAGAGTAGGGCACCCAAATCCAGATCTCCGGCCCGCGTTCCCATCACTAGTCCGGCTACAGGAGTAAATCCCATCGAGGTATCGACCGATTTACCTTTATCGATCGCCGTAATCGAAGCTCCGTTACCCAAATGGCAAGTGATGATTTTCTTTTCGGTAATATCCCAACCTAAGATCCGGCATGCTTTCTCTGCTACAAATTTATGGGAAGTACCGTGGAAGCCATATCTTCTGACTCCGTATTCTTCATAATATTCGTAAGGAATACCATAAATGAAAGCTTTTTTAGGCAGAGTCTGATGGAAAGAAGTATCGAAAACGGCCACCTGAGGTACGGAAGGAAGCAATTTTTCCATCGTTTCGATCCCTTTCAGGTTTGCCGGATTGTGCAGAGGAGCGATTTCACCTAAAGCTTTGATTTTAGCTTTGGCTTCATCGTCGATTTTCACGCTCTCGGAGAAATATTCACCTCCGTGTGCAACACGATGGCCGACAGCATCGATTTCGTTCAGAGATTTCAATACTCCATGATCAGGATGAACCAATGCTTTCAGGATCAGATCCATACCGACACTATGATCCATAATCGGTTGCTCGGCGACTACTTTGTCTTTACCTTCCGGTTTATAGGTAAAACTACCGTAAGTCAAACCGATTTTTTCTACAATACCTTTGGCGAGCACGACAGGTACTGCATCCATATTCAGTAATTGATACTTGATGGACGAACTACCGCAGTTTAATACTAAAACATTCATTTCTATTTTATTAAACGTTTTTATTCCGTTAATTTATTCCGGCGGCCTGATTTACTGTGATCGCTACCAGATTGACGATATCACTGACAGAACAACCTCTGGACAGGTCGTTGATAGGAGCGGCCATCCCCTGAAGTACAGGACCTACAGCTTCGATACCGGCGATACGTTGTACTAATTTATAACTGATATTTCCAACTTCCAGACTAGGGAAAATCAAAACATTGGCTTTGCCGGCGACAGGGCTACCCGGAGCTTTGCTTGCCCCTACGGAAGGAACCAGCGCTGCATCGGCCTGCATTTCTCCGTCGATCATAACGTCCGGAGCCATTTGTTTGGCCAGTTCTGTTGCTTTTACCACTTTGTCGACCAATTCATTTTTGGCAGAACCTTTTGTCGAGAAACTCAACATAGCTACCCGGGGCTCGATTTTGGCAATGGCACGGGCTGTTCCGGCTGTAGATACCGCAATTTGTGCCAGTTCTTCTGCTGTCGGATTAGGAAGTACTGCACAGTCAGCACAAACAATTAAACCGTTTTCACCATATTCGGGTTTGTTGGTCAGCAACAAGAAGGCACCTGAAACGACGGAAATCCCCGGTAAAGTCTTTACAATTTGCAGAGCAGGACGTAAAACATCGCCCGTTGCATTTTTAGCACCGGCAACTTCTCCGTCTGCATCTCCGCTCTTAATCATCAAAGTCGCCAGGTAAAGGGGATCTGTAACCAGTTTTAAAGCTTGTTCTCTGGTCATTCCTTTACTTTTACGCAGCTCTACCAATAAATCGGCATATTGTTCTTTTTTGGCATGTGATTCCGGATCGATAACGGTAGCTTTGCCGATGTTTTTCAGATTGTGTTTTTGAGCTAAAGCCTGTATTTCGGCCGGATTACCGATCAGGATAATCTTAGCGATCCCTTCTCCGATAATCTGGTCTGCTGCCTGAATCGTCCGTTCTTCTGTACCTTCCGGGAGAACAATTGTTTTACACTGTTTTTTGGCATTTTCTTTGATTTGTTCTAAAAGTTCCATTGTATTGTATTTTTTATCCAGTTTCTTTTAAACGTTTGCAAAAGTAGGAATAAAATAACTAAAAAAGAAAAAGAGTTGCCTTTAAAAGGTCAACTCTTTATATCGAATTCGAATTTTGGCTTATTCCCCTTCTTTGTAGATGGTGACACAAGTATTCGCATTGCCTATATCGATACCGACAGCTAGCTGAGGATTTCTGAATATCTTAATTTCTTCCGCTTCAATATTATGCGGGATATTCGAACGGGCGACGGAAGATTTGATTTTAGAGTTCAGACAATACCTCTGAGAAGCACATTTCTCCGGTTCAGGATATACATTGACCGATACGATATCGCCGAATTCTTCTTTGAAGCAATCGACCAGTTCAGGATACAAAGCACCACCACCGACTAAATACATTTTCGTACATTTATTGAAATCATCGTCTATAAATGCTTTTCTTAAGTTAGGAGCGACGATTTCATTATAGTACATTTTCAATACTTTTTCACGTATATCCAATATGTTGTGTTTAACCCGGTTTACAGTGATATTTCCTTTTTGGAAAGCTACATCTATCTGGTGTTCTGTTTTGAGGTTCAGATAGAAATTTTTACTGAGCTCATTGGCCAATAAATTTACGGCATGACGGATACCGTGTGTACTGACGGCTGAACGGTTGATCAGTCCGGCTCTTGTCGAAACGACGGCTTCGCAGGTGCCGTATCCGAGGCTGACGATAAAAAAGTTTTCTTTTTCTTGCAGGTTCCCCTCGCGGATTGCTGTCGTACATCCCATGATTTCAGGAATAATCTCGACTTTACCTACGTTCACTTCACGTTTGGTTGTATTCGGACCACCGAAAGTGGAAGCATCGTAATTGATAATATGTCGTCCTTGTAAGACTTCCATCGCTTTATCCCGGTAGAGTATATAAGTTGCGAACGGGAATCCTGTCGTCAGATAGATTTCCTCTTCTCCTTTCGGTTGGGTAAGCAACAAACTGGCTTCACTCAATAATTTATACTCTTCGTCTGTCGGGGCTGCATTGATACTCTTATGTGGAGAATAGCCTTCGACCAGTGCCAGGTTACCGACGATGTAATCCGTATCATCGAGATTGATCTTTATCCCATCCAGTATATTTTCTGCAACGTTAGCAAGTTCCTGATTAGTCGCTTCATATACGCTAGGAAAATTGTAAGACTTCAACATATAAAATGATTATTTTAGGTTTTAACATTTCAATTACACACAAACACGTACAAATCTATATAAAATATTTGAATGGAGGGTGTTTTATATCCAAAAATCGTTAAAAAAATGATTTCTTTAAAAATGCAGACTATTATTTAAGAAAAATATGTTCTTTTGTTCTTATGTCGTAAATATAAAAACACCTATATTTGTCTCTACTAAAAAACTATATGGAACAAGAAATACAACTCAACGGCCACAACAAACAGGAGTATCCTCCTATGCATACGGCAGAGCATATACTGAATCAGACTATGATCCGGATGTTCGGCTGTGAACGTTCGAAAAATACGCATATCGAACGAAAAAAATCAAAATGCGATTATATTTTATCCGTCGAGCCAACTGCGGAAATGATCACAGAAATAGAAAACAGAGTGAACGAAGTGATCGGACAAGATTTACCTGTCACTACTTGTTTTGTTACCCGGGAAGAGGTGCCTGAAGGGGTGGATCTGAGTAAACTTCCTGAGGATGCCAGTGCTACTTTACGGATTGTAAAGATCGGAGAGTACGACACTTGTGCTTGTATCGGACAACATGTCGGTACGACTGCCGAAATTGGAAAGTTTAAGATTATATCCTGGGATTTTGAATCGAACCGTCTGCGTTTAAGATTCAAACTGGAGCTTTAATCCGGTCTATTTTTTCGGCATTTCATTTGTTTCATTATCTTTGTGGTTTAAAATTTAATTAATCGTTACGACGGTTAAAAGTCTAATTAATTATAGTTGAAGTAAAACTGTTATTATGAAGTTATTAGAAGGAAAGACAGCACTGATTACCGGTGCTTCCAGAGGTATTGGGAAAGCGGTGGCTCTGGCATTTGCCAAACAAGGTGCAAATATTGCTTTTACGGATTTGAGATATGACGAGAATGCACAGGCTACTGAAAAAGAAATCGAAGCTTGTGGAGTGAAAGCTAAAATGTATGCCTCCAATGCTGCTGATTTTGCCCAGACTGCCGCTACTGTAGAAGAGATTGCAAAAGAATTCGGCCGGATCGATATTTTAGTGAACAACGCCGGTATTACTAAAGATACTTTGTTGATGAGAATGACGGAAGAACAATGGGATGCCGTTATCAATGTCAACCTGAAATCTGTATTTAATTTTACCAAAGCCGTATCGGCTATCATGCTGAAACAGAAAAGCGGTTCGATTATCAGCATGAGCTCTGTTGTCGGCGTGAGCGGAAATGCCGGACAGGCGAACTATTCTGCTTCCAAAGCCGGTATTATCGGTTTTACCAAGAGTGTGGCCAAAGAATTGGGATCCAGAAATATCCGGGCCAATGCCGTTGCTCCGGGATTTATCATTACAGATATGACGGCACAGTTGCCCGAAGATGTGCGTAAAGAATGGGCCGCTAAAATTCCTTTGAGAAGAGGAGGTACGCCTGAGGATATTGCCGATGTATGTACCTTCCTGGCTTCGGATATGTCCAGATATGTTACCGGACAAGTGATCCATGTTTGCGGCGGTATGAATATGTAATATAGGTGATGCTCCGAAGCAGAAAAAACGCTGCTTCGGGGTATGCTAAAGCGGTTCGGGGTGGTATTTGAGTATTCTATGGCATGGCTTTTGCCTATTGCAGGTTTGTCGTTTGTTATTGCCTGGCTTAAATTCAGGAAACTTTCAAAATTACCGGATATTTCTAAAGGAATGGCCCTGCTTATTTCCGGGCTTCGTTTTATTGTCATTTTTACTTTACTTGCTTTACTTTTAAATCCTGCTTTTTCGTGGGTTGAAAAGACGAAAGAGAAACCTTTGCTGGTCTTGGCTCAGGATAATTCTGCTTCTCTGATAAAAACGAAGGATTCCTTGTACTATCGGAATGAATACAAGGCATCTTTAGAAAAGATGAGCAAGGCTTTGAAAAGCAAGTTCGATATCGTTCCTTTAACTTTCGGAGCTTCGATCCGTCAAAACGATGAATACGATTTCTCGGAACAATACACGAATATCTCAGCAGTATTCGACTATACCGACCAGCATTTTATCGTCCGCCGCCCGGCGGCTATGATTTTATTCTCCGACGGGATCTACAATACCGGTGTGAATCCGAAATACAAAACACCTGATTTTCCGGTCTATACCGTTGCTTTGGGGGATACCGTTGCTTATCCCGATGTCTATATCCGGAATGTGGAAACGGATAAATTCAATTTTGTAAATACTATTTTTCCGATAAAAGTCGAAGTCGGTGCCATAAAACAGAAAGGAAGCCAGGTAAAATGCAGTTTAAAACAAAATGATCAGGTCATTGCCCGACAGATTTTAACTATTGGACAAGATTATTTTTTTCAGGAAGTCTCCTTCGAAGTAGAAGCTCCGAAAAAAGGAATATTCCGGTATAGTGTCGAACTGGAAAACGATAGGGTGGAACGTACTTATGAAAACAACCGGATAGAAACCTGGATGAATATTATAGATAATTCTGCTAAAGTTGCTATTTATACCACTGCTCCACATCCGGATATTGCTGCAATTAAGAATGCAGTCGGTGTATCCGGTATATACCGATGTAAACTTTATCGCTGGGAAGAACCGCTGGATAGTCTGAATGCTAATCTGGTTATCTTGCATAATCCTGATCCGCATAGTACAGGCTATCAGCAATTGATGCAGGAAATAAACCGCAGAAAATTGTCGGTTTGGTATATATTGACTACGCCCGAATGTATCGCTGGTTTCTCCAAACTCCAAAATTTATACACTTCCGATATTAGTGCCGATCAAACCGAATATGCCTCTTTACAGATCAATGAACAATTTTCCTATTTCGAATTCTCGGAGACGGAAAAAGCGGCTTATAAGGATTACCCTCCTATAATCGTACCTTTTGGAGAGATCAACACCGGTGCTGGGAAAATTTTATTCAGTCAGAAAATTAAAAATACACCTACTTCGAATGGAATTCTTGGTTTTTATGATTTGAATGGACAAAAAATTTCTTATTTTTGGGGAGAAGGTCTTTGGAAATGGCGATTATATTCCTATCAGGAAAATGGTAATCACGAACCGTTCAACACGCTGATCAATAAAATTGTGGGTTATCTGACTACCCGTCAGGGAACGGAACGCTTGGTGGATGACATTGAACCTCTCTACGAAGAGTCGGAAGAGATTGTGATTAATGTAGAGTTGTATAACGATAGTTATGAACTTATTAATACTCCTGATCTAAAGATGGAATTAAATATTGGCGGGAAAACGTATAACTATCTTTTCAATCGGAACGGGGAAAAATATAGAATGACTTTGGGTAACCTGCAGGCCGGAGAGTACAATTTTCGTCTGAGTACAGATTTGAAAGGAGAACGATTCACCAAAAAGGGAATTTTTTATGTGAAGAGCCATAATCCGGAATTGAATCGTTTAGTGGCCGATCTGTCCTTACTCAAAGAAATAGCCCGGCATACCGGAGGGGAGTCGGTAAGTGTACGGGATATGGTCCGATTGACGAATGAATTGAATTCAAATGACAGATATATATCCGAATACAAAAGTGAAACGGGATTTTCAGACCTCAGTGAGATAAAAATATTAGGGTTGATAATACTTTTGCTATTATGCATGGAATGGTTTTTACTAAAATTTTTCGCCGGTTGATTTTGGGCCTTTGGGGGGCCACCCTGTGTTCGTGTACCACCTATCGCACCTTATCGATCGAGATACTTCAACCTGCCGGTTTTCATATCGAACAAGGAAAAAAACTGGCTTTGCTAGAAAGAAACATCCGCAACGAAAACAGTATATTGACTTTTATGAAGAATATTCCTGAATTAGACCGGGAGTATTTATTTGAAGATTTCTGTGAAGGGGTGAAATTTATCTGGGAAACTTCGGGGTACAAAGATGCTATAATATGTTTAAAAGAACAGGAAATGGGCTATTGGAACCAATCCTCTACTCCGCCCCCTTTCGCTCCGGATAGTATAATGAATATGTGCCGGAATTTTCACGTGGACTACCTCTTATCCATAGAACTACAGTATTATGATAACGCAGATCCTGGAGGAGAGATAAATACCATTTGGTTTACCCGGTTGTACGATAAAGAACAAGGCGAACCGGTCGATTCTGTGAAGATCTCTTTTAAACTGGATCAGGAAAAACTCGGGGAGTTCGATAACATACCGGAATGTATCCGCAATAGTTTTTGGGAAGCAGGAATGATTTCAGGCCGGCATTTGGTTCCTTCGTGGCAAAAAACACAGCGAAGAGTGTATACTTCCGGGAAAGTGTTGCGGCTGGGGGATACTTTTTTGAGGCATGGTGATAGCGAAGAGGCATTCAATATATGGACCGGTGCCTTAAAATTGACGCCTAAAACAGCTGTCCAGGCCGGGATTAATTTGGGATGGTTGTATGAAAATGCCGGAGATTTCGAACAGGCAAGAGATATTTTATCGGAATGCCAGAAGCTGGCAGAAGAGAATAAGCTAAAAGGGGAAGAAGTGAATTACCTGAAAGATTATCTCGAAATCATTTGCCGGAGAATTACAGAGATGGAAATTCTGGATCGACAAACTTTGCCTGCCGAGCCTTAAAAACAGAAAAGTATATGTTAGATATTTATAAAGCTTCGGCTGGATCAGGAAAGACTTTTGCCCTGACCCTGGAATATTTCAGGACGATTTTTGCTTCTCCTGCTGAATATAAGAATATTTTAGCCGTGACCTTCACCAATAAGGCCACCGAAGAGATGAAGTCGCGTATTATCAATGAACTGCATCGTTTGGCAGACGGGAAAACAAGTGATTACGGAGAGGCCTTGAAGCAGGAATTCGGATTTACCGACGAGCAATTGAAAAACAGAGCTGTTTTGCTTCGTACAATGTTATTGCATGATTACGGACGATTGGCAGTGACGACGATCGATCGTTTTTTTCAACGCATTATCAAAGCTTTTACCAGGGAATTGGGCATCTTTCCGGGCTATAATGTAGAATTGGATAGTGATTTTGTATTGCTCAAAGCTGTCGACAAAGTCATGCAACAGGTGAAAGACAATCCGGGATTGAAAAATTGGATCAGTGAATTGATGAGTAGTAATGTAGAAGAGGGAAAATCGTGGAGTATCAAATCAAAAATAGCCGAGCTCGGTGAAGAACTGTTCAAAGAGAACTACATGCTTTTTGACAAGCATATTCTGGATAAATTCAGTGATAAGGAATTTTTGAAGAATTACCGCTCTTTTTTGACCGCTACCGTTCAAGCTTACGAAAGCCGGCAGGCTGCTATCGGACAGGAAGCGATCGGATTGATCCGGAGCGAAGGGCTTGAACAAACCGACTTTAAAGGTGGAAAGGCAGGATGTGTATCTTATTTTTATAAACTGGTTGCCGGGAATTTCGACGAACCGACGGCTACCGTAAGAAAGGGGGCTCAGGATAGTGCGGCGTGGGTAACCAAAACTTCTCTCCGCAAAGCAACCATCGGGTCTATATGCCCCCGGCTTATGCAACTCCTGCAGGATATTCTGAATCGGTTCGACCAGGATTACAGCTATTATTTGTCAGCCCGGATGCTGTCCGATAATTTGTACCAGTTGGGGATTTTAAATGACCTTTATCAGGAGGTTAGGGCCTATTGTGACGAGAAAGGGCTCATGTTGCTGAGTGATACGACGCATATTCTGAATATGCTGATTGCAGATAACGATACGTCGTTTTTATTTGAAAAGTGTGGGAATTATTATAAGCATCTGATGATCGACGAATTTCAGGATACTTCGGGGATGCAATGGAAAAATTTCCGCCCCCTGGTGGTAAACAGTTTATCGGAAGGGTGCCGGACTATGATTGTGGGAGATGTCAAGCAAAGTATCTACCGTTGGCGAAACGGAGATTGGAGTCTGCTGGCCAACGAGGTAGAGCGGCAATTCAGCAGCTTGGGAGTGAATACCGTCATTTTAAAAAATAACTGGCGTAGTGCCCCTGAAATCGTAAATTTCAATAATACCTTCTTTGAGAAAGCAGTCGGTATGCTGACCGATCTATACATTGCCGATGCAGGTGGGGAAGTAAAGGAAAAAACGATAGCTGAAGCTTATCAGGGACTTCAACAGATTCCCCGGAAAAAGAAAAAAGGATATGTCGATATTGTGTTCGGCCCCGACAAAAAGGCAGAAGGGGGGGAGAATATAATCCTGGCAGACCTGATCGCAATCATTCGGGATATCCGGCAAAGGGGAGGACAGTTAAAAGATATCGTTATTTTGGTGAGGGGTGGGAAGGAAGGTGCGCTGGTTGCCGATTTTCTGATGGAATACAATAAGACAGCTGACCGGCCGATCGGTTTTATCTCAAATGATTCGTTGTACGTCTGGTCGTCTCCCTATATACAATTTATCATCGCCATTCTGAAATATATGGTAGATCCCTACGATATGGTCAATAAGACCCAGATTCTTTATTTTTATCGGGTTTTTATTCAGGATGAGAACAATCCGGATTTGCACGATATTTTTTCCGGAATAGGGGAAAAAGAATTATTCGAGGTCTTAGGAACTGATTTTGAATTGGATAAAAATAAAATCATGTCTTATTCCTTATATGAGACAATTGAAACTATTCTGGATAAATTTTCACTTCGTAAGAAACTGGAAGAAATTCCTTATTTGATTGCGTTTCAAGATATTATATATGAATATGAAACCAATAACTCCAATAGTATAACTTTATTTCTGGATTGGTGGGAGAAAGAGCAGGGTAAAAGAGTACTGACCACTTCCGAAGAAGTCGATGCAGTGCGTATTTTAACTATCCACAAATCCAAGGGACTGGAATTTGAATTCGTACTTTTGCCGTTCTGTAGCTGGGAACTGGATAGTGTCCGGCCCGTCAGACGAATTTGGTGTATGAATAACGAACGAGGATTCAATCAATTAGACTATGCTCCATTGAACTATTCCTCCAAGTTAACGAACACCATCTTTAAAAAAGATTACCTGGACGAACACCTGAAAGCCTATATCGATAACCTGAACTTGTTATATGTTGCCCTGACGCGTGCCAAGACCGAGCTTTATGTACGTCCGTACTCTCCCAAAATCAATAAAGACGGTAGCATCTCGATGTCGGATATCGGAGCTTTTATTTATAGTGTATTAGCTGAAACCGAATTAGTGGATAATGCAACTATGCAGGTCGCATTGGGAGAAAAACAGTGTTTCCCTTCAAAAGCCGGAGCAGGTCAGACTTCTGTTACTCTTCATCATTTATCGGCTGTGATAACTATACTATAGGTAAATCGATGGGAACTTTTATCGC
>ERZ1107006.2148-NODE-2148-length-15027-cov-5.595044_pt1 | contig 15027 bp, 10 predicted proteins | sample MGYA00403696_ERZ1107006 | MGnify/ENA primary metagenome ERZ1107006 (study PRJEB35170, sample SAMEA104062441) | human gut metagenome | biome: human gut; feature: human-associated habitat; material: faeces | place: Denmark | collected 2012-08-13 ...
GCGATCACATAATCTTCCTCCGTCACAGACAGCTCTCCCATCGTGAGATCTCCTGCGCCGATCAAAATACATTTACCCATCGTATTTACTGTTTTCCTTTCCTGTAACGGTTCCGTCCACGAGCCGTCACGCACTATTCTACAATTTCTGCGTTTACATTTCAAGACATACGCAGTATATTTAATCTGTTCAAACTTACAAAGATACCCAGAGGATCAACATCCCGGTATGTGAAAGGTGCTCTCATGAATCTATATGAAAATCAGCCGCTGACCGTTGCGGAGCTCCGCAGGCTGCAGGCTTTGGAAAACCGATATCGAAATGTTGCCAGAGAAGTGTTTACGAACCGTGTGGAATACTACCACAGGTTCACCGGTGGGCACTACACTTCTATCACCATCCGTGACCAGAAGACCCGCTGGGGAAGCTGTTCCTCGAGAGGGACTTTATCCTTCAATTACCGCCTGATCTACGGTCCTGCCGGTCCTCTGGATTATGTGGTAGTCCACGAGCTCTGCCACCTGACTCATATGAACCATTCGAAGGACTTCTGGAACATGGTCGAGCGCATCATGCCGGATTACCGGATCTATAAACAGTGGCTAAGGGAGCACGGACAGGAGCTTACCCTGACGACACATCTGAAAAAGCAGGGCATTCCCATCCGCCTTAGCTGAAGCACCTTACTATAAATGGCGGTCTGTTTTTCAACAGACCGCCATCTTTTACTATTCTGCTCTACGCAGTGCTATCTTCCGTTTATCTGTTCTCGTTTACATAGACCTGTACACGGCTCTGAATGACACTTGCCACATCCCTCGCACTCTTCTGTCCTGAGAAGTATGCACCGGCTTCTTCCGAAATGATATTGGAGATTGCCTCATTATAGTATCCCCTCTTATTCACACTTTCCACAAAGCTTACGATTCTGTCCACCTGCTCCTGTGTCAGTTGCGGCAGCAGTATTTCCTCACCGTTGATGTAATAGGTCTCATCGTATTCCACTTTGTTGCCGTTCTCATCCATATAGTACGGCTTCTTCGTAGCATCCTGCACATTCTTCTCAAAGGTGCTGCGAAGTACCGGAAGATTGTATTCCTGTTCCTGTATCTTATCCTGATATTCCTGTGTCAGATAGTAGCGCAGGAATTCCCATGCACCGTCGAGGTTCTTGGATTTTGCAGACAGGGCATACATCCTGTTACCTGCCCATAATATGGATCCCATGTCTCCATCGGTCGGGAAGCCCACAAAGGAGATATCCTCACCGAAGACACCGTTGATCGTACCGTTCAGATCACGGATGTTGCTGATGGAGATGCCATCCAGCAGGGTTCTGTCCTCACGGAACTGGGATTCATAGTTATTCCAGTAATCGTCTCCCCAGTAATCCTCTCCATATTCTACCGGCAGCCCGGCTGCATAGGTCAGCATTGCCACAAAATTATCCGTATCAAATGCACATTTTCCGGTGGACACATCCACGAAATCACTGCCGCAATAATTCATCATAGTATACAGGAAGCTGTCTCTGGTCTCATCACTGAAGAGTGCGGTTCCTTCCGGCATGGTATCCCGGATCGTCTGCAGCTCTTCCATAGTAATGGAGGTACGGTCACCGAAAATAGCTTCTTTTCCTACCATCGTAGAGATATAGAAGGAAGGAATCACATAGTACAATTTACCGTCCACACGGTACGCATCCCAGACATTCTGCAGATAGTCGTATTTCGATAATTCCTCATCCCCCGCAATGAGGTCATCCACATTTGCCACCAGTCCCTTGGCAATATAGCTGTCCATTGACATATTGCTGTCCACGACCAGAATATCCGGCATTCCTCCGGAGATGATATCATTATTTAACTGCTTCACACCAAGAGTATAATCCTCTGCAGTGTTGTAGGTACTGTATTCCTTAACTACAATACGATAGGTGTCACCGGACTTATTATACTCTACTACTTTTCTCTTCAGATCATAGTCAATATAGTTACCGGCCAGTGTAAGGACGATCCGGTCCTTGATATCCTCCGGCTTCACGTGAGTGAACAGACCGCCGCACATTTTGCCTTCGTTGTTATCATAGTAAAAGCCCAGGAACTGTTCCTCGTCCAGTACCAGGAAATTGTTCAGGCTGCCGGCAGCCAGATCCGAATTGATATAACTCATGATCTGCTTCGACTCCTGTGTCTGCACATTATAACTGAACAGGCCGTTACTATCGGCATAGTACAGGATGTCACCGTCTCCGGGCACCATATTATAATAACCGCCGCTGGTCAGTGTCGAGGAAAACTTTATTCCTTCTGATACCGCATCTGTTGCAGGATCATAGGTTGCGATATACATATCCGTGTAATTGCTCTCATCATAATAGATGATCTGCACCTTGCCATCCGGCGTAATGATATTAGAACTAGCATTGTTGAACAGTGTTGCTGCTGCCTCCGGCAGCTCCTTCCGGTCTGTGATACCCTCTTCCGTCACAGTGCATTTCTCTATTTTATCACCGCTTAACAGCAGTGTCAGGGTTCCATCCTCATTGGGGATGATACTATGTACCCAGGAATAGCTTTCTTCTGTATTCATATCATTCAGATCAGCTTCCCATTTGATAGTTCCATCCGCACTCCAGCAGATCAATGCATAATCATTCGTACTGCTGTAATCATCGTCGGAATATGTCTCACTATAGTAATTACGTATTCCGTAAACATTCCCATCCGAACCGACCGTACAATTGTTGAGCGATGTGTAAGTATAACTGCTGTTCCCTGCCGGTGCATCTACCACATGCATATCCGCTGCCGTAATATCCTGTGTGCTGGTCTCCTGCTCTGTAAGCGGCATTGCTTCACTTCCGTCCGCTCCATCCGCAGGTGTATCTACAGGATCCTCACCGTCCTGTGCAGGTGCCGGAGTCGCCGGAGCCTCTCCTTCCTTCCACATAGGCAGTTCTACGGTGTCGATGACGGTACCGTCCTGCTTCATTGTAGCAAGATGCAGCTTACTCTGACTGCCGTTCTCGGAATAGTCATAGGTCTCAAACAGAAGGTAAATCGTATCTCCCTTTTTGGTCAGCAGATCAATATTCATATTGTCTGAATCCATATTGAGATCCAGCGCCTGTTCCTTAAATACATACTGTTTTGCAAGGCTGGCATCGGCCGCACTGCTGCCACCGTTTCCGTTCCCGCCGTTACCCTTTCCACAGGCAGTCAGACCTGCGATCATTGCCACGGTCAACGCGATACTGATCAGTTTTTTCCCTTTCTTTTTCATTCTCCCTCTCCTTTTCTTGTCTGTGTCTGTTGTTTTACGACTGCTGTTCCTCTTTTGTCTCCTCCGGTGTCTTCGGTTCCTCCGTCTGCATTTTCATTGTCTGCGCTTTCTCCGGCTCTTCCGAAGCTGCATCCGCAGGCTCTGCTTCCTCCGCCGGTTCATCCGTCAGCCAGGAGAATTCACTGTCAGCATAAGGGTCTTCCTCCAGCTCCCGTTCCAGTTCCTCCAGGACATCCCTCTCTTTGTGGGGGTGTTTTTTCTCCCTGCGGCGTTCCACAGCCCGCTCTGCCTTATCCTTACCGGTATGCCATACATCCTTCAAAGTCCAGCCCTTATGGCGCCACCAGTGTACAAAGCACCAGATAACGGTCACTACCGGATATAATAACAGAAACAGCATAAATACTGTAAGTAATGCAATAATGTCTTCATAGCCTCTCGCCAGATTCTCCCAGTAGGGGTAGATGATGGCTTTGCCGTTCATGGAACGTGTTCCGAAGGCAAGGATTGTTTTGATCCGGTTGGGCAGGGAATAACGTCTGCTGTTTTCCACGATCTCGACGTTTTTCTCGTCTATACCGATCCCTTCTTTTACTTTGCCGTAGGCGAACTCATCCACAGGGTTCGGCATCACGATCTCATAATGATTGATACCGTTGTTGGTCCCATAGGCCTCCAGGGTCTCATAAGATACATAGACTACCGTGGAAGTTAAGCCTGCTGCCTTTTCCATTCTGCCCTGGGGTCTGCGTACCACTCCGGTCACAATGTGCGGAACATTGCCAATATATACGGTCATTCCCACCACATCATTGGAGCCGAACAGCTGCCATGCCGCATCCTGATCAATGATACAATAGTCCTGCATCAGATCGTTACCGGAAAAATAGGAGCCGGTGATCAGCTTTAACGGATGGAACAGAAAAAAATCCCCTCCGATCCCAATCGCATTGGCATCCAGTGTATTCCTTCCGTTTACCAGGGTGATCTTACCGTCTGCGCTATAAGCATCCACCCAGAGTCTGGCACTTGGATTCTCTGAGGTCTCTGTAATAGAGGCCTCCTGCAGCACATTTTTCAGTGAATATTCAAAGCTTTGAATGGTATCCTCCGTCACTTCCGCTTTGGAGGAGAAAAAGCAGCTGACCTGTGCCACATCCTTTTTTTCACTCCAGCGTCCGGCCATCTGCTGGGCGTCCTGCATATTGACCAGATGATCACACCATAGATTCAATAGCAGGAACAGTAGGAAGGATACTGCCGCACTGCAATACCATATGCACTTTTTTTTACTCTGTATCTGCATCCGAAACATATAGTCTGTTTCTTCCTTCCTGTAAGATTAAACGCTTATGAATTATTTGCCAGTCTGACCAGCTTTCCTGCCTCTACCGGCTGGGTAGATGTCGTAATGACAAATTCATAGCCATATAAAGCTCCGCTCACTGCGGACTGGGTGTCATCACTTGCCAGTACCTCCACATCCACACGGGTTGCCACATAACGGTTACCTAAGGGGCTGCTCTTGGATTCCACGATCAGGATAAACTTGCCGTTACTGTCCTCACGGATGGCACTGTTGGGTACGATCAGATCGTAATTGGCACTCTTCTGTCCTACGGATACATTCAAGGACTGTCCGGGTGTCACTTCATCTCCGGTGATATCAAAGGTCAACAGCTTCTTCTGTCCGGGATCTGTGGTATCCGGCTTGATGCTTGCCAGGGTAATATCCATATCACTGTATCTCCAGGAGTTCACCAGGTCTGCCTTATCTCCCACGGAAAGTCTCTTCGCCTGATCATTGGTCACGGAGAAACTCATGGTAAAGCCCTTACCCTCCGGCTGCATGGTCACCAGTGCAGTATCCGGCTGTGCCTCGTCTCCTGCCTTGACTGTTACACTGGTAATAGTTCCCGAAATGGGGGCTTCGATGCTGGCGCCTACCGCATTCTCCTGCAATTTTGCGATATCATCTCTCTGCTTCTTAAGGCTGTCTAACTGGTAATCCAGATTCAGCTCTGTGGAGATATCCTTCAATAGCTGTGCCTTGGTATCCTGAGCTGCTTTCAGCTGAATATTTCGTTTATCCAGTTCGGTCTGCCAGTTCTGGGTCTGCACTGTCAGGGAATTGGTACTATTCGTTTTACTGTTCTGCTTCTCTGTCAGTGCCTTGTTGGCATCCGCAAGCGCTTTTACCTTCTCATCATATGCTTTCACTTTGTCCGGATTGTTATTGATGAATGCCTGACGTTCATTGATCAGAGACTGATACTGGTCCCTGTTCTGCACTGCCAGCCGGTATTCGTCCTCTGTCACCTGATTGACAAAGCCATTACCGGATACCGAACTTGCAATATTCTCATTGTATTTATCGATAGTTGCCTGACAGGTGGCCTGGGCTGCCTGCCATTCGCTGATCTTGTCTTTCGCGATCTTGATCTCATCACTGTTTAATGCTGCCTGGGCCACGTTCACCTTATTCTGTTCCGAGCTGGTGTCGGGAGCTCCGCCGGCATCCACATTCACCTGTGCGGTCTTTAACTGATTGATAGCTGTCGTAGCTTCATCCACCTGCTTCTGCCATTTGTCTATTTCCGCTTCCGCTGCTACGATCCGGCTCTGATAGGTATTGAGGGAAGACACATTGCCGTTCTGTACATTTTGGAAGGCGGAATTGGAAATATCCCCGGACAGAAGCGCCAGTTCAAAATCCAACATTGCCTTATCCAGTGCTGCCTGGGCATCGGTCAGTTCCTTACTTTCCTTATCCTCCAGTAACAGCAGGGGAGCTCCCTTCTCCACCTTATCCCCGGTCTTCACCAGGACGCTGGAGATGGTACGCGTTTCATTTATCTTCACATTATAGGGATCTCCGCTCTCCACCGTGCCGGTTCCGCGGATCTTCGCCGTGATGGTGCCGGACTGTACATATTGTGCCGCCACTTCCGGAAGGGAATAGTTCATAAATGTGTTGGAGAAAAATGTCAGCACTAACATTACAGACAAGAATATAATGGCTGCATTTTTTACCCATTCTCTTCTCTTTTTTCCACCGTTCTCGTTCATCTTGCTTCTCCTCTATACTTCACTTTCTATCTGTACTCCGACAGTCGGATCCATGCCGGTATATCATCAAAAATCAGTGATCCTAGCCTTTGACACCGCCCTGGTAGGTAATTCCGTCTACCAGATATTCTTCTCCGTAGAGAAATACCAGAAGACTGGGCACCATGTAGATCGTAGCCACAGCGAATGCCAGTCCGATCTCTCCGGAATTGATCTTGCTTAAGAATACGGACAATGGATGCATCTCCGCATCGGATAACAGGATCAGAGGCTGTTCCACCATATTCCAGTAATCGATAAATACAAGGATGGCTGCGGAACACAGCGCTCCTTTGCACAACGGCATACAGATCAGCCGATAGATCTGCCACTCTCCGGCACCGTCGATCTGTGCCGCCTCCATGACTCCCACAGGAATTCTCTTCATGAACTTCGTCAGCAGATAGACTGCAAAGGGTGAAAAGATCCCGGGCAGCCAGATGGCCCAGTACGTATTTAATATATTCAGCTTTTCCGCCACCAGATAATTGGGTACCAGCGTTACCTGATAAGGCATCAGCATCAATATCACATAGGAGAAAAATACCAATGACCTCAGCTTCCCCGAGTACCTGGCGAATCCATAAGACGCCAGCGATGCCACGATCAGCTGAAACAGTACGATCGGTCCCACCAGGATCACGGAATTCCAGAATTTCAGCAGATATTCCGGGCTTTTCAAAAGCACTGTAGTATACTGGCTGAAGGATACGATATCCGGAATAAATTTCAAATTCACTTTTTCGGAAATATAGACCTTGCCGCCCTTATCATTTGTGGCAAATACGGAACCATAGTTCGCTGATATCTCCGAAGATGACATGAAAGAGTTGGTGATCGTCAGAACGATCGGCATCAGGAACAGTATGGCAAAAAAGGCTGCGATCACTGTTGCTATGCTGATGCGCATATTCTCAAATATCTTCTTTCTCTTCTTGAACCGGATCGCCCTTCTAAGCTCCGGTGGGACAGGTTTTTTCATCTTCTGCTCCATCAGCCTTCCACATCCTTTCCGAAATGATTTTCCACTGCGAACAGGAGTCCGATGATCACAACCATGACGAGAGACATCAGTATCGCTGCTGCAGACAGTGTCTGATAATCCAGACTCTTGAACTTATTGTTCATGAAGTGCTGCAGCATATAGATGGAATCGTAAGGATAATCCGTTGTCAGCAGATAGATCTCACGGAAGATCTTAAAAGAACTGATCAGGGACATGATCGTCACAAATAAAAAGGTGGAAGACAAATACCGGATCTTAATATAGAAAAAGGTCTGTAACGATGTGGCATTTTCCAGTCTCGCCACCTCCAGCAGATCCCTGGGGATGCTGGCAAGTGCTGCCATGAACAGGATCATATTATATCCCAGGTTCTTCCATAGGAATAAGATCACTATTACAATAATGGAGTAGCTAGACTTCAGCCAGTCGATCTTCTCCACACCGAAGACTCCCAACAGATCATTGACCGCACCGTTATAATGGAACAATACCTGCCAGATCAGTACAATGGATGCCACCGGCACCATCATGGGACTTAAGAAAAAGGTACGGAACTGACTCCGGAAAGGAAGCTTTGCTTCCAGTACCACTGCCAGAAGCAGGGACAAAACCACGGCTAACGGCACCGCAATCGCGGAAAATACCACTGTATTATGCACTGCCGTACGGAATGCCGCATTTTTTATTACACTTACAAAGTTGTCTAAAAATACAAAGTTCATGCTGATAGGGTTATCCACCAGCGAATAAAATATCACAACCAGAAAAGGAAGAAAAAAGAAAGCAAGTACCCCAAGAAAGCTTGGGGCTATAAAAAGCCCCGAGCTTCTCTTCAGTTTCCGCATTCTCTTATCCAATTTGTGATGCTGCTTCCGCTTCTGATCCACCTGCTGCCTGCTCACGATAATCAAGCCTTTCCTTATCTGTTTTCATTTACATAGACCTGCACACGGCTCTGAATGACATTCGCCACATCCGATACAGATTTCTGACCTTTGAAGAATGCTTCTGCTTCCTCGGTGATGATATTGGTGATCTCATCATTACCGGTTGCACTGGAAGGCTCAGCCACATTGATCAGATCCTGCAGGACTGCCACTTCCTCCTGTGTAGGTATATGATAGGAATATTCCCAGTCTCCGTAGCTGATGCTGGAAGTACCACCCTCCGGAATCGGATTCCCATTCTCATCCAGGATCTGCTCACCGTTTTCATCCGTCATATATGTCATATTCATTGCCTTCTCCACCATATCATCCAGCGCAGACTTTCTGGCGGGAAGTCCATAGGAATAAAAATCATCAAACGGCTGATTCAGGTAATTCTCAATAAATGCCCACGCGCCGTCCTTGTTGGAGGATTTGGCGGTAATCGCATACAGCTCACTGGCCTGCATATAAGTACCGCTGCCACCGCCGGAGGTAGGATATCCGATATAGGTTACCGGCTCGCCGAACATAGCTTCCTCCTCCTGAATACTATTCAGCTGATAGATACCTGTCATATTTAACAGTACTTCACCGGACTGGATCTTCGCCGGTGTAGATCTGTCGTCATTCTGCCAGTCATACTCTTCGGGGAAGGTATTGACAAATTCCAGTACCTTCTGGAAATCTTCCGAATCAAAGCTGCACTTTCCCGTCTCCCAGTCAATATAGCTGTCCAGATCATAGGCTAACAGTGTGTACAGCATACCGCTCTTGGTCATGCCCTCAAACAGGGAAGCACCTTCGTGCTGGCCTGCATAGGCTATAATATCGTCAATGGTCCAGCCCTTCTTATCACCCACTTCGGAGGTCTTGCCGACGATCGTGCTTAATGTGAAGCTCTTCGGAATTCCCACCAGTTTTCCGTCATAGGTATAACTGTTTACAATATTTTCAAAGAAATCGTCCTTGCTTAATACACTGCTCTTCTCCAGATAGGGTGTCATATCCTCGAATACACCCTTAGAAGCCAGTTCCTTGACATCCAGGTTGGACAGATCCAGGATATCCGGGCATCCGGCTCCGGAGGTAATATCGTTGTTCATGGCTGTAATGCCATCCGCCCAGGAAGTTTCGGTCCAGTTATTGTCATCAATATATGTTTTAATATTGACATGATATTCATTACTCTGCTTGTTGAAGGCTACGGCTGCTGCCTGAAGGCTCTGGGAGGTATACAGAGTTCCGATCGTGATCTGGGACTTCTGTGCCACCTCACTGGCCTTGGTTTTGGTCAGCTTCACAAGGTCAGTTTCCCCTGTGTTCCAGTCATTGACCACTGCCAGGATCTTACCGTCTGCGGTGGCTGCGGCATATGTGACATAACTGCCGTTAATATCACTGTCCAGCCAGCTCAGTATTTCGGTAGTCTTCTGGTCTGCGAGACTATAATCATACAGGGCAGTATCCGTATTCACCAGGAGATCATTTTCTATTCCGGCACATAACGCTCCGTTACCGTTCGTGTTCGGGAAGTTATCGTACGTCTGTCCCAATGCTTTGCCGTCAAAGTCGATCTGCGATAGCTTCACATTGCCGGATTGATCGTAATAAGCCAGGTATACCTTGCCGTCTTTTGCTTTTCCCATGCCCTGGATCCACTGGCTGTCCGTCTGCACAGCTCCCTGAAATTGTCCGTCACTGCCAAACAGCCGGATCAATGAATCAGAGCTGATATAAAATCTGCCCTGATCGTCCAGGCACATGCTGCCCACATAAGAATTATTCTCATCCTGCTGCATGATGTCCGTGATATCCTGTGCCATCAACTCCGTACCGGATGCATCGTACTTGTGCAATACAGTTGTCTGCTGTGTATAAGCGTCATCACCTTCGGTGGCATTCCACTCAAATTCCGCAGTATAAATATTACCTTCCTCATCTGCCTGCATGGAATAGATTCCACCGCCGTCCGCATTAATGGTGATCGGCAGGTCCTCCCTGGAACCGTCTGTCAGCGAATAAGCTCCAATCACGACCTTGCTCTCACCGGAAGCTTCATCCCATTGGTAATTTGTATAATACAGCTTATCCCCCTGTACTGTCATGTTACTGTAGCTGGAATTCGTATTATCGTCCAGCTCCAGATATTCGGGAACATATACATATTCCTTCTGTTCTGTCTGTCCCCCCTGATTCGATCCATCCTGCTTGCCGCAGGCTGCAAGCGACATTGCCATAACGGATGCCAGCGCGATCGCGGTTGCTTTTCTGCCCCTTAAATTTTTTCTCATATATTTCTCTCCTCTAAATTATGGGTAGCGCCTTACGCTCTTCCCCTGAAAGCAAGTTCTACGGAACATTCCATATTGCTTACTTATTTATGCATATTATACCCTATTTCCATAGTAAAAGCATCTTAAGAATTTATGAACTTAGATTACGATGTGTATAAAAAAAGTATAGGCCCAGAGGACCTATACCATCTTATGCATTTCCGTTTTTCTTCTGTGATGCCGGTACAGGCTTCCCAGTCTGTTGTAGAACCAGAAGGACTGCACCAGAATATTATTGGCTTTTCCGATCTTCTCCTTGGTAGTGCCCCGGTAATAGGATCCTCCGCATTTGATCCCTTCTCCCAGCTTCACTGCCCGGATCAGATCGGATTCACAATGGATCTGCTCAGGGATGTCTGTATACGCCATACCGACACAGTCCGTTTTGTGAGCATCGCTTCCACCGAAGGTTGGCAGCGCGTACATTTCCGCCAGTACCTTGGCGCAATGGTTGCTCTCTACACTCTCACAGGCATTGAAGCCTTCCAGGAAATCAAACTGATTCATCACAGCCATCTGATTTCGCTTCTTCAGGGTATTGGTGAAGCTTAAATATTTCTCTCCGCAGGGATGTGCCGGTCCTAATATCCCACCGTTCTTATGCACGATATCGATCAGGATCTGTACCGGCAATCCCCGAAGCTCCAGAATTTTCAGCTTAACATTCTCAGGCATGATCACCAGGATATGTCCGGCATCAATGGTATCGTATTCAATTCCCTTCAGCACTACAAAATCTTTATATTTTTGTTCCTTGATGTTTCGTTTCCACGCGCGGTAACCATTATATGAATTATGATCACTGACCAACATACCGTCAAAACCCTTGCGGATCAATTCCGCAATAAAATCGTCAATAGGAACCTTTCCATCCATAGATCCTTCTTTTGTATGACAATGCATATCAAATTTCATCTGTTTTTGTTCCCTCTTTCTCCTGTAGCTTACGTCTTTGGTCCATGCCAAGTATAACAGATTCCCTCATAGCATACAACGATTTTACGGAAAAAATGTCTGTTTGCACCGGAAACATAAAGCAGGCACCGGCCTTTTTACAGCCGATGCCTGTATATTTTTCTGCTATTCTGACAAATGTCTTACTTTACGATACGTACGCGGAAGACACCGTCGATCTTCTGTAAGGATTCTACCAGATCCTGTGTTGCCGCATTTTCAATATCCAGCATGGTATATGCCACTTCACCGCGGGATTTGTTGGTCATATCGGAGATATTGATGTTCTTCTCACCGATCACTGCGGTAAACTGATTCAGCATATTGGTAATATTTTTATGGAAAATAGCAATTCTCCCGGCCTGGCTGCATACGCCCATGTCGCAGGCAGGATAATTTACGCTGTTGCGGATATTGCCGTTCTCCAGATAATCCATCATCTCTTCCACAGCCATCTTCGCACAGTTATCCTCGGATTCCTCGGTGCTTGCACCCAGATGAGGGATCACGATGCAACCGGGCTGTCCTGCTGTCGTAGGATTCGGGAAATCAGATACATAACGGGCTACCTTGCCGCTCTTTAATGCCTCCAGGACATCTGCCTCATTTGCCAGCAGATCTCTTGCAAAGTTCAACAGAACCACGCCATCTTTCATTTTGCTGATGGCTTCCTTGTTGATCATGCCGGTCGTGCTGGGCAGCAGCGGGGTGTGGATCGTGATGATGTCGGCGCCCGCATGCTCCACATTCGGCGGCAAGAGTGCGATTTGGCCGGCCTCGATATGCAGGGTCTGCTCCCCCACCCGCATCGGCAGGACGCCCCGACGCACGAACATCAGCTCGAAGGTGTCGATGGTGCGCCGCAGATGGCGCCAGCCCGGTCCGGACACAAACTGCCCGACCGAGTAAAAGTCCACCGGCCCTTCGAGCCGACATGTCGTGATGCCCATGGCTACCAGAGTAGCCGAGAGCAAATATCAGCCCCGATGTCTATTTAGAAGTGCAACACCCTTGTTGGTCCTGTAATTCTAACAGTTCGTCGGCGAACGCCTCGGCGGGCGTGCGGTAGCCGAGCACGCGCATGGGGCGGTTGTTGATCTCGTCGACGATCTCCCTGACCTCCTTTGCCATGTCCATCCGGATCTCGCAGCGTTTGGGCAGATACCGGCGGATCATGCCGTTGCGGTTCTCGTTGCTTCCCCGCTGCCAGCTGGAGTACGGGTCGGCGAAGTACGTGGCCATGCCCAGCCCGTCGCGCAGCCTTTCGTGGTGGGCGAACTCGGTGCCGTTGTCGTGCGTGACGCTGACGCGCGCGCCGGCCGGCAGCGGCGAGAACATGTCCAGCTGCGCCCCGACGCTCTCGCCGGCGGTCTTGTCCGGAACGATGCGGGCCATGAGGAACCTGGTCCTCCTCTCCACCTCGGTGTGCAGGTTGCATCCCACTCCGATGACGCTGTCGGCCTCCCAATGGCCGAACGCGCTCCTGCCGTCGGCCTCCGGCGGGCGTTCGGAGATGGGCACTCGGCCGGGGATCGGGAAGCGCGACGTCCTCCTGCCGCCGTGCCTGCGGCGCCGCCTGTGCCCTCGCGGCAGGCACCGCGCCCAGCGTTCCCGAAGCGGCCTGCTGGAGTAGACCCATCGGTAGATGGTCTCCGGGCACACGCGCATGAGCGCATCGTCCGGCCACAGGACGCGCAGCCTGCCGCTGATGAGCAGCGGCGACCAGCCGCGGCCCAGCCATTCGGCCACCTGCGCCCACAGGCGGTCGTGCGACAGCCGATAGGGCTTTCGTGGCTTGGATCTCCTGCGGTCGGCCTTGCGCTGCGCGGGCCCGGCGATGTAGTAGCGGCCGGTCCATGGCCCCGCCTTCAGTCTTTTCGGCCGGTACGGGCGGTACGACTCGTTCTCGTTGGACGGGAACCATGTGTTGCGCTTGATCTCCCGGCTGATGCTGGACGGGCTGCGGCCCAGCATCGCGCCGATCCCGCGTATGCTGGCGCCGTTGCCTACCTCGATCTGGATGACCTGGCGTTCCTCTTCCGACAGGTGCGAATATACTTCTCCCATAGGTGCGACATCCCTTCGGACTGGTTTTCTAGGCAATTTCCAATCTAACGGGTGTTGCACTTTCGTTTAGACAACGGGGGCAAACCATGTATTATTGGCGAATAACCAATCGAAGAATCGAATTAGATTTCATTGTTTCGGATGAGAAGGTCCCAGCTTTACAGGGGGTATTAATGACATTCATCTCACGGGCGGCGCGCTATGTGTTCAGAAAACGAGTGCGTACCGCGGTGCTGTTCATTGTGCTGACCATCATAACGGCGAGTATGCTGTCCGCGACCGCAGTTTCTCAGGCAGCTCAACATGAGGCTGGACAGATTGAGAAACAGGCGGTCGGCGGATTCGTGCTGGCCAGTAACCTGCAAGGCAGCATGCTGACACCTCGCGGAGGCGGAATGGTTCGTCCCGCCGATGTGCAACGAATCTCGAAGATGTCCGGGGTTGACTCGTACATGGTCAGGCAGAACGCCACCGCCGATCTCGTGGGAGCCAGCGTGGTGAAGGTCCCCGGCGGCGATGATTACGATGCGGAGAAAGAACAGCAGTTCGGTAATACGGCCAACGTCATAGGCACAAACGATTCGTCAAAACTCAATGTGTTCACGTCCCACACGCTCGGCATGGTCGAAGGACGTCATCTAAAGGCATCCGATAAGCATATGTCGATGGTCCATGAGGATCTCGCCAAAACCAATGGGCTTAAAGTCGGCGATACCCTCACGCTCAAGGCCAATCCATATGATGCCGACAATGAGTCGCATTCGACGGCAACTGTCAAAACCACCATTGTTGGAATATTCAAAGGGGACAGCGACAGAAAGGTATCCAGCCGCGCGGAACTCACCTCCAACACTGTGTACACCGACTTGGACACTACAAGTGCTTTGTACCAGTACAAGGCCGGCAAGAAAATATATCAGGATGCCACTTTCGTTCTGGACAAGGGCGTCGACGTGGAGAAAACCATGGAAGAGGCGAAGAAGCTTCCAGTGGATTGGAACAACTACCAGATCACGCGCAATGACCAATATACGTCGAGCATGCTGAATGCCGCCCGAGGTGTGCGTTCCATGATGCGCAGCGCTTTGATCGGCGTGACTATTTCGGCCGTGATAGTTCTCAGTCTCATGCTCTTACTGTGGATGAACGACCGACGCCAGGAGATGGGCGTATTGGTGTCCCTCGGCATCGGCAAGCCATCCCTGATCGCTCAGTATCTAACCGAGATGATTCTGATCGGCCTGCCGTCCCTGGTCCTCGGATGGTTGTGCGCACGAGGAATGGCCCAATGGCTTGGCACTTCGGCCCTCCGTTCCGTGAACGCCTCCGCGGCGAAGGAGCTGAG
>ERZ1107006.2162-NODE-2162-length-14928-cov-5.542527_pt1 | contig 14928 bp, 10 predicted proteins | sample MGYA00403696_ERZ1107006 | MGnify/ENA primary metagenome ERZ1107006 (study PRJEB35170, sample SAMEA104062441) | human gut metagenome | biome: human gut; feature: human-associated habitat; material: faeces | place: Denmark | collected 2012-08-13 ...
CCTCGGCAGCCAGGGCCTTGCCGCCCTCGCCGCCCTTGGCCCAGACCTCGGACAGCACAGCGCGGACACCCAACTCCCGGCACTTGTCCTCCACCAGCTGCAGCTCGGCTTCCGTGTCGGTGGGGAAGGCGTTGACCGCCACCACGCAGGGCAGGTGGAAGGTGTTGCGGATGGTGTCTACATGATGGAGCAGATTGGGCAGGCCCTTTTCCAGCGCGTCCAGATTCTCGTGGTTCAGCTCGGCCTTGGGCACGCCGCCGTGGCTTTTCAGTGCCCGGACGGTGGCTACCACCACCACGGCACTGGGCCGCAGACCCGCCAGACGGCACTTGATGTCCAGAAATTTTTCTGCGCCCAGATCCGCGCCGAAGCCGGCCTCGGTCACAGCGTAATCGCCCAGCTTCAGGGCCATGCGGGTGGCGGTGACGGAGTTGCAGCCGTGGGCGATGTTGGCGAAGGGACCGCCGTGGATCAGCGTGGGCGTACCCTCCAGTGTCTGCACCAGATTGGGCTTCAGAGCGTCCTTCAGCAGGGCGGTCATAGCGCCCTCGGCCTTCAGATCGTGGGCGGTGACAGGCTTGCCGTTGTAGGTGTAGGCCACGATCATCCGGCCCAGCCGTTCTTTCAGATCGGTGATGCCGCTGGCGAGACACAGCACCGCCATGACCTCGCTGGCCACGGTGATGTCAAAGCCGTCCTCCCGGGGAACGCCCTGCATTTTGCCGCCGATGCCGTCAATGATGTGGCGGAGCTGGCGGTCATTCATATCCACGCAGCGCTTCCAGGTGATCTGCTTTACGTCAATGCCCAGAGCGTTGCCCTGCTGAATGTGGTTATCCAGCATGGCGGCCAGCAGGTTGTTGGCCGCGCCGATGGCGTGGAAATCGCCGGTGAAGTGGAGGTTGATGTCCTCCATGGGGACCACCTGAGCGTAGCCGCCGCCGGCAGCGCCGCCCTTGACGCCGAACACGGGACCGAGAGACGGCTCCCGCAGAGCGGCCACGGCGTTTTTGCCCAGCTTCCGCAGACCGTCGGCCAGACCCACGGAGGTGGTGGTCTTGCCCTCGCCTGCCGGGGTAGGGTTGATGGCGGTCACCAGGATCAGCTTGCCGTCAGGCCGGTCGGCCCGGTCCATCAGCAGACGGTGATCGATCTTGGCCTTGTAGCGGCCATACTGCTCCAGATATTCCTCATCGATCCCCGCGGTGGCGGCGATCTCTGTGATGGGGCGCATCCGGCACTGCTGGGCGATCTCAATATCAGTCAACATGATCCGTGTCCTCCCGTTCTCAAATGTCAAAATACTTCTTTGCAGACTGGAACAGCTTCATATCATAGCAGCCGTCTACATTTTTGTAAAGGCCGTCGGCCACACGCTCGGAGTGGCCCATCTTGCCCAGTACCCGGCCATCGGGAGACATGATGCCCTCCACAGCCCAGATGGAGCCGTTGGGGTTTACGTCCACGTCCATGCCGGGGACACCGTGCTCGTCCACATACTGAGTGACGATCTGGCCGTTGTCAGCCAGCTTCCGAACCAGCTCCTCACTGCACAGGAACCGGCCCTCGCCGTGGGAGATGGGGACGGTGTAAATATCGCCCACCTGCGTCCCTGCCAGCCACGGAGAGCGGTTGGAGGCAACGCGGGTCCGCACCAGACGGGACTGGTGGCGGCTGATGGTGTTGAAGGTCAGGGTGGGGCAGGTCTCGTCGGTGTCGATGATCTCACCGTAGGGGACAAGACCCAGCTTGATGAGCGCCTGGAAACCGTTGCAGATGCCCAGCATCAGGCCGTCCCGGTTTTTCAGCAGGTCCATGGTGGCATCCCGCACCTCCGGGTTGCGGAAGAAGGCGGTGATGAACTTGGCGGAGCCATCCGGCTCGTCGCCGCCGGAGAAGCCGCCGGGGACGAAAATGATCTGGCTGTTCCGGGCTGCCTTGGCGAAGCGGCTGATGGAGTCGGCCACGCCCTGAGCGGACTGGTTGTTCAGCACCAGAATTTCAGGCTCCAATCCGGCCCGCTGAACGGCACGGGCGGAGTCGTATTCGCAGTTGGTGCCGGGGAATACGGGGATCAGCACCTTGGGGACCGCCACACCGGCCTTGGGAGCCGTCCGGGGAGCGGCGGGGGCGGAGAGCACGGGGACCTCCGCCGGATCGGCGATGGTACGGCTGGGATAGACAGATTCCAGAACGCCCTCGTTCAAAGCCAGAAGCTCGGAAATGGGGGCGCTGTCACCGGCGATCCGCACCACAGGCTCGGCGGTGGTGACGCCCAGGCGGACGGCCTCCGCCGTGTCCTCGGTCAGTTCCGCTGCGATGGCGCCGGGATACAGGGTGTTCCAGTCCAAGTCGGCGTTTTCGGCGGTGAAGCCGATCTCGTTGCCGAAGGACATCTTCATCACGCCCTCGGCAAGACCGTTTTCCACGGCCCACGCCGCCCGGACCTTGCCGGCCAGCGCCAGATCATGCAGCCGCTCCCATGCCGCCTTGACGCTATCCGCGTCCGTGCCGGAGAACAGGTAAACGGGATGGCCCGCTTCCTTGAACTCAGGAGAAAGCACCTCGCCCGCTTTCAGCGGCGCAATGGCGAAAGAGATCAGCGTGGGCGGTACGTCCAGATCCAGGAAGGTGCCGGACATGGAGTCCTTACCGCCAATGGCGGCAGCGCCCAGCTCCAGCTGCGCGTCCACAGTGCCCAGCAGAGCGGAGAAGGGCTTGCCCCAGCGCTCCGGCTCATTGCGGAGCTTTTCAAAGAACTCCTGGAAGGAGAGATAGGCTTTTTTGTAGTCCGCACCGGCGGCCACCAGTTTGGCCATAGAGGTGTAGACTGCATTGTAGGCTCCGGTGTAGGGGTCAATGCAGGTCTGCTCCGGGTCGCAGCCCCAGGCCATGACGCTGGCCTGATCCGTTTCCTGACCGGGCAGGACGGGGAATACGGCGGCCATCGCCTGTGCCGGGGTGCGCTGTGTCCGGCCGCCGAAGGGCATGAGGATGGAACCGGCGCCGATGGTGCTGTCAAACCGCTCCACAAGGCCGCGGCGGGAGGCGCATTTCAGGCTGGAGGCCATCTCCCGGAGGGACTGGAACCGGGGCTTTGCCAGCTCGGTGCGGTCCTTCTCTGCCACGCGGACCCCAGCGTGCTTCACAGCGCCGTTGGTATTCAGGAAGTCACGGCTCAGGTCGGCGATGACCGTGCCGTTCCACTCCATGACCATCCGGGCTTCTTCTGTGACCACGGCCACCCGGTAGGCTTCCAGATTTTCCGATTCGGCGGCGGCGATGAAGGCGTCCACATCCTCGGGGGCCACCACCACGGCCATGCGCTCCTGAGATTCGGAGATGGCCAGCTCCGTGCCGTCCAGACCGTCATACTTCTTGCGAACGGCGTCCAGATCGATCCGCAGGCCGTCCGCCAGCTCGCCGATGGCAACGCTGACGCCGCCGGCGCCAAAGTCGTTGCACCGCTTGATGAGGCGGGTCACGGCGCTGTCCCGGAACAACCGCTGGATCTTGCGCTCCTCGGGGGCGTTGCCCTTCTGAACCTCGGAGGCCATGGTGGAGAGGGATTTCAGGTTGTGGCTCTTGGAAGAACCGGTGGCGCCGCCGATGCCGTCCCGGCCGGTGCGGCCGCCTAGCAGAATGACCACATCCCCAGGAACGGGGCACTCACGGCGGACATTATAGGCGGGAGCCGCCGCAACCACCGCGCCGCATTCCAGACGCTTGGCGATGTAGCCCTCATGGTACAGTTCCGCCACATGGCCGGTGGCAAGGCCGATCTGGTTGCCGTAGGAGGAATAGCCCGCGGCGGCGGTCTGGCACAGCTTCCGCTGAGGCAGCTTGCCGGAGAGGGTCTGGTCCAGAGAGGCACGGGGATCCCCTGCGCCAGTCACCCGCATGGCCTGATGGACATAGGCACGGCCGGACAGGGGGTCCCGGATGCAGCCGCCGATGCAGGTGGCCGCGCCGCCGAAGGGCTCGATCTCCGTGGGGTGGTTGTGGGTCTCATTTTTGAACATCAGCAGCCAGTCCTGGGCTTCGCCGTCCACCGTGGCGGTGACGTGGATGGAGCAGGCGTTGATCTCCTCGCTCTCGTCCAGTTCCGGCAGCAGGCCCCGCTTTTTCAGGACCTTTGCGCCGATGGTGGCAATGTCCATCAGGGTCTGAGGCCGCTTGGCGGCCTTTTCCTCGCCGTAGACCTCCACCCGTGCGGCCAGATACCGCTCGTAGGCGGCCTGAATGGCCGCGTCGTGGATCTCTACATGATCGATGTGGGTGGAGAAGGTGGTGTGGCGGCAGTGGTCGGACCAATAGGTGTCTACCACCCGGATTTCGGTGATGGTGGGGTTCCGCCCCTCGTCATCCCGGAAATAGTCCTGCAAGAATTTCAGATCGTCCAGATCCATGGCAAGACCCAGCTCGTCCCGCAGAGCGTCCAATGCGGCAGCGTCCATGGAGGTGAAGCCCTCCACGGTCCGGACGGTGGTGGGGATGTCATATTCCATCCGCAGGGTCTCCGGCAACTCCAGAGACGCCTCCCGGCTCTCCACCGGGTTGATGACGTATTTCTTGACAGCCTCGACCTGCTCCGCCGTCAGCTCACCCTCCAGGACGTATACCCGGGCGGTGCGGACCGTGGGCCGCTCGCCTTGGGATAAGATCTGGATGCACTGGGCGGCGGAGTCCGCCCGCTGGTCATACTGGCCGGGCAGATATTCTACGGCGAACACCGTGTCTCCCTGAGGCACTTCACTTGTCACCGTGTCCAGCTGGGGCTCGGACAGCACCGTTTGAACGGCGTAGTCGAACAGCTCCCGGCTGATGCCCTCCAAATCATAGCGGTTGAACAGCCGCAGACCTGTCAGGGACTGAATACCCAGAAATGCCCGCAGGTCCTCCAACAGGGCGCGGGCTTCGTTGGCCAGCGCTTCTTTCTTTTCTACATATACTCTGTAAACCATGCCTGCCCTTGCTCCCTTCAGTGTTCCAGCGCTTTCAGGGCGCGCTGGCCGATGTCATGACGGTAGAAGGCATTGTCGAAATGAACGCTCTCCACCCGCTCATAGGCTTTTTCAATGGCGCTTTTCAGATCCGCCGCCGTGGCGGTAACGCCCAGCACCCGGCCGCCGCTGGTCAGCAGACGGTCCTCCTCCCGCTTCGCTCCGGCCACATAGGTGTGGGCGGCAGTCTCGGCGGGCATGGTGATGGCGAAGCCCTTTTCATAGTGCTCCGGATAGCCGCTGGACGCCATGATGACACAGCAGGCGGCACCGTCGGAGAACTTCACCTCAGTTCCTGCCAGCGTTCCGTTCCGGCAGGCCTGCATGATCGTCAGCAGGTCGCTTTCCAGAAGCGGCAGGACCACCTGCGTCTCCGGGTCGCCGAAGCGGCAGTTATACTCAATGACCTTGGGGCCCTTCGGCGTCAGCATCAGTCCGAAGTAGAGGCAGCCCCGGAAGGTACGGTTTTCCGCGTTCATGGCCTCCATGGTGGGCAGGAAAATGGTCTCCATGCACACGCGGGCCATGTCCTCGGTGTAGTAGGGGTTGGGGGCCACGGTGCCCATGCCGCCGGTATTCAGACCCTCGTCATGGTCATGGGCCCGCTTGTGGTCCATGGAGGATACCATGGGGACCACGGTCTTGCCGTCGGTAAAGGCCAGCACGGAGACCTCCGGGCCGGTGAGGAATTCCTCAATGACCACCTGATTTCCGCTGTCACCGAAAGCGCGGTCCAGCATGATGGATTCCACGGCGGCCACGGCGTCCTCCTGGGTCTCAGCGATGAGCACACCCTTGCCCAGAGCCAGACCGTCGGCCTTGACCACCACGGGCAGGGCACAGGACTTCACATAGTCCATCGCGGCGGCAGCATCGGTGAACACCTGATACTCCGCCGTGGGGATACCGTATTTTTTCATCAGGTCCTTGGAAAAGACCTTGCTGCCCTCAATGATGGCGGCCTTCGCCTCCGGGCCGAAGCAGGGGATCCCGGCGGCCTCCAGCGCGTCCACCGCACCCAGCACCAGCGGATCGTCCGGCGCCACCACGGCGAAGTCAATGCTGTGGGTCTTGGCAAAGTCCACCTGCGCGGAAATATCCTTCGCGCCGATCTCCGGGACGCACACAGCGTCAGCGGCGATGCCGCCGTTGCCGGGAGCGCAGTAGATCGTCTCCACAGCGGGATTCTCTTTCAATTTTTTGACGATGGCGTGCTCACGGCCGCCGCCGCCGATAACCAGAAGGTTCATGGTTCCCTCCCTGAATGAATTTTGGATGCTGCCCCGCAGACGTCTTCCGCAAACCGGTAAGGCGTTTACGGCGGAACGTGCGGGGCAGCGGAACGGATCTGCGTTTGCGTCTGTGCGGACGCGGAAGCTTTGAATTGTACGGCGGCTCAGTGATGGAACAGCCGTGCGCCGGTGAAGGCCAGCACCATGCCGTATTTGTCGGCGGTGGCGATGACATGGTCATCCCGGATGGAGCCGCCGGGCTCGGCAATGTAGGTCACGCCGGACTTTCTGGCCCGCTCCACATTGTCGCCGAAGGGGAAGAAGGCATCGCTGCCAACAGTGACGCCGGCCTGCGTGGCGATCCACGCCTTCTTTTCCTCCGGGGTCAGGACCTCGGGGCGGACCTTGAAGGTGTTCTGCCACACACCGTCGGCCAGCACGTCCTCATACTCGTCGGAGGTGTAGATGTCGATGGCGTTGTCCCGGTCAGGGCGGCGGATGTTGTCTACGAATTGCAGACCCAGCACCTTGGGATGCTGGCGCAGATACCAGTTATCCGCCTTCTGACCAGCCAGACGGGTGCAGTGGATCCGGGACTGCTGCCCAGCGCCTACGCCGATGGCCTGGCCGTCCACGGCGAAACAGACGGAGTTGGACTGGGTGTATTTCAGAGTGATGAGGGCCACGATCATGTCGATCTTGGCAGCCTCCGGAAGCTCCTTGTTTTCAGAGACGATGTTGGTCAGCATCTCCCTGTCGATCACAAGGTTATTGCGGCCCTGCTCGAAGGTGACGCCGAACACATCCTTGTGCTCCACGGCGGCGGGGACGTAGTCCGCGTTGATCTGGACCACGTTGTAGCCGCCCTTCTTCTTGGTTTTCAGAATTTCCAGCGCCTCATCGGTATAGCCGGGGGCGATGATGCCGTCGGACACCTCGCCCTTGAGGTACTGGGCGGTGGCGGCGTCGCAGACGTCGGAGAGAGCGGCCCAGTCACCGTAGGAGCACAGGCGGTCAGCGCCCCGGGCGCGGATATAAGCGCAGGCGATGGGGGAGAGCTCGGCGGCGTCATCCACGAAGTAGATCTTCCGGTCCACCTCGCTCAGGGGCCGTCCCACGGCGGCACCGGCGGGGGAGACGTGCTTGAAGCTGGCGGCGGCGGGCAGGCCGGTGGCGGCCTTCAATTCCTTCACCAGCTGCCAGGAGTTCAGCGCATCCAGCAGGTTGATATAGCCGGGCTTTCCGTTCAAAACGGTAAAGGGCAGGTCAGAGCCGTCCTGCATAAAGACCTTGGACGGCTTCTGGTTGGGATTGCAGCCATATTTCAGTTCCAACTCGTTCATTTCGGCACCTTCTCCTTAATCTCCCAGATTTTTGTTGAACAGACGTACCTCGCCGTTCACGTTGGTATAGAGGGACACCTTGTTGTCTCCGTTCAGAGCGGCCCAGACCTCCTCCGGCTTGGGAACGGTGACCTCCAGAGGCTCACCGGCAAAGGTGGGCAGATTTCCGTCGCCCTGATAGGTGCTGATGAAATAGCCCTGATTCTCGTCGCAGCCCTCATAGCAGAAGAATTCCCGCAGGCAGCGGCCGTTCTTGTGCTTCAGAATGGACATCTCAAAAGAGCCGTCGGCATTCAGAATGGCGGAGATGCGGGGGGTCCAGTTGGGCTCGTCCGGCTCGTATTCCCGGGTCATCAGGCCCTTGCGGAAATCGCCGTGCTGGCAGATGGTGTCCGTCTGGTCGCCGTTGGTGACCACCAGCGCGTCGCCCATGGTCCGGACGGGATGATAGATGATGAGGCTGGGATCCTCCAGCTTGGCGGGATCGTGGGCTTCGGTGCGGATGCCGTCCTCCGTTTTTACAAAGATCCGGTTGCGGCTGTTGGCGCTGCGGCCCATGATGAAATAGTAAACGAGGTCCCGGCTTACAAGGATGCCCCGGCCGGGGTAGGGATTCTCCCGCAGAAGGGTCAGAAAATCAAGCATTGCTCTTCTCCTTTACGATTTGTTCCGAGACCAGCTCCGCTGCCCGAGGCAGAAGCTGCCATTCGGCCTGCTCCATAACCCGGCGCTGAAGGGTTTCGGGGGTGTCGTCCGGCAAGACCTCCACAGCTTTTTGCAGCAGGATCTCTCCACCGTCCGGGATCTCATTGACAAAATGCACCGTGGCTCCCGTGACCTTCACACCCTTGGCCAGAGCGGCCTCGTGGACCTTCAGACCGTACATCCCCTTGCCGCAGAAGGCGGGGATCAGAGAGGGATGCACATTCAGGATGCGGGAGGGCCAGCGGGCGGTAAAGTCCGCACTGAGGATGGTGAGGAAGCCGGCCAGAACAATGAGGTCGATCTCATGCGCCGCCAGCAGGTCGGACAGGGCGGACTCAAAGGCCGCCTGACCGCCGCAGCGCTTGGGGGAGACCGTCTCGGCAGGAACGCCGGCATTGGCCGCCCGGGTCAGGGCGTAGGCTCCCTCGTTGGAGGAGACCACCAGCGCGATCTTTCCGTGGGGCAGCAGTCCCGCCGCCTGCGCATCCAGCAGTGCCTGTAAATTTGTGCCGCCGCCGGAGACCAGCACGGCGATCTTCGCTTTTTTCATAGTCATGATTTCTCCTTTGCCGCCGATGCGCCGATTCCTTTCAGCGCGCCGGAGCAGTATACGTCAAGATACCGCGGAAAAGAGGAACAGTGCGTACCGGGAGCGGTTTCACTCAGCACAAAACAACTTTTTCTTCGCCGGCAACGATCTCACCGCAGACATAGGCGTCGATCCCCTCTGCTTTCAGGGCGGAGAGGGCTGCGTCGGCGGTCTCGGGGCTGACGATCACCGCCATGCCCACACCCATGTTGAAGGTGTTGAACATATCGTGCTCGTCGATGCCGCCCTTTTTCTGGAGCAGACGGAAAATGGCGGGTGTTTTGACAGCGGCCTTGCGGATCTTGGCGCACAGGCCGTCGGGGATGCAGCGGGGGACATTCTCATAGAAGCCGCCGCCGGTGATGTGGCTGACGCCCTTCACGTCCGCGGCCTCGATGCAGCGGAGGACGGGCTTGACATAGATGACGGTGGGACGGAGCAGGGCCTCGCCCAGGGTTTCACCCAGCTCGTCATCATACCGGCCCAGATCGGCGTTTTCCACGTCGAACACCTTGCGGACCAGAGAGTAGCCGTTGGAGTGGAAGCCGGAGGAGGGCAGAGCCAGCACCACATCGCCCTCCGCCATGCGGCCGGAGTCAATGACCTTGGGCTTGTCCACCACACCCACGGTGAAGCCCGCCAGATCGTAGTCATCGGCGGCCATCATGCCGGGGTGCTCGGCGGTCTCACCGCCGATGAGGGCGCAGCCGGCCTGGACACAGCCATCCGCCACGCCGGAGACGATGGCTGCCACCTTTTCCGGCACGTTCTTGCCGATGGCAATGTAATCCAGGAAAAACAGGGGCTTCGCGCCGCAGCAGATCACGTCGTTCACGCACATGGCCACGCAGTCGATGCCGATGGTGTCGTGCTTGTTCAGCAGCTCAGCCAGACGCAGTTTGGTGCCCACACCGTCGGTGCCGGAAACCAGCACCGGCTCCGTCATACCGGTCAGATCGGGGGCAAACAGGCCGCCGAAGCCGCCAATGTCAGAAACTACGCCGGGGATGTGGGTACGCTTGACGTCCGCGCTCATCAGCTTGACGCCCTTGTAACCGGCAGTGATGTCCACACCGGCTGCCGCATAGGCGGCGGAGTGAGATTTTTCCATGTCGATCATTCCTTTCCGTTCCAGCAGTAGGTACAGACCTTATCCCGGTCGATGCCGATGGCTTCCAGCACGCCGTCCAAAGACTGATAACCGAGAGAATCAAAACCGAATTTTTCACAGATGGACTTGAGCAGGCACTGACCCCGCTCCGTGGAGGAATCGGAGTACTCGTCCAGATGCTTGTGTCCTTCATCACCCTCCAGCTCCTGAATCACCCGCCGGGCCAGCAGCTCCATATCGGAGTTGCCCCGGGAGAAGTTCAGGTACTTGCAGCTATACATAATGGGCGGGCAGGCAGAGCGCATGTGGACCTCTTCCGCACCGGACTCATAGAGGAAGTCCACCGTTTCCCGGAGCTGGGTGCCCCGGACGATGGAATCGTCCACAAACAGCAGCTTTTTCCCCTGAATCAGCTCGGAAACGGGGATCTGCTTCATTTTGGCCACCTGATTGCGGACCTCCTGATTGGCAGGGGTGAAGGACCGGGGCCAGGTGGGGGTGTACTTTACAAAGGGGCGGGCGAAGGGCTTGCCGCTGCGGTTGGCGAAGCCGATGGCGTGGGGGACGCCGGAATCCGGCACACCCGCCACATAGTCCACCTTGGGGAGCCGACCCTGGGCCACCTCGTCGCGGGCCATGATCTCGCCGTTGCGATAGCGCATGACCTCCACGTTGACGCCCTCGTAATTGGAGTTGGGGTAGCCGTAATAGGTCCAGAGAAAGCCGCAGATCTTCATTTCCTTACCCGGAGGAGAGACGGTCTCATAGCCGTTCCGGGTCAGGGCCACGATCTCACGGGGACCTAACTCGTAAACGTCCTCATAGCCCAGCTTGTGATAGGCGAAGGATTCAAAGGATACGCACAGGCTGCCGTCCGGGTGCTTGCCTACCAGCACAGGCAGGCGGCCCAGCCGGTCGCGGGCAGCCAGAATACCGTCCGGCGTCATCAGCAGGATCGTGATAGAGCCTTTGATCATCTCCTGCGCGTACAAAATGCCCTCCACCAGATTTTCCTTCATATTGATGAGGGCGGCCACCAGCTCGGAGACATTGACCTTTCCGCTGCTCTGGGCCATGAACTGATGCCCGTGGTCGGAGAAATAGGTATCGATCAGCTCGTCGATGTTGTTGATGATACCCACCGTGCAGATGGCGTACAGGCCCAGATGGGAGCGCACCAGCAGCGGCTGGGGGTCGGTGTCGCTGATGCAGCCCATGCCGATGTGGCCCTTGAACTCATGCAGCGCACTTTCAAATTTCGTGCGGAAGGGGGTGTTTTCAATATCGTGGATCTCCCGGACGAACCCGGTCTCCGGCCCGTAAACCACCATGCCGCCCCGGCGGGTACCCAGATGGGAGTGGTAGTCCGTGCCGAAAAATACGTCCAGTCCCACATCCCGGTGGGAGATCGCTCCAAAATAACCGCCCATTACGCGAAGAACAGCTGGGAGAGGGTCATGGGATCGATGTACTGGCCGTCCTTATAGACCCGCATGTTGCCGCTGGCCACCTCGTCGATGAGCATAACGCTGCCGTCGGGTGCATAGCCGAACTCAAACTTGATGTCATAGAGGACCATGCCCTTTTCCTTCAGATCATCGGCCACGATCTGAGTGATCTTCTGGGTCTCCTCCTTGATGGCATCATACTGCTCGGCGGTCATCACGCCCAGAGCAACCAGCGCGTCCTTGGTCACCAGAGGATCGCCCTTCTCATCATTCTTGAAGGTGGTCTCCACATAGGCGGGCAGGTCGGCGCCCTCAGCGATATACTCGCCGTAGCGGCGGATGAAGGAGCCGACGGCCTTGTGACGGCAAATGACCTCCAGGCCATGGCCAAAGACCTTGGCAGGGAGGACTTCCATCGTGGTATTATTCAGGTCGGCGCTGACAAAATGGGTCTTGATGCCGGCGGCGTTGATCTTCTCAAAGAAATAGATGCTCATGCGCAGGTTCACATCGCCCACGCCGTCGATGGTCAGGCCCACGGAGTTCTCGCCGGGATCGAATACGCCGTCCTTGCCGGTGCAGTCATCCTTGAACTTCAGCAGATAGTTGCCGTTTTCCAGAGCGTAAACGTTCTTGGTCTTGCCAGTATAAACGAGTTCCATAGTATTGTACCTCCAAAATGTTTTGAATATCGGTTTTATCAGGAAAAGATCAATGCTTGTGTGAACAGCTTAGTGGGCCAGCTCCGCCTGCAGCTTGGCCTCCTTGGCGGCGATTTGCTCCGCCATCTCGGAGCGCTGGGCATCCAGCTTGGCGGCCAGTGCGTCATCGCTGACGGCCAGGATCTGAGCGGCCAGCACGGCGGCGTTCTTCGCGCCGTTGATGGCCACGGTAGCCACGGGGATGCCGCTGGGCATCTGGACGGTAGCCAGCAGAGCGTCCAGTCCGTCCGCAGCGCCGCCCTTCATGGGGATGCCGATGACCGGCAGGGTGGAATTTCCGGCGAAGGCGCCCGCTAAATGGGCCGCCATACCGGCGGCGCAGATCAATACGCCGAAGCCGTTGACCCGGGCGCTTCTGGCAAAGTCCGCGGCGGCGGCGGGGGTGCGGTGGGCGCTGAGAATGTGGGCCTCATAGGGGATGCCGAAGGTCTCGAGCTGCTGGCAGGCACCCTTTACAACGGGCCAGTCAGAGTCGCTTCCCATAATGACTGCTACTTTTTTCATGCGATCCTCCTTAAAAAGATAAAAATGCAAATAAAAAAAGGGTAAACCGGTCCCCATGGATCTCCATGGAGAACAGGTTTGCCCAGACGGTCGACAGTACGTATGACAGCAGGCTTCCATGTGGTGCTCCACGTTCCGTCAGTTGCCTGTGCTTCAATGTAATCATTATCTCAGACGCGACAGAAAATGTCAATTCCTGACACGGCTTTTTCCGTGGGACCTCGCCACAAAATTTTGAAAAGATTGTTGCGATTTTTGCACAATATGTTAAAAAAGTATCTATTTTTAACGAAATAAGTTACACTAATTGGAGGTATTACCTATGCTTCTTCTGAGGAGGCTTATGCCTTTCACAGCTATAAGGCGGCGTCTGCCTGTCTGACCGCTGAAAAACCCTTATGAACAGGGGAAACGCACCTCTTTGCTCTTGCACCGGGGCGGGCGCGCAGGTATAATGATGAAAAAGAGCATTAACAAATGACGGAGGTGGCTTCATGTACGAAAACGGGAAGATCTATATGGGTTTGGCAGGCGACAAGCGGGTGGAACTGGCGCTGAATATGTGCAACCGCCACGGACTGATCGCCGGAGCCAGCGGTACCGGCAAGACCGTCACCATGAAGGTGATGGCAGAGTCCTTTTCCGACGCCGGTGTGCCGGTGTTTCTGTGTGATGTGAAGGGCGACGTGGCGGGCATCTGCGCGCCGGGCCAGAGCAGCGAGGGCATGGAGAAGCGCATCGACAAATTCGGCCTGCGGGACCGCTTTGCCTACCAGGGTTATCCCACCACCTTCTGGGATGTTTATCAGGAGGGCGGCCACGCCGTCCGGGCCACCGTCAGCGACATGGGACCGGAGCTTCTCAGCCGGATTTTGGGTCTGACAGCGGTGCAGGAGGGAATTCTGCACATCGTGTTTCAAATTGCGGATGACAAGGGGCTGCTGCTGATCGACCTGAAGGACCTGCGGGCCATGCTGACCTATGTCAGCGAGCACCGCGCCGAGTACATGATGACCTACGGCAATATCACGTCTCAGTCGGTGGCGGCGATCCTGCGGGCGCTGCTGCCGCTGGAGCAGCAGGGCGGCGAGCTGTTTTTCGGGGAACCGGCGCTGGACATCCGCGACTGGATGCGCACGGCTGCTGACGGCCGGGGCATGATCAATGTGCTGGACTGCGTCAAGCTGGCACAAAATCCCACTCTGTACGCCAGCTTCCTGCTGTGGATGCTGTCGGAGCTGTTTGAGATTCTGCCGGAGGCTGGCGATCTGGACAAGCCCCGGATGGTATTCTTCTTTGACGAGGCCCACATGCTGTTCCGCGGTGCGCCCACTGTGCTGCTGCAAAAGGTGGAGCAGACGGTGAAGCTGATCCGCTCCCGGGGCGTGGGCGTATACTTTGTGACGCAAAGTCCAAGCGATATTCCCGACACCGTGCTGGCGCAGCTTTCAAACCGGGTGCAGCACGCCCTCCGGGCCTATACCCCCGCGGAGCTGAAGGCTGTCCGCGCGGCGGCACGGGCCTTCCGGCCCAATCCCGCGTTTCAGGCGGAGGATGCCATCATGGAGCTGGGCGTGGGCGAGGCGCTGACCTCGTTCTTGGACGAAGCGGGCGTACCCGCTATGGTGGAGCGCACGAAGATCATCTGCCCACAGAGCCTCATGTCAGTGCCGGAGCCCATGGTCCGGGCCAAGGTGATGATGCACGACGGCATGGAGAAGTATGACGAGTTTGTGGATAACGTGTCAGCCTACGAGGTGCTGACAGCGGAACGGGAGGAAGTGGAGGCCGCCAAACAGGAGGAGGCCGACCGCAAGGCCCGCGAAAAGGAGGAGGCTCAGGCGGAAAAGCTGCGTCTGAAGGAGGAAGAAGCCGAACGAAAGCGCAAACAGAAGCTGGAGGACGAGGCTCGCCGCAAGGCGGAGCGCCGGGCGGCCAAGATCGAGTCTCAACTGATCTCAGCAGGCGGTCAGGTGCTCAAGCGGGGCCTGCTGGGTGTGCTGAAAAAGTGGTAACGCGGCTTTTGACGGAATACCTATCAACAACTATAAAAAGGAGAAAGCGATATAAAAAAGAGAATTTCGATCCCCATTTTAGCGGCTGTGGTTGTGGTTTTGCTTGCGGTAAAGTACAGTTTACAAGGGACTACACAGAGTAGGTATCTGACGGGAGGGGTGCCACCCGTCAGATTTTCCATGTGATATTCAAGCTGTCGCTTGTGGCGGCTATGGTGGTAATCATTAAATCCACCACCCGCCGCTTGTCGTCAAA
>ERZ1107006.2170-NODE-2170-length-14896-cov-4.894347_pt1 | contig 14896 bp, 14 predicted proteins | sample MGYA00403696_ERZ1107006 | MGnify/ENA primary metagenome ERZ1107006 (study PRJEB35170, sample SAMEA104062441) | human gut metagenome | biome: human gut; feature: human-associated habitat; material: faeces | place: Denmark | collected 2012-08-13 ...
CCGGAGAACCGGCTCTGCGGCATCGTCCGCAACATCGGACGCGAGGGGCAATCGCACCGCGTTCTAACGCTCCAAGAGCTTCAGACTGCACCGGTCGACATGTTCTGTACCGTCTTCATTGGAAACTCGTCCACCAAGGAGCTGTCCGGCGCGCTCATTACGCCGAGAGGATACCACAATGTATAATATCTGTGTCTTCGGCGGCACAACCGAGGGACGCGAGCTGGTTGAATTTCTGTCCGCGCAGCCCTGCAATGTGACCGCCTGCGTGGTAACAGACTACGCGCAGTCGCTGCTGCCCGCGTCCGGGCATGTGACCGTCTCGGCGAAAAAGCTCCCCGCGGGCGAAATCGCAGCCATGCTGCTGTCGCAGCGCTTGCCGCGGTAGGGCTCCGGCGCCATGTAGGGGCAGTCGGTTTCTATCAGCAGCCGGTCGGCGGGAACGGCAGCGGCCGCCTGTGGGGCCTTGCGGGCATTCTTAAAGGTAATGGCTCCGGTGAAGCCCAGGTACATTCCCAGTGCCGCCACCTCCTTGGCCATCTCCACGCTGCCGGAAAAGCAGTGCAGTACCCCAGCTGGGTGCAGCTCCCGCAGCAGCGCCAGCGTATCGGCATGGGCCTCCCTGTCGTGGATGATGACTGGCAGGCCCAGCTCCTTGGCCAGCAGCACCTGCTGGCGGAACAGCTCCATTTGCCGTTCCTTCGGCGGATTTTCCGCCCAGTAATAGTCCAGTCCGATCTCCCCGATAGCCCGGCACTTGGGGTGAGCGGCCAGGGCTTTCAGCTCTTCCAAATAGTTTTCGGGGGCGTCCCCCGCCTGCTCCGGGTGGATGCCGGCGGCAAAGTACACAAAGTCGTACCGTTCCGCCAGTTCGCGCGCGGCGTAGCTCGTGGGCAGATCGGCCCCTATGGTCATTATATATTCCACACCCTCGCGATGAATTCGCTCCAACAGTGCGTCACGGTCTGCATCAAACCGTTCATCGTCATAGTGGGCGTGGGAATCAAATATCCCGTTCATGGCTTCTCCTTTGGGAAAAAACGGGGCCGGCGGCAACACAGTTGTCCCGGCCCCGCAATTTATACCCTCTGCTCAATGGTGTATCAGCACAGCTTTGCACCGGCAGGAATCGCATCATCCAGCATCAAAAGATGCAGGCTTTCGCCCTGCTCGGCAGAGATAAGCATGCCGTTGGATTCCCGGCCCATCATCTTGCGGGGCGCCAGGTTGGTGCACGCCACCACCGTCTTGCCTACCAGCTCCTCCGGCTTATAGTACTTTGCAATGCCGGAGAGGATCTGGCGGTCCTTGCCGGTGCCGTCATTCAGGGTGAAGCACAGCAGCTTATCGCTCTTTTCCACCTTTTCGCAGGCCAGCACCTTGCAGACGGTAAACTCTACCTTTTCAAAATCGGGGAAGGCGATCGGCGTCTTGGCGGGAACGCTCTCCTCCTGCGGCTCCTCCTTGGGGGCAGCGGCGGCTTCCAGCTCGGCCAGTTCCTTTTCCATATCAATACGGGGGAACAGCACCGGGCCCTTCTGCACCGTTGCACCGGCATGCAGCCCGCCAAAGGCGGCAGCGGATTCCCAGGTGCGCTCATTCTCAGTGGCACCGCACTGGTCCAAGATCTTCTCAGCGGATTCCGGCATATAGGGCTTAAGCAGGATGCCTGCCAAACGGATGCTTTCCAGCAGGTTATACATAACGGTTGCCAAGCGAGCACGCTTGGTCTCATCCTTGGCCAGCACCCAGGGGGCGTTTTCATCAATGTATTTATTGGCACGGGAAACCAGCTTGAAAATCTCGGCCAGGCCATTCTGGAAGGCGAAGGCCTCCATCTGTTTTTCGTAGCTGTTCCGCAGCTCATTGCCAATGGCAATCAGCTCGTCATCAGCGGGGGCCGCTTCCCGTTCAGCGGGCAGGGTGCCGCCAAAATATTTTTCCACCATCGCCACGGTACGGCTGACGAGGTTGCCCAGGTCGTTGGCCAGGTCGGTATTGATGGTGCTGATGAGCAGCTCATTGCTGAAAACGCCATCAGAGCCAAAGGGGAAACTCCGCATCAGGAAGAAGCGGATGGCATCCACGCCGTAGCGCTGGCACAGCACCACGGGGTCCACCACATTGCCCTTGGATTTGCTCATCTTGCCGCCCTCCAGCAGCAGCCAGCCGTGGCCGTATACCCGCTTGGGCAGCGGCAGATCCATAGCCATGAGCATGGCAGGCCAGATGATGGAGTGGAACCGCACGATCTCCTTGCCGACAAAGTGCACATCGGCCGGCCAGTACTTTTCCACATCGTGGTACTTATCATTTTTGTAGCCCAGTGCGGTCATGTAGTTAAAGAGGGCATCCACCCACACATACACCACGTGCTTGGGGTCAAAATCCACCGGCACGCCCCAGGTAAAGCTGGTGCGGGAAACGCACAGATCCTGCAGGCCCTGGTTGATGAACGCCTTCATCTCATTGACGCGGGAGGCCGGGGTGAGGAACTCGGGGTGCTCATCATACAGCTTCAGCAGCCGGTCGGCGTACTTGGAGAGCCGGAAGAAGTAAGCCTCCTCCTCGGCATCCACCACGGGGCGGCCGCAGTCGGGGCAGCAGCCGTCCTTCAGCTGGCTCTCCGTCCAGAAGGACTCGCAGGGAGTGCAGTACTTGCCCTTATAGGTGCCCTTGTAGATGTCGCCCTTGTCATACATCCGCTTAAAGATCCGCTGGATGGCCTTCACATGGTAATCGTCGGTGGTGCGGATGAAGCGGTCATTGGAGATGTTCATCAGCTTCCACAGATCCCGGACGCCCCGGGGGCCTTCCACAATGCGGTCCACGAACTCCTGGGGAGTGACGCCGGCCTCGTCGGCCTTCTGCTCAATCTTCTGGCCGTGCTCGTCGGTACCGGTGAGGAACATGACGTCCTCGCCCTTCAGCCGGTGATACCGGGCCAGGGTGTCGGTGGCCACGGTGCAGTAGGTGTGACCGATGTGCAGCTTATCTGAGGGGTAGTAGATGGGGGTTGTGATATAAAAAGTGTCCTTTTCCATATCCGGTTCCTCTTTTCTTCTTTATGATAAATTTTGAGTGATCGCAAATAAAAACGCCGTCCCTGAGCATACGCTCAAGGACGGCGAAGAAAGCCGTGTTACCACCTTGATTCACCCACACCTCGCGGCGTGAGCCTCTGCGGGTACAAGCCTGCCGAAACCGGCACGCGATACCCTGACGCTGTAATGGGCGCACCCATCGCAGCCTGCGCCAAAGCGCTGAGCCGCGCGGCTCCGGGGCCATGTTCTGTCTACCGCATGGGTCCCTTTTCAGCTGCCGGGACTCTCTGAACCATGCCGCGAGGACGTACTCTCCCCTTCATTGCATTCTCGATTGCACTCACTTATACCATATTTTAAACGATTAGTCAATCATCCGGTCAAAAATATTTCCAATTTCCGCTGTTTTTATTCGTTGCGGTACTTTCCCCGCCATTTTCCGGCAGCATAGTGATAGACCGACAGAGCGCAGGCCACGGCCCAGCCGATGCCGTAGCTCCAATACATAGCGTCCGGGCCGAAGCGGTTTGCCAGCAGGTACAGGAAGGGGACCCGCAGCAGGATCACAGAGGCCACCACGTTCACCATGGGATACAGGCTGTCGCCCGCGCCCCGCATGGCGGAGTTCAGTACGAACAGAATGGCAAACAGCACGTAGGGCGGCATCACACATTGCAGATACCGGGCGCTGGCGGCGATGACCGCCGGGTCCGGGGAGAAGATCCGGGACAGAGGGACGGACAGCCACACCACAAGGGCGGAACTGAGAACTGTCCACACAACGGCCATGGTCACGGTGATCCGGACGCCCTGACGGACCCGGTCCTCCCGGCTTGCCCCCATATTCTGCCCCACAAAGGAGATCACAGCGGCGGCCAGGCTTTGGACCGGCAGAAAGGACAGGGTATCCAGTTTATTGCCCACGTTGAAGCCAGCAGTGAAGGCCTTTCCATAGCTGTTGACCTTGGAAAGTACGCCCATGGCGCCCAGGGCCACCAGAGACATCTGGATACCGCTGGGCAGGCCAATGCGGATGATCTCACAGAACAGTTTGCGGTCGAAGATCCCGTTGAAGGGATGAATGGCCAGCTGCGGATATCTGCGGTTGATATACCAGATGCCGAACAGCCAGCTGCATAATTGGGCGATGACGGTGCCCAGCGCCACGCCCAGCACCCCCAGCGGTACCGCCAGCACCAGCGCCAGATCCAGAAAGATGTTCAAAATCGTGGACACCGCCAGAAACAGCAGTGTGGTGGAGCTGTTGCCCATGCCCCCTAAAATGCCGGCGTTGAGATTATAGCCGATGCTGCCGACAAGCCCCGCACAGACCACCAGCAGATAGGTCCGGGTCTCTGTCCAGGCGGCGGGGTCCACCCGTAAAACAGTCATCAGGGGATTCACCAGCAGCAGCGCGGCGGCAGTGATGGGCAGAATACTGCGGATAAAGGCGGTATACAGGCTGTCGATGGCGCTCCGGACCCGGTCCGGTCTCCCGCCGCCGAAGGACTGGGCGATGACCACCGTGCCGCCGGTGGCGATGCCGGAGAACAGGGACGTGAACAGGAAGATTACCGGAAAGCCGACGCCCACGGCGGCCAAGGCTCCGTCGCTGACATAGTTGCCCACCACCCAGCTATCCACCATATTGTAGAACTGCTGCAAAAAATTCCCCGCCAGCAGCGGCAGGGTAAACATCAGAATATGGCGGAAGGGACTGCCCGCCGTCATATTCCGGATTCCGCTTTCCGTCCCCACGATACACCTCTAATCATTTTTATTTTACTGTACTCCTTTTCACCGGAAAGGGCAAGTTGATTTCCCGGCGAAAACCGGGTAAAATGAGGGAAAACCGTCAAAAACCGCCGCCGGGACCGGGCGGCGGGGAAGGAGCCTCTATGAAACTGGTATCTTGGAACGTCAACGGCCTGCGGGCCTGTCTCGGCAAGGGTTTTCTGGACTTCTGCGCCTTCGCGGACGCAGATGTGATCTGCCTGCAGGAGACGAAGATGCGCCCGGAACAGGCGGAATTCGACCTGCCGGGCTATGAGCGCTACTGGAACAGCGCCGACAAGGCGGGATATTCCGGCACCGCCGTGTTTACCCGGCAGACGCCCCTCTCCGTCACCTATGACTTCGGCAAGGAGGTCCACCGCCACGAGGGACGGGTCATTACGGCGGAATACCCGGAATTCTATCTGGTGTGCTGCTACACGCCCAACTCCAAGGACCAGCTTTCCCGGCTGGACTACCGCATGGAGTGGGAGGACGATCTGCGGGACTATCTGATGGAGCTGGATCAAACGAAGCCGGTGGTCTACTGCGGCGATCTCAATGTGGCCCATCAGGAGATCGACCTGAAAAATCCCAAGTCCAACCGCATGAACCCCGGCTTTTCTGACGAGGAGCGAGCCAAAATGACCCAGCTGTTAGAAAGCGGCTTTACGGATACCTTCCGGTATCTCTATCCGGACAAGACCGGCGCGTACTCCTGGTGGAGCTATCGCTTCAATGCCCGGAAGAACAACGCCGGATGGCGCATCGACTATTTTATCGTCTCCGACCGGCTGAAGGACAAGATCAAAAGTGCCGACATCTGGAGCGAGGTCACGGGCAGTGACCACTGTCCCGTGGTGCTGGAGCTGGACTTCTGACCCTATGACAGCAGGGCGTTGATCTCCTCGATCTCCAGATCCTGCAAGGCCCAGTTGATGCCGTAGCCGATGACCTTACCCAGGTCCCGCACCTGCTGGTCGATGTCCCTTGGCGTGACCATAAGGTTTTCAGGGCGGCTCCGCAGCGTTTCCATATCCGGCTCGGGAAGCCCGGATTCCTCCAATAGATCCGCTGCTAACGTGGCGGCGTCCACCACCGTGGGAACGCCCACGGCCAGCACCGGTACCCCCAGAGTTTCCCGGTTCAGGGCGGAGCGGTGATTGCCTACGCCGCTGCCGGGGATGATGCCGGTGTCGCTGAACTGGACGGTACAGCACACCCGCCCCACCCGGCGGGAGGCCAGCGCGTCCACGGCGATGACCGCCGACGGATGGAGCCGGTCCACCAGCCCCCGCACCGCCTCTGCAGATTCCACGCCGGTGGTCCCCAACACCCCCGGCCGCAGGGCCGCCACCGGGCGGAACCCGGAAAAGTGCTGGGGCATAGCGTCGATGAGATGGCGGGTGATGAGGATGCTGTCCGCCGCCAGCGGGCCGACGGCGTCCGGCGTCATGGCCCGGTTTCCAAGGCCCACCACCAGCACCGGACCGCTGTCCGGGGTCAGCTCCTTGACTTGCTGCCCCACGGCCCGCACCGCCCGGTCGAAAAACCCATCCCCCCTCTGCCAGAAGGCGGTGAGGTCAAGGGTGCGGTAACTGCCCGCAGGCTTTCCCAGTGCGGCCTCCCCCTCCCGGTCCAGAATATCCACCTGTGTGACCGGATATCCCTGTATTTTCTTCTCCGTGGCCTTTACGCCTGCCAGCCGGGTGGTTTTCCCGGCGGATTCCTGCCACAGCTCATGGGCCTCGATTGCCAGATCCGTCCGTTTTGTAAACATTTTGTCCCCCTGACACAAAATCTTGTGGTATTAAGGGTAGCTTTTGCGGAGATATTCGCGTTATACAAAAAAATATAGAAATATTAAAAAAAGGCTTGCTTTTTCTGGACTTCTCTGCTAAAATATCATTCTGCACGGTGGAAATTATGAAACCGCGCCAAGAAATGCCAGGAGGAGGTGTTTGGTTTGCCGAATATCAAGTCTGCCAAGAAGCGTGTCCTCATCGGTGAGGTCCGCAACGCGCGCAATAAGGCTACGAAGTCCGATCTGAAGACTGCCATCAAGAAGTTCGAGGCGGCTGCCGCTGAAGGCAATCGCACCGAGGCCGATGGCGCTTACAAGGTCGCGGTCAAGAAGGTCGATCAGGCTGTCGCTAAGGGCGTTCTGCACAAGAACACGGCTGCTCACCGCAAGAGCGCTATGACCCTGAAGCTCAACAAGATCGGTTAATAGGCCAAACAAAAGGACATCCGTCAGGATGTCCTTTTTTGTTTTGCCTTAAACTGACCTTATAAAATTTTGCAATTCTGAATATTGAGATAGTATCAAGCTGGGATATAATGAATGCAAGAACAGGCGGTACACGCCGGAACAGGTGAAGTGCAATGGAAAATCAGAAGGTAAGAAAGTTAGTTCTCAGTGCTTTGATGGCCGCCCTTGTCTATGTGGCTACCAGCATCATTCAGATCCCGTCCCCCGTCAACGGCTATGTGAATCTGGGCGACTGCTTCGTGCTGCTCTCCGGTTGGCTGTTGGGGCCTTGGTATGGCGCGGCGGCGGCCGGTATCGGCTCCATGCTGGTGGATCTGCTCAGCGGCTACGGACACTATGTTCCCGGCACCCTGATCATTAAGGGCCTTGACGCCTTGGTAGCGGCGCTGATCTTCCGGGCCTTGGGCCGCGGGAAGACTGCCATGCTGGTCAGCGGCATCGTGGGGGAGACCATCATGGTCCTGGGCTATTTTGCCTACGCCTCCATGATCCTGGGCAAGGGTCTGGCGGCAGCCGCCAGTATTCCCGGCAATATCGTTCAGGGGATCGCCGGTATCGCCATCGGCCTTGCGCTGGCTGTGCTGCTGCAAAAGGCAAAGGCGCCTGCGCTGAGCGGTCTGGAACTGTAAACGAAAAAATAAGGCGGCCGTGTGAGAAAAATTCTCACACGGCGCCTTGTGCGTAAAACAAAAGGGAGGCTTATATATGGCAGGAACTACGGTACATACGTTGGAGAATCAGCAGCTTTTGGAACAGGTAGAGCGGGAGTCCGCCGCTGCGGCCCGCCAACTGGCGGAGACTGCCCATCTGCGGAAGGGACAGCTCGTGGTCATCGGATGCAGTACCAGTGAGGTGGTAGGGCATCAGGTGGGAAGCTGGTCTACACCGGAGGTGGCGGATGCCATTTTCCGGGGCCTTGACAGTGTGTTCGGCCCCATGGGCGTCTACATGGCCGCCCAATGCTGCGAGCATCTGAACCGGGCTTTGATCGTGGAATACGAGGCGGTCCCCGGCGAGGAGATCGTCAATGTGGTGCCCCAGCCCAAGGCGGGCAGCTCCTTCGCCACCGCCGCTTACAAGGCGTTTCGGCATCCTGTGGCGCTGGAGGAGATCCGGGCAGACGCAGGACTGGACATCGGCGGCACCCTCATCGGGATGCACTTGAAAAAGGTGGCGGTGCCGGTGCGGCTGGAGCAGGATCACATCGGTCAGGCCATTGTGCTGGCGGCCCGGGTACGGCCCAAGTTCATCGGCGGTGACCGCGCCGTTTATGATGAGACCCTGAAGGAGGGCTATCCTGATTTTACGGATTGATCGGGTATCTGCTTTCCTTACGCGCAATTATTTTATGGGAAAGAGGCCCCGGGAGAAAGCAGTTGTTTCTCCCGGGGCTTTTCATGCAGTTCCGCTTTGAGATCGTATCCAATGGCGTCAGGTGTCCCCTGTACTTTCGGGGGAGCAAAGTGCAGATTGGAACTTGCTGCAGCAAAAAACAGCTCCGGTCCGTACTGGACTGGAGCTGTTTGCTCACATTTTAAAGCTGCTTGACCGTGTAGTAGACAGCCAGTGCGAAGACCACCGCTGCCAGTGCCCACATGGCGTAGTAGGAGATGCCACCGCCCAGCAGAGAGGCCAGCAGAGCCAGCGCGGAAAGACCGCAGGCTGCATATACCGGCAGCTTATCCGCTTTGGGGGGCAGGAGCTTATTCAGCTTGCCGCTCTTGGTCAGTGCGGCGAGAGCTGCCAGCAGAACCAGATAGATCACTACGCAGACCTTAACGGTGGTGCCCACATACACGCTGGAGCCGTACCGGCGCACGCCCCACAGAACAAAGAGAGAGGCGCCCAGCACCGTCAGAGCCAGTGCACATTCCCGGTCATACAGCGCCCAGAGGATTCCCAGCAGCATGATGACCGGCACAACGATTGTCATAAAAGAGAGGGTGGCCATATTCCAGCGGACCAGAGCCGTAGCCGCACCCACAAAAGCGCCTGCCGCAGCAAGGATCCAAGCGGACTTCTGCTTCTTGGCGCTGCCCCGCAAAACCAGAGCGGCGATCACGCCCACTGCCAACACACCCGCGCCGATCCCGGCCAGAGTCCAGAGGTAGTGATCATACCAGGCGATCCGGGTCAGTTCTGAGTCGGCATTGATATAAAAACGACGCAGGATCAGTAAATACAGTTCTGCTACGCAGCCAGCCAGAAAAAATTTCATTGCTCCATTCATGGGTTCGTCCTTCGGAGCGACCTTTTTATTCGGATTTTTTGCCATCTATTAAAACCTCCAGGGTTATATTTCCCAAAATGCGGGCAGTCCATTCCGGACCGGTTCCCGCCGACACACGTTCATAGTATACCAGCCTCTTTTCCAATTTGCAAGGAAAACCTTCATTGCTTTTTTACAATATTCGCGGTATACTGAAAAAATCGAATCAAATTCTAACGGAGGACGCCATGAAACGGTTCTCAATTCTGATAGCAGCCTTGTGCCTGTGCCTGACAGGCTGCGGAAAACAAACAACGGAGGCTACTGCCCAGATCTTCGCCATGGACACGGTGATGGAGGTTGCGGCCTATGGTGAACATGCGGAGCAAGCGGTAAAATACACAGAGAAAAGGATCGAAGAGTTGGAAAATCGGCTCTCCCGTACAAAGGCGGACAGTCTGGTATCCGGGCTGAATCGAGACGGCAGCATCCGGCACTTGACTTACGATTACTGGAATCTCATCGCCCGTGCGAAGGAGTATCGGGACGCCACAAACGGCGCGTTCGACATCACCATTGCTCCCGTCATGGATGCCTGGGGCTTCACCGGAGACAGCTTCCGGGTACCGGAGCAGTCCGAACTGGACACACTGTTGAAAAAGGTGAACAGCGATGCGATTCAGATGTTGGGGTCGCCCTCTGATTCTGTGACGCTGGGGGAAGGACAAGCCATCGACTTAGGGGGCATCGCCAAGGGCTATACCTCCGATTGTGTAGAGGCTGTTTTCTATGACCATGAGATCGAAAACGGTAAAATCTCTCTGGGCGGCAACGTGTTCGTGCTGGGGACCAAGCCCGACGGCTCCGACTGGCGGGTGGGGATAAAGGATCCCCGGAATGAGAGCGGCCTTGCGGCGATCCTGTCCCTGCGGGACGCCTACGCCATCACCTCCGGCGGCTACGAGCGGTACTTTGAGGAAAACGGAAAAACCTACCACCATATTATTGATCCCTCCACCGGCTATCCCGCGGACAGCGGTTTACTGTCGGTGACGGTGGTGGCGGCGGACAATGGCCCAGACTGGGCCGGCGCGGGAAATGGTGCCATGTGCGACGCCTTCTCCACGGCACTGTTCGTCATGGGAGAGGAACAGGCGCTGGACTTCTGGCGAAATGGCGGGTATGACTTCGATCTGGTGCTGGTGACGGAGGATGGCCGGGTGGTCATCACTGCCGGACTGGCGGACCGGCTTGAGGAAGTGAAGGACAGTGGGTACACCTATGAAACGGTTTCCTGAGCTGAAGCCCAATTTCTGGGATGTGATCGTGGTCTTGGCGGTCATTGCGCTGGCGGCTCTCTCGGCCATGACGGTCTGGCGTGGCGGAACCGAAACCGGTGCTCTGACGGCGGTGGTCACCGCTGACGGGCAGGAGATTGACCGCTTTGCCCCGGCGGACCTGCTGGACGCGCCACGCACCTATTCTTATAACGGCGTGACGCTGACGGTGGCGGCGGAGGACGGAAACGGCCTTCGGGTCAGTTCCTCCGACTGTCCCACCCAGGACTGCGTCCGCACCGGAACTATTTCCCGCAGCGGACAGAGCATCGTGTGCCTTCCGGCCCGGATCATCATTCAGCTCACCGGCGGCGCGGCGGACAGCAACGATGTGGACATTGTGATCGGTTAGGAGGGTGACTGTGAGGCTGACAACGAAGCAGTTGACCCTCTGCGCCGTGCTGACAGCGCTGGCGCTGGCGTTCAGCTATCTGGAAAACTTTTTCCCATTATCTCTGGCTATTCCCATCCCCGGCATCAAGCTGGGCCTTGCTAATATTGTGACGGTATTCGCCCTGTACGCCCTTGGTCCTGCTCAGGCGCTGCTGATTTTGACAGGCCGGTGCCTGTTGGGGGCGGTGTTTGCCGGGAACATGAACGCCCTGATCTTCTCCCTGCTTGGGGGCTTTTCCGCCATGCTGGTGATGATCTTGCTGTCCAGATCCCGGCATCTGTCTATCTATGGTGTGTCCATCGGCGGCGCGGCGGCCCACAACTGCGGCCAGATCGCGGCGGCCTGCCTGACGCTGGGCTCAATGGCCCCGCTGTACTATCTGCCGATCCTGCTGGGTGCTTCCCTGATCACCGGAGCGGTGACGGGCGTGGCGGCGGCCTGCTTGTTCCGAGCGCTGGCTCATACGAACATTTTCCGGTAACAAAGTGGACGTTTTTTCGTAGAATGGAAAGATGGTTGACTTTTCTGCAGAGAGGTGCTACACTAATTTTATTATGAGAAATGAATTTGCAAAAACCTGTTGTTGTAAGACATAGGGCGGCTGAACTGCTGATCGCAGATACAGGCGTCCGTTTCAGCGTGCCTGTGTCTTGCATGAAGAGCTTTCAGGAGCGATGTGCAAGCGCACATCGCTCCTTTTGTTTTGCGCAGCCGTGTTTCCGAGGATGGAAAGATTCAACATGATCAGTATTGATGAGGAGGATACGTTATGAACTTCACACATTTGGTAGGGAATACCCCCATGATCCGCATCCGCTACAAGCTGGACGGCCGGGAAGGCTTTGTCTGGGCAAAGCTGGAGGCATACAACCTCTCCGGCAGCATCAAGGACCGTCTGGCGGCCCACGTCATTACCAAGTCCACCGCCAACGGCACCCTGAAGCCCGGCCAGCCCATCGTGGAGATGACCAGCGGAAACACCGGCATCGCCTTCTCCGCACTGGGCACGTTCACCGGCCATCCCGTCCACATCTTCATGCCGGACTGGGCCAGCGAGGAGCGGAAAAAGCTGATGGCTATGTACGGTGCCACCCTGCATCTGATCTCACGGGAAGCCGGCGGCTTCAACGCCGCCCTTCAGGGGGCCAGAGATCTGGCGGAGGAGATCGGCGGCTTCCAGCCCAAGCAGTTTGAAAATCAGGATAACCCAGAGGCTCACTACCTTACTACCGGCGTTGAGATCCTGCGCCAGCTCCCGGATGTGACGGACTTCGTGGCCGGCGTCGGCTCCGGTGGCACCCTCATGGGCACTGCCCGCCGCCTGAAGGCAGATCACGCCGTCCGGGCTGTGGCTGTGGAGCCGGATGCAGTGCCTCTGCTTTCTGGCGGGACTGTCAAGGGCGCTCACCACATTGAGGGCATCGGCGACGACTTTATCCCTGCTGTGGTGGACCAGACTCTGGTGGATGGCGTAATGGACATCAACGATCTGGACGCCATTGCCATGGCGGCGAAATTCGGCCGTGTACTGGGCCTTGGCGTGGGTATCTCCTCCGGCGCTAACTTCCTTGGCTCTGTGATTCAGAATCTGGAGCCGGGCCGGAAGGTGGCTACCGTCTTTGCCGATGACAGCAAGAAGTATCTCACCACCATGCTCTCCAATCCCCCGGCGGAAACGGCGGATATGTGGAGCTCCCGCATTGAGCTGCTGGATTACGAGCCGGTGGAAACTCTGTAATTTGCGATTTTTGTGCAGCTTTTCCTTGCGGAGCCTTTGAATTCATGTTAGAATCGTCTGTAAAGGGACAAAACAGTCGGCGAAGCCGGGCTTGTTGGCCCGGCTTCGTTTTGCTTACAGAAGGGAGAGACGGATGTTTCACACGATTTTATTTGATCTGGACGGTACATTGACGGATTCGCGGGAGGGGATCGTCAACTCCGTGAAATACACCATTGAAAAGCTGGGCGGGACCATGCCGGATGCCCAGACCCTTCTGAAATTCATCGGTCCGCCGCTGCAGGAATCCTTCATGGAGCACTGCGGCTACAGCCGGGAGAAGGCGGTGGAGGGCGTTCGGGTGTTCCGGGAGCACTATGTGCCGGTGGGACAGTATGAAAACGAGGCGGCCCCCGGTATGCGGGACGTTCTGGAACGGCTGAAGGCCAAGGGATACACTCTGGCGTTGGCCTCCTCCAAGCCGGAGGAGCTGTGCGTGAGCATCTGTCGGCGTTTTGGCTTTACACCCTTTCTGTCCGCCGTGACCGGCAGCCCTGCGGGGGCCGACTGGGAAAAGGCGGATGTCATTCGGGAAGCCATGCGCCGCCTGCGCCTGACCGATGGGGATAAGCCCACCGTTTTGATGGTCGGTGACCGGAAGTATGATGTGCTTGGTGCGCAGGAATGCGGCCTTGCCTGCGTGGGCGTGGAGTTCTTCGGGTACGCTGCACCCGGCGAGCTGGCGGAGGCCGGGGCTGCCGCGGTGGTGCGGACGGCGGAGGAGCTGGAACAGTTTATTCTGAATCATTGAGCGTGAGAGACGGACAGAGTCCGTCTCTTTTTTCACCTGTTTTCCGCAAACGTGCGCTGAATTTTTGAAAATCGTCATTTTTGTGCATATTTCCCTTTACAAAATCGGGGAACTCCTATATAATATCATGGCTAAAGTAATCTATATGGAAATTGGAGAATCAGTATGGCTTTGATCGAATATGACGTTTATAAGCAGAAGCTGCGGGACCTGGAACCGGAGCTGAAGAAGCTGGGGGACGCCCTTGACATCGACGCTGTGGCTCAGGAGGCCGCCCGTCTGGAGGATGAGACCACTCAGGACGGCTTCTGGAACAATCTGGAGCGCTCTCAGAAGGTGCAGACCCGCCTGAAGCAGCTTCAAAACAAGCTCCACCGCTTCAAGAAACTCATGAGCACCTGGGAGGATCTGACCACCCTGTGCGAGATGGGCCAGGAGGCGGAGGATGAAGAGATCCTGGAAGAATTGAAAACAGAGTTCCCCGCGCTGGAAACCGAGATTGAAGAGATCCGTATGACCACGCTGCTCTCCGGTGAGTATGACGCAAACAACGTTATTCTCCAGCTCCACTCCGGTGCCGGCGGCACCGAGGCCCAGGACTGGTGCCAGATGCTCTATCGGATGTATACCCGCTGGGCGGAGCGTCACGGCTACGCTTGGAAAACGCTGGACTACGAGGAATGTGACGAGGCCGGTATCAAATCTGCCGTTATTTCCATCGAGGGCGAGAATGCCTACGGCCTGCTGAAGAGCGAACACGGCGTCCACCGTCTGGTCCGCGTCTCTCCCTTTGACGCCAACGCCCGCCGCCAGACCAGTTTTGCCGCTGTGGAGGTCATGCCGGAGCTTCCCGATGACGTAGAGGTGGAGATCCGCCCGGAGGACATCGAAATGCAGGTCTACCGCTCCTCCGGTGCCGGCGGCCAGCACATCAACAAAACCTCCTCCGCCGTCCGCTTGATCCACAAGCCCACCGGCATTGTGGTGGCCTCCCAGCAGGAGCGTTCCCAGTTCCAGAACAAGGATAACTGTATGAAGCAACTGCGTGCCAAGCTGATCGAACTGAAGATCCAGCAGCATGCCGAGAAAATTTCTGACATCAAGGGCGTTCAGATGAAGATCGAGTGGGGCAGCCAGATCCGCTCCTACGTGTTCATGCCCTACCAGCTGGTAAAGGACACCCGCACCGGCTACGAAACCAGCCAGATCGACAATGTGATGGACGGCGACCTGGACGGTTTCCTGAATGCCTACCTGACGCAGTTAGCCACCGGCGAGCTGAAAAAATAAGTTGTCTGCAGGCTGGTTTCCCGCCGCTTATGCGGCGAACAAGCGTTTT
>ERZ1107006.2171-NODE-2171-length-14889-cov-6.749292_pt1 | contig 14889 bp, 10 predicted proteins | sample MGYA00403696_ERZ1107006 | MGnify/ENA primary metagenome ERZ1107006 (study PRJEB35170, sample SAMEA104062441) | human gut metagenome | biome: human gut; feature: human-associated habitat; material: faeces | place: Denmark | collected 2012-08-13 ...
ATACACGTGACTCGTAGCCTGCTTCATTCTGAAAATGGTCTGCGAGTTTTTCTATAATCTCACGAACATTGCGTTTTCCATCTATCAGTTCCCATACAGCCGTACCGTGTTCTTCCAATTTCACATGAAGTTCTTTCGACATTCCTTTCGGCACAAGGAAGCGTTGCATCCACGGATATTTAAAACGGGGAAAGGAGAGCACAATTGTCTCCCCTTCCCTTTCTGCTGTAATATGTTCACTGCGACAGGGAATGACCTCTAACAGGTTGATTTTCTCTTTGGCAGCCATACTTCTTATTTTTTATTTCAGAGTATTCATACTGATACCCTTTTGTTTACACCTTGATACAAAATTCCTTTGTTACTTTAGGTATTGAATTTCCCAGTTACTTTTGGATATTCGCCTCTTCCAGACCGTATCCCTTCTTCTTGTTCTCTGCCTTCAACATCAAAGCCACAATCAGAGCAAGTACACCAAAGAGAGCAAAAATAGTCATCGGCAACGTGTAGTCATAAGTCTGTGCACCGTCTACTACCGGACCTTTGCAATAAGTATTCAACACCCATCCGATCAACAAAGGAACACCCATCAATCCCCAGTTCTGTACCCAGAAAATCAATGCGTATGCGGTACCCAACTGTTTTTCCGGAATAATCTTCGGAACAGACGGCCACATAGCTGAAGGCACCAACGAGAAGGCAAATCCCAATATAATCATGATGATAGTAGCAAACCACCATATATTCAGTATAGGCAGAGCAAACATCGTATGCACAAAAATAAGCATCACTGATCCGATTATCATCAATGTGGCTCCCTTACCGATACGGTCATAAAGCGAACCGAACAACGGAGTCAGGATAATCGCACCAATCGGCAACAATCCGGGAATCGTTCCCGCCAACTTCGGATCTACGTTATATTTCTGCACCATCAAGTCGGCAGCATACTTGATAAAGGGGAATACAGCCGAGTAGAACAATACACATAGTAATGCAATCAACCAGAATCCTTTATTGGTAATAATATACACAATATCTTTCATACGGAACGGTTCTTCCGGTTCCAATCCCTCTGCATCCAAAGAAGCATCCAACTTCTTATCATAGAAAGTATAAAGGAAAAAAGCAATCGTACCCACGCACAACATAATCAGACAAAACAAAATCGGAGCAGGAATATTTGTATGGAATGTGCCACTCTCATCCGTAGATCCGAAAAAGTCTGCCAAAGGAACTGTCAATACCATCGCCAGAGTTGTTCCGATACGTGCCGTAGCCATTTCAAGTCCCATAGCCAATGCCATTTCCTTGCCCTTGAACCATTTCACTATAATCTTGGAAACAGTGATACCAGCAATCTCCACACCTACACCAAAGATAGCATATCCCAATGCAGCCAACGTCACCTGTGTTTTGAATCCGAAGAGCATGGCACCTTCCGGAAAAGTAGTAGAAATCGCATAGTATTTCAATCCACAACCAAACACCATCAATAAGCAAGCCCCCATTCCGGTGAAACGAACTCCCATCTTATCCAAAATGATACCACCGAAGATCAGCATCAATAGGAATACATTAAACCACCCGTAAGCACTTGTGAAGAAACCATAATCAAGACTGTCCCATAGTAGTTCTTTCTCAAGCATGGGTTTTAGAGGAGACATTACGTCGGTGAGGAAATAGCCGCATAGCATAGTAAATGCGACCAATGCTAGAACACTCCATCGGAGTACGGCGGAGTCATTCAATTTCTGTTTCAAATGTTCTGTCATTGTTATATTTAAAAAAGTAGTTAATAATCTTATACAGCCAACAAAGGTAGTTAAATCTCGTTTGTTTCTATCACAAAGAGATTGTTTTTACAAGAAAAAGTTAAGTGCGGATTACACTGACCACGCGGAACATTGAAAATCCGTGTAATCTGCGTAATCCGCACTTAAATATCAAAGAAATGCAGCATCCGTCTGCACCTTCCCATTAATGGTTTTACCCCAAAGTCTTACTTGACGACGGAGTGAATTACTCTGCTGCAGGAGCAGGAGTTTCAGTAGCCGGTGCCGGAGTTTCTGTAGCAGGTGCATTGGTAGCAGGAGCTTCAGTTTGCGGCGCAGCCGTACCTGCGGGTAAGTTATACGGGTTAGTCTGTTGTTCTTTCTGTGCCTGTTCCAACACTGCGTCTTTAGCAACAGCAGAGCGAGGAACTACATAAGCAGTAGCAATGCTCATTACAACCATAAAGATGGCCAGGCCCCATGTTGCTTTTTCCAGAAAGTCTGTAGTCTTGCGCACGCCCATGATGGCGTTAGATGAAGAGAAACCAGAAGCAAGTCCGCCTCCTTTTGAGTTCTGAATCAGCACGATGAAACACATCAACAAGGCTGCAATAACCATTAAGATAACGAATAATAAGTACATTTTTAGTTATTTTGAATTAGCGTTAATAATCAATTTCTCCAAAAATCTGATTTGGTCTGCAAAGTAAGCATTTTTTTTTGGATATTTCAAGCTTAATTTTTTAATTATTTCAAGAGCTTTTGAATATCGTTGCTGTTTAACATAGATTTTTGCCAAAGTTTCCGTAAAACAGCTGTCATCTTCCTCTTCTTCCTTTATCGTTTCTTCTTCGGTAAGTTCGTCCGAAGAGGTTGGCGAAGATGGCATTTCTTCTCTTAAAGGTTTCATGCAGAGGGGAGAGTCGCTCTCGCTCTTTTCTATAAAATCGTCAATCAGTTCGAAGCCTTTGAGTTTGGGCGTTTCTTCAGCCGGCTGTTCCGTGGCCGGAGTCTCCTCCAAAAGGAAAGAGGTGTAATCCATCGAATAGTCGAAACTGGTCCGGGCAGTCACCTCTTCGGGTACTGTGGACAAGAAAGCGTCGATCAATGCTAATGTGCGGTCTACGGACGGTTCGTCTTTCAGCACCTCCGTGAGAGGTACTCCCTTTTTCCGTGCCTGCACATCATAGCGGTCACCTTCAATCAACCGGAACAACTGCCGTCTGTCTGCAATGTAAAGAACTGCTTTCCGCAGTTCTCCACCGAAACTAATATCATGGAGAATATACAGATTCTTCAGATACAACAGACGAAGTGACTGAAAATACGGATACCTCGCAAGAAGATTGCGCAGTTCGTACAAAGTATCCCTATTCAGCGTCTCGGGATGCTGAATCCATTGTTGAAAGTTAACAGAAGTCATTTATATTACCAGTTTGCTACAGTTGCATTAAAAATTTGGTCGGTGATCTCTTTAGACATTTCAGCAATCAATCCGTCCTGTACGGCAGTCAACAACTGGGTAGAGTCGTAGGTACGGAACGCAGAAAACTGTTGTTCAAAGTCTTCGGCATGATTGGTGTTGTTGACAAAACGCACATTGACGGTGATAGTCAACTTCGTCTCCGAAGAATAACCGTCGGCAGATACTGCCTGGTTGTACTGATTGTACCCTGTGATTTCTCCGTCAATCTGCAAGTCGGCATTTTGACTCGGCTTGAGCAGTTGCAGACGGGTCTGCCGGATGAAGATATCTTTCAGGTCCTCATTGAATTTGGTTGCCAACGGAGCATATACATACTCCGACTTGATCGGGAAGTCGGCTATCGAAATGGTCTTTACCTTATCATAATTGATAGACGATCCGTTAAACTTATAGGAAACAGTGCACGCAATGACTACCAACGGCAAGCCGAACAGTAGCAAAGGGCGTATTATTTTCTTAATCCAATTCATATTCTTTTATTTTTCTATAAAGTGTACGCTCGGAAATATTCAAGTCCTTGGCCGCACTCTTCCGCTTTCCATGATGCCTCTCAAGTGCCTTGCGTATCATTTCTTTCTCCACTTCGTCCAGTGACAAAGGAGATTCTTCTACATATTCTTCCGTGTCTTGTATGTCATCGTCATCCTTGCAAACCGTAGGCTGCATGGTGTGAATGATAGCAGGTACCGAAGGTTGATGCGCCGTCACTACCGGAGTAGTAACCACCGTTCCCATTTGCCCTACCTGCCCCACCTGTCCGGCACGTTCCGCCATCAGGTTGTGCACCATCTTCTTCAGCTCCGCCACTTCCTGGCGCATATCGAACAGAACAGAATAAAGAATCTCCCGTTCGCTCTCAAAGCCTTTACTCTCACGCGTTCCCATCAGCGCGGGAAGACGTTGCGTATTTTGTGCAGGAAGATAATTCTGCAAGATAGCAGCAGAGATCTCCCTGTTGGTTTCAATGATAGATATTTGCTCGGTGATGTTCTTCAACTGACGAACGTTGCCGGGCCACGGGTAAGCCAATAACTCTTTCTTCGCATCCTCCGTCAACTGGATAGCAGGCATCCGGTATTTCTCTGCAAAGTCTGCGGAAAACTTACGGAACAACAAGAGTACATCGTCACCACGTTCACGCAAAGGCGGTATCTGGATAGGCACCGTATTCAACCGGTAATATAAATCTTCACGGAAACGTCCTTCTGCAATCGCTTGTGTCAGATTGACGTTGGTAGCTGCCACCACACGCACATCCGTTTTTTGTACTTTGGACGAACCTACTTTCATAAACTCACCACTCTCCAGTACACGGAGCAAACGTGCCTGGGTAGACATCGGCAACTCCCCTACTTCATCAAGAAAAATAGTACCGCCGTCGGCTTCGCCAAAGTACCCTTTCCGTTCGCCAATCGCACCGGTAAACGCACCCTTCTCATGCCCGAACAGTTCGGAATCAATCGTGCCCTCCGGAATAGCACCACAGTTGACAGCAATATACTGTCCGTGCTTCCTCCGGCTATATTGATGAATAATCTGCGGAAAACTTTCTTTTCCGACTCCACTTTCTCCGGTAATCAGCACAGACAAATCGGTAGGAGCTACCTGAATGGCAACATCTATGGCGCGCGACAATGCTTCAGTATTTCCAATAATACCGAAACGCTGTTTCACTTGTTGTATCTCTGCTCTCGTCATCACTCGTTTTTAATCTTCGTCTACTGTATCCAGCTTCAGTTTATCACTATCGTCACGTTTCTCGTAATACTGTTTACGCAACGGATTGGCACGAGCCACTTTTTCCCGCTGACGATTACGGAACACATCGATGGCAACATAGATTGCCTGACGGAAAGAATCTTCACAAGCCAATCCCTTGCCTGCAATATCGTATGCCGTTCCATGAGCCGGAGAAGTACGTACTACCGGCAGGCCTGCCGTATAGTTCACCCCGTCTTCCATAGCCAAGGCCTTGAACGGAGCCAGCCCCTGATCGTGATACATCGCCAGGATACCGTCAAAATGAGTATAATTGCCCGAACCCATAAAGCCGTCGGCCGCATAAGGACCGTAGCAAAGGATTCCTTTCTCTTCCATTTCTTTCATGGCAGGGATAATCACTTCCTGCTCTTCCATTCCCAACAAACCACCGTCTCCGGCATGAGGATTGAGAGAGAGCACCGCAATACGCGGAGCGCCGATACCGAAATCCTGTTTCAGACAACGATGGAATATCATCAGTTTCTCCTGAATCAGTTCTTTGGTAATCGTAGTCGCGATCTCTCTGACAGGGATATGTGTCGTCACCAAAGCCACCCGGAAGTCATTCTTCATCAAAATCATCAATGACTTATCACCATTGCCCAGACGTTCTTCGATATATTCCGTATGTCCGGGGAAGGAGAACTCTTCCGACTGAATCGTATGTTTGTTGATCGGAGCTGTTACGATAACATCTATCAACCCTTCGCGATATTCTTCGATGGCACGTTCCAAAGCCCCCAGCGCAGCTTTACCGGCTTCGGGATCGGGTTTGGAAAATTCCACTTTCACCTCATCATCCGTACAGTTCACCACGCTCAAACGGTTGTACCCCGCTTCGGTAGCAGAGTTGACAATGCTGAAATTGGTCTGTATATCCAGCGCTTTGCGATGATAAGCCGCTACTTTCGGTGAGCCATAAATAATCGGAGTACATAGTTCCAACATCGTAGGGTCGGAAAATGTCTTAAGAATCACCTCATAGCCCACCCCGTTAATATCTCCTTGGGTGATACCTATCCTTATCTTGTTATCTTCCATGTTTTTATTTATTAGTTTGTTCCGCTTCCTTAGATGCCTCTCCCAATGGAATCTGATTCTGCTGAACTTCATTCGGAAGTTTCAGTGTATACAGAGATGCTTCCATCTGGCGTACCAGGTTGCGTTTCATTTTATCAGGTGAATAAACAAATATTTCTGCTGTAATAATTCGTTGGTTTTTCTCGTCCAGACGAGTATGAGACACATACGGACCACCCATAAAGTCGCCCTTCATACGCCACAGGCCACGTGCTTCCATTGTGTAGCTGTTCTGTACATTGATCGGACGGACATCGGTCAGCAAACTATCGGTCGACATATAAACGCCTTCCTTGAATCCGGGGATATTGGCTTTCATCACGGAGTCACGTTTGTGCACAAAATATTCTTTGGTAAACGTATCCTTGTCAGTGTACGGATAAGAGTACATCACAAAGTTACGGTCGGCAGTACCTGTGTTGGTAGAAGCCCAGAAGAAATCATCCCCGGTCTTTGAATTAGCCAGTTCGGCATCCACCCAGATGTCGCATCCGAACAAACTGTCCACTTTCTGCGAAATGAAATTACTGTGTTTCCCTTCCAGGAACGTAATCTGACGGTTCATTTCCGCACGGGTAAAGAAGTCGACAATCGTCTTTTTGTTCTCTTCCACAAACTTCTCGAACTCTTCTTCGTTCGGAGCCTGGATAGTCAATATCATCTGCGGATTGGCATATACGTCCTTCGCATATTTGAACGAGGCTTTCGTATATATATCCTGTATATCTACAATAATAATGTTACGTATCAACTTCAGCGTAGAATCATAATCTTTCGGCGAAGTATACATAATCCGGAAAGAAGGTTCCGACTGCGGCAAACCGGGCATATCAGCATCGAGCGCATCATGTAAAGCCCTTCCGGCAGCACGATCCCAAACACCGTGATCTACTACAACCAAAAGCTCGTAAGCACGACCACTAGAGGTGTGATTTCCTTTCAGACCACAAGATGCAACGACAAAGGCTACCAAAGCGATGCATAAAATAAAAGAATACTTTTTCATGATGTTCGGTTTTATATATTAACTTTCATTATTTTTCTCCTGTTTCGCTGTCGACAGCATACCGCAAGCGGCAAAAATATCTTCGCCCCTGGATGAACGGATAGTGGTGAAAAGTCCGTGTGATGTCAGATAATCACGAAAACGGGTCATCGTATCCATATCCGCCCCCTCGAGGTCTACCCCCGGTATGGCATGAAAACGAATCAGATTCACCCTGCAATCCAGCCCGCGAAGAAGTTTCAGCAACTCTTTGGCATAGACCTGCGAATCATTGAGCCCTTTAAAAACAATATATTCAAACGAAAGTCGACGTTGTTTACTAAAATCATAGTTTTTTAACAGTTCCACCATTTCGGTGATTGAAAACGCCTTTTCCGCCGGCATTAAATCAGCACGCTGAACGGTCAGCGGAGAGTGAAGGCTGATGGCAAGGTGGCAGTCGTTTTCTTCAATAAAACGCTGCAATCCTTTCCGTAGCCCGACAGTAGAAAGCGTGATACGCTTCGGACTCCATGCGTAACCGTAGGTAGCGGTCAGTAGTTCCAATGCCTTCAATACCTCATCCAGGTTATCGAGCGGCTCGCCCATTCCCATCATTACGACATTAGTCAGTTTGTCCCGTTCCGGCAGCGAATGAATCTGATTCATGATCTGGCTGGCGGTCAGGTTAGCGGTATACCCCTGTTTACCGGTCATACAGAACTTACAATTCATCTTGCAACCTACTTGTGACGACACGCACAACGTTGCCCGGTCATCATCCGGTATATAAACCGACTCTACAAAATGGTTCTCACCCACTTTATAAAGATACTTCACCGTACCATCTACAGAGCGCATTTCATCTACCGGAGCTTCTGCTCCCACCTCATAGTTCTGCTTGAGCAACTCCCGGTGTTTCAATGACAAATTAGTCATATCATCAATCGAGGCTACCTTCTTTTCGTAAAGCCAGGATGCAATCTGCTTGGCAGCAAAGCCGGGCATACCCAGTCTTTTTGTCAATGATTGAAGCTCTACAAGAGTCATTCCTAAAAGGGGATATTTAGACATTCTTCTTTCTGTTGATAGTTTATATCTGCAAATGTAAGGAAATAAAGTCGATTTCCGTATAGCAGGAATGTAAAAGTTAACAAAAAAGGGAAGTATGCCTCCGTTATGATTCAACCACGCTGATATATTGAAGTAGCTTTTGCGCCATTTCAGAATCCTCGCCATTCTTTTTCACTTCATGACCGTACGCCTCACGGAAACAAGCCAGCGCCTCTTCCCGTTCATTACAAAAGCTGTACAAAACCCCTAAGTTCTGACAAGCCAGAATCGTATCTTCTTCCTCCCATCCCAAATACTTCTTTCGCAGTTCGAACTCTCTGAAGAAAGCCTCTTTCGCCATTGGATAATTCTCCAACTTCACATAAGCCTGTGCTTTGTAATAATATACCAGACAGGAAGCATTAGGGTCAGCATCATCGTGAATATCCAAAGACGTCGCAATACGAATCACGTTATCATAGTCTTTATTCATGTAATACTGCTGCATAATATCACATCTCAATGCCTCATATCGGACAGTCAGTTCCGCCAGACGCGGTTTTTCGCTGAAATACATTTCATGCAGAAGAGACTCACGGAAGAATAAAGTAGACGCCTGCTCATCGCCACGTTCATTCATCATCCGTTTGAATTCCCTGCACAGATAATACAACTGTTTATGACAAGCGACGATCTGTTTTTTATTATCTATCTGTATAGCAATGTCCAACGCCTGATTCATCAGCATCCATGCTTCATCGTATCGTTTGATATAATAAAGACATTTACCCTGCATACGCAAACATTTAGCCACTCCACCGGACAGTCTGCCATTCAACGACTCGTGCATTTCAGCTACTTTCCGGAATTTCTCGGCAGCACTCTCTTCCTCATCCTTATAGTAATCACAATAAGCCAGATATTCGGAAAGTTCAATGACTTCTGCCTGACTCTTCTCGTCAGCAGAAGCCGCATGATAATCAAGCGCCCTATTCAAATAGATCGCCGCTTCATTGTATTGCTCATTGTAGTAATATGCCAAAGCTAGATTTCGACAGGTGTTGGCAATCTCCAGTTCCGGAGTCGGTACTATGTTCTCCTGCATCACCAATGCTTTCAGGAAACAGTCGCATGCCGTTTCGTATTCTTCATTACGGGCATACCGACATCCCTCATTCATCTTCAATACCGACTTGGCAATGAGTGGCATGGCAGCACCTTCCATACTCTTCTCACTCACAGCAGCTGCCGCCTTCGTCAGATGGAAAGAACTGCTCAAGAAAGTAGCCATATCATTAGCAATGACAGGAATTAAAAAAGAATCGATCTCATCAAAGTCCAATTCGGCATAGACTTCAGGCGTAACTTCAGGATTGTCGTTCATGATCGCCTTCCAGCTATCTTCCAACAGAGAACGATTCGTGCGATACAGAATCTCGAAAATCTCCACATCACAAATCCAATCCTTCAATATATCCCATTCTTGCATCTTATAGCATTGATAGGTAATCTCCACTTTATAGCGATACGAATCATGGTAGCAGAACTGTTTCATGCGATAGTTATAATCGGCAAAAGTCAACGGATGGGAAAGGATCTCTTCCTCATCCAGCAGAGCGGAAATAATTTCATGGCGACTATCATCTATACATTCGTCATCTTGAGCGAAATAGCGTTCGATCGCCTCTACCATTTGTGTGTCACCAATGCAATATCGTCCTCCTTTGTTGGTGAGCCAGCTGCTCATTTCCACTCTCAACTGCGACCAAAGTATCTGATTAATGTCTGCCATGCTCTTCACTTCATCTTCGGTAAATCCTTCTAAAGTAAGTGAAAGCATCAGAAGCGTTCTTCCAATCTCTTCGGAACCATAATCAGCCGACAAACGCCGTAGCACACTGTCATAGAATTGCCCAACCTCATTGAGCCGGCAATATCCACGCATATATTCATTGAGAGCATCGTACTGACCGAACGAAACCAGCTCGTTGAGCAATACACTCAAACAGCGCGGTTGTTTAGCCAGCACCCACGAAGCAAGAATATCTTCCTGCTGTGCAGACAAAGCCTTGGAGTAAGTAGACAAATATTGCTTTGAGAACGACTTGGCATCCGCCTGTGAAAAGCCATTCAACTGGAAATGAGCATAGCCATTCTGAACAAAGGGCAGGTAGGCAGTGGATGACGCCGAAAAGCTCAACACGACTTTCACGTTCGGGGGAATAGATGCAAATAAAGAAAACAAGGATGCTTCAGTCGGATTCAGATAACTAATGTCATCAATCAACAGAATGATAGGGTATCTTGATGCACCCAGCGCGCTCCACAACTGGCTGAACTTTTGGATAGAATTCAAATCTTCTTCAATCTCCTTGAGGTTTCGAAGTGTGTTCCCTGAAAAAGTGTTCAAGCCAGCATCTCCCATCAAAACCGAGTTTTTCACGGCGTCCATGATGGATTTGGCAGTACTTTGGGCCGAGTCCAGTTCTTTTGCAACTTCCGCCGCGAACAAATTTTCTTCACCCAAAGATTGATGCTTGAGTGCGTTCTGGCATTTGGAAGCTAACATTCTCGCCAACGTTTCCGGATAAGAAGACAATGTAGTACTATCCAAGCGATGATAGATAGGAATCATCGGCATATCATTGTTCACCAAATCGCTCCAATGAGCCAACAAAGCACTCTTGCCAAGACCGCAACCGCCCGTTACCACCAGGCACCGCTGTTCATCCGCCGCCCAAAAATCAGCAAACGCCTGATCTGCTTCAGGTATTGGATGATAATTGAATAAGAGTTCATTGCGCGTCAGCTGTTCTTGCAATGCTTGATTATCTTCAACGGTCAGTACATCCGGAAACTCCCGTTCAAGCAATTCCGTGAAAGCAGCTTCCACAAGGTTACACAACTGATCGGGCGAATCATACTCCTGCACAGGATAACGTTCCTGCTGCAAAATACTCTTTTTCAGACGTTTCAGTTTAAGAGACTCCTCTTCAGGGCAAGACAGTTCATCATCTGCCGACCGTTTTATATAAAAATAGGCATGTAACGGATTGGGATTGCGCAGTACACCAAACTGCATTTCAATTTCCGTCACACTCAAATGGTGATTCAAGTCATCTTCTATCCAACGATATTCCAAGCTGTCATTGAGAGTTTGAGATAAATCTTCATAACTGGGACACCATCCATAGCGGTCGCCTACCATACCAATGAAGAAAGGCCGGGAGTTAACGATCTCTTTCAGGCATATTTCAACAACCTTGCCGCTTTTCGCATCTTCTTCTGTGATCCCCCAACGCAAATCAACCAATGAAATGGTGGCACCACGGCTGGCAGCCTTCACTTGCAAACCCTTAAAGAGTTTGACTAATGCAGAACGTTCCATTTCCATGTCTCTGAACGTTGACGAAAGGAATACACGGATAACACGTGAATTTTCAGCGGGAACTGAATACTGGGCTAGTTGTTTAGTCATAATATAGATTCGTATTAGTTAATGAAGTATTTCGCAAAGCCAATTGATAAAGATTGGCAAGATATGGAAATTTAATCAGATAACAAAGGCCATAAACAAAAAAAACGAGCACAAAAAAGGCACGGATTACACGGGTTTCGCGGTTCCCTCATAAGTTTAAACCGCGTAAATCCGTATAATCCGTGCCTAATATCTATTACTTGCTACTTGTTTAGAAGAACAAGAAGCGTGTATCTTTTACGTTTGCTTTCAGATACAAATCATTCATCAGACGGCTGGCAAAACGTGCGTGCATGTTAGTCAGCGTAGCTTCTTCTGCTTTTGCGTCGAATGTTTCGTTCAATTTGTCCTTACCGTATACCTGCAATACAAATACTCCGGCATTACCTTTGATAGGAGCGCTCAACTGATTCACTTCAGCTGCAGAAGCATAAGCACCTACCAGCGGTTCGCTGCTGCGCAATGCTGATACGTATGCAGGAGCTGCAAAAGTAACCATCTTCAAAGAGTCGCTGACTGCATTAGTCATCTCTTTGTACTGGTTGAATGAAGTTGCATTGGCAGCTTTCATGTCAGCCATAATCTTTTCAGCTTTCTTATCTTTTACGATTTCAGCTCTCAACTGATCCTGTACTGCTTTCAACGGACGATATCCTTCCGGCTTAATGCCTACCAGACCTACTACCATCATGTGATCGCTTTCGCCACATTCGTACAAGCCGGAAACATCACCCGGTTTTGCTTTATCAAACGCCCATCTCAACGCTTCTTTTGTACCTCTTACACCACCGATATTGTGTTCAGAGCTACTCAAATCCATTCTGTCGAGCAATCTGTAGCCGGCTTCTTCAGCGTTAGCTACCATCTTTTCTACACTCGGATTAGCTGCGATAAACTGGCTGAAATCATTATAAGCACGGTTGTAAGTTTCTTTGCTGAACTCTACTTCACGTTTGATAACAGCTACTTTATATTTGTCTTTTACAGATTTCTTGTTAGTCACCTGAAGAATTACGTTTGCTTGTCCCATCGGCAAGTTTACCAATTCGTTCACACCTGTATTGTTGATAGCAGAGATGAATTTCAGGTTATCACCGTCTATCTGTGCACCTTCGTACTGTGCAGAAGTTAGCCAGTTTGCATCACCAGTCTGACCATATTTCTTTGCCAGATCAGCAAAGTTAGCACCACCCTTGATCGCGTTGTAGATACTGTCAGCCAATGTCTTTGTCTTCACAGCATCTTCTGCGTATACCTGAATCTGACGGAATTCGACAGAGTCGGCAGCAGCAGCTTTAGCTACAATTTTGAAAGAGTTGATTGTATTGTCGGCACCGTTATAGTAAGGACCATAAATAGTACCTACCGAAGCAGAGTCCAAACGGGCAACTACATCTGACGGGAAAGCTGTTTTGTTATAGAACAAGTCTACATAAGGAGCTTCCGAGCCAGTCGAGCGGATGAAAGAAGTATAATCTTCCGTAGTAGTAGCCAACTGTTCAGTAGCTTCGTCCACTTCTTTCTGGATAGCAGCTCTGTCTTCAGCACTTGCAGTCACTTGTACATCAATGTACTTGATGTCACGAGTTTCCTGATATTGCTTGAATTGTTCTTTCTTCTTGTTATACAAGTCTTTCAGTTCCGATTCTTTCACTACGATTGTAGAGTCCACTACAGAAGAGTAAGGAATACCAGCCATCAACACGTTGTACTGGTTCACTCTTGCATCGAAAGCGTCCTGTGCTTCCACCGGATTGGAAAGAAGAGCTTTAGACACCAATGCCTGATACTTTTCTGCCAGACGGCTCTCGATCAGTGTTTTCTGAATAAAAGACCAGTATTTATACATGTTATTGTATTGTTCAGCATACTGTGCCGGCATTTGTGATTCGCTCATCTTGGCATATTCCACGAGGAACTTGTTCAACATATCCTTGTCGAAGTTTCCTGTTTGCGGATTCTGGAAAGGAGTTTGTCTCAACAAAGGATGAACGCCTGCTTTCAGGATGTCCTGGATTTCAGCAGCAGAAACAGTCAGTCCCAGTGCTTTTGCTTCTTTTTCGATCAGTTTATTGTTTACGTAGGAACGCCATACTTCATCGCGCACCTGATTGGTTTGTTCGTCATTCAAGGCGGTCACCCCACGCATGAGTTTCACCACTTCGGTATATTCTTCTACCAAATTCTGATACTCTTGAGCGGAAAGAGCGTCTCCGTTCACCTCACCTACGTCATGTGCCTGATGCGGCTGCATCACCTTCCATGCGTCACCCGCAATGAAAGCAAACAGCGCCAAGCCGATAACAATCACCAATAGAGGTCCTTTCGACCTAATGTTTTGTAACGTTGCCATTTTGATTAATACGATTTATGTTTATTATTATTTCTTTCTTTTGTCGTTTTAGCGCACGAAGATACAAAAAATGCTAATATGCATCTATTTATTGGCTAAAAATTTCTTGATTATCGTCATTATTCCAAGACTTTTAATCGCACGAGTTCTATTTTTGTCGCTGTGACCTTAATTATCTTGAATTGATAACGTCCCACCCGCACCACTTCATGCAGCTTCGGAAAACTCTGATATTGGTTCAGAATCAGTCCTCCTACCGTCAGATAATCGTCCGATTCGGGCAAATCGAGTCCGAACGTCTCATTGACTTTTTCTATCTCCAAGCGGGCGGACAACACATACTCGCGTTCATCAATCTGCTTGCTAATATAGGAAGTATTATCGTGCTCATCTTCTATATCTCCAAATATTTCTTCTACCAGATCTTCCAGTGAAACGATACCGGATGTACCGCCAAACTCATCCACTACAACGGCAATCGTCTTTTTCTGCTGCAAATCCACCAGCTGATACACCGCCGCGAACAGAATCAGCGCAAAGACGAACAGCATGCCCGCCATCATATCCGAATACGACGTCCAGTAGCTGTTGTCGCCGCCGCGCGGGCGCGTCTTTTTTCCCGGCCGCATGGCTTACTCCTTTCCGTCCATCGTCTGGCTGAGCTTGTCCATCGCCTTTTGCAGCCGCACCAGCGCCGTCACAAACTGATCCACCTGCTCGGCGTAGCGGTCGCGGCTCTGGCTGAGGAGCTGCGGCATGCCGCGCGTCATATCTCGCATGGAATCCAGCGTCTCGTTGAGCTGGTGGATGGAGGAAGAGATGCTCTCGTCAAACAGCGCGGTCGTGCGCGCCAGATTCTCCTGCGTCTGCTTGGTGAACTGCTCGTAAGCGCCGGAGAGCGTCCGGCTGCCCTCGTGC
>ERZ1107006.2176-NODE-2176-length-14883-cov-3.965268_pt1 | contig 14883 bp, 9 predicted proteins | sample MGYA00403696_ERZ1107006 | MGnify/ENA primary metagenome ERZ1107006 (study PRJEB35170, sample SAMEA104062441) | human gut metagenome | biome: human gut; feature: human-associated habitat; material: faeces | place: Denmark | collected 2012-08-13 ...
AGATTTGTGTCTGCGCGCACTTGACACAAACTCGGTATGCGCAAAAAGCGTGCGCGGAAATCAGAGGAAACATGGAATTTTCAGAACAATTAAAAATATATGCGGAAACGCACTTTGAAAACAGAAAAAAATATTTTGCGTCGATTATATCCGAAATCGAGGCAGGCTTGTCTTTGTGCAGCGAGGAAGAGGCCCTGCTGATAAAATTTTTTTACGGGACGATGCCGCTGCGGGATGCCGGGGAATATCCGTTTGAAATATTTCTGAGTTATGTGCGCCATGCCCTCTGGCTGCGGAAAACGATAGACTGGTGCAAGAGGCTGCCGGAGGATCTGTTTGTCCACGACGTACTGTATTATCGGATCAACTCGGAGGACATCAGCGATTGCCGCAGTTTTTTTTACGAGCAGTTAAAAGACCGAATTGCGGGACTGGACGAATATCAGGCAGCGGTAGAGATCAACTACTGGTGCGTAGAGCATGCAACGTATGAAATGGCGGATGACCGAACGGCGGGGCCGATGACGATGTACCGGAGCGGAAAAGGACGCTGCGGAGAAGAATCCACCTTTACGGTGACGGCATTGCGCAGTGTCGGGCTTGCAGCACGTCAGGTATACACGCCGCGTTGGGCGCACTGCGACGATAACCATGCCTGGGTCGAGGTTTGGGTAAATGGAGAATGGCACTTTCTGGGGGCCTGCGAGCCGGAAGAAAAACTGGATCGCGGCTGGTTTACAGGACCTGCCGGACAGGCGCTTTTGATTCACAGCCGCACATTCGGCGATTATGCGGCGGGAAAGCGGGAAGAGGTAATCGGCAGGGATGGCGCGGTTGTCTGCCACAATGTCACCGCTTCGTATACAAAGACACGCAAGCTCCGGATTCAGGTGCGAAAACAGGACAACACCCCGGCAGCGCACGCACAAGTTTCGGTGGAAATTCTGAACATGGCGGAATATTTCCCGGCAGCAGTGCTGGAAACCGACGAACAGGGCGAGACTTCGATCAGGCTTGGGCTGGGCGACATCCGGCTGCAGGCGCGGTCAGAGGGAAAGTTTGTGGAGCGTTATTGTAATCTGGCAGAGGACGGCGTCGGGGCGGCAGATGAGGATTGCGCTGTTACGCTTGTGCTGAAGGATTCGGAAGCGGGAATGAAAGATGCGCTTTCTGGCGTTTCTGCCTGCGAATGGCATTTGGCGAAGCTCTGCGCTCCGAAAGAAGTCGTTGTCCGGGAAAGTGTATTGAGTGAGGAAGAAGTGTCGCGCGGCACGCGGAGACTGGCAGATGCAGTGAAGCTGCGGGAAGAACGCTTCGATCAGCTGACCCGGCACGCGATTGCAGTGCATCCGGAGGAGGAAGAGAGGATGCGCGTTGCGGGAGAGAATGCAGAGGAGCTGACAGCTTTTCTGGAAAAGGATGATAACCCGGATCGCAAAAAGCTGCTGGACAGTCTGACGAAAAAAGATAATAAAGATCTGCGGGCAGAAGTGCTGGAAGACCACTTGTCAGCAAAGCGCGGCAGCTGGTCGGAAGATATACATGTGCAGGATCTGCTGTGTCCCAGAATCTGGCTGGAAGAAATCGGCGCTTACAGAAGTTACATTTGCAGTGTGCTGACTGCTCAGGAGCAGGAAGCATTTGCCTCCAATCCAGAGCTGATATGGAATTATGTAAACCAAAACATTACCGATATCCCGGAAGAAGAATATGATACCCTTTGCGCGTCGCCGATCGGCTGTCTGAAGCTGAAAAGGGGCAGTGCAGTTTCCAGGACGATTTTGTTTATTGCGATTTGCAGAAGCCTGAATATTCCGGCGAGACTGGATAAAAGCCTAATGCTTCCGGAATACTGGGCGGACGGCGCATTCCATGTACCGGTCAGCAGGGCGCAGGCCTCGAAAGAAACGCTTCTGCTGCGAAATATTCCGGGAAAAGAATGGATTTATGCGCAGCACTGGACGCTGGGGCGTCTGGAAAAGGATCATTTCGTGACAATGAATCATGCCGGACTGGTATTTGAAAAGGAAACGTTAGAGCTTTTACTTCCGGTGGGAATTTATCGCCTGATTGCAGTAAAACGGCTATTGAACGGAGATCAGGAGGCAGCAGAGCTTTTGTTTGCGATCGAAAAGGAGAAACAGACCGAGCTTTATATGCCGGATTTTGAAAAAACGGATGGTGTGATGCCGTGGGAAAAAAACAGTGTACCGGATGAAAGCCAGAGCTGCCGGAAGCTGCAAAACAAAAACAACAGTCTTCGGGAGGAAATACAAAGCTGCCTGCTTCGGGACATCCTCTTACAGAGAGCAGATGGAACGCTTTGCAGTCTGGAAAAGCTGGTAAGCGGAAAACGCAGTATTCTGGCATTTCTGGAAATTGGGGCAGAGCCGACAGAGCATGTGCTGAATGAGGTTCTGGCACTGGAAAAGAGCGCAAAAGGAAATTCCAAAGGAATTGGCTGTCAGCTGCTTTTCGTTCTGCGGCAGGAAAAAGACCTGCAGCATAAAACGCTGCAGGAAGTGCTGGCGCTGGATGCGGGATCTGAGATAGAAATTTTATACGATATATCTGGCGGCGCTTCGGATGCCAATGCCGCACCGCGCACCGCGACTGGTGCCACAGCGTCCGGTACCCTCTGTGGCTGGCAGGAAACTGCGAAGAGAATGAGGCTTGCCGAAAAGCTCCCGGTTCTGGCAGCTGTCAGACCGGATGGCACTGGCATTTACGGAAGCTGCGGATACCACGTCGGAAGTGTGGAGCTGATGGTGCGGATTCTGAAGGAAGCAGTCCGGACAGAAGCAGATTGATAAAAAACAATAGAATGCACGCTCTGCGAGCATTCTATTGTCATGAATCAGGGGCAGCGCCCGGGAAAATCCCCAGGCGCTGCCCCTTTTTGGAAATGGAATTACATCATGCCTTCTTTGAGAATATTATGGTCGCGCAGAAGCTTTTCGATCACTGTACCGGAAATTGCTTTTAACAGAGGCTTCTTGAGCTTATTGAGCGGTCCGGGAAGTTCGATCTCCAGCGGAGACACGCCATCCATCAGCTTTACGGAGCTGTCGAGAAGTTCACGGATATCATAAACGCTGCCCCATACCTCCGGAACACCACGGTCTACGCCAAGCAGTCCGTAAACGGCTTCCATAGCAGTACGAACAGAATATTCTGTCGTGAAGATAGTGTCTCTGGGGGTTTCCGCAAACTGACCCAGGAATGCGAAGTTTACGCAGCCATCCGGGATAACATCAGGGCGGTCACCCTTTGCTCTGGGCATGAAGAATGCGGTAATATAAGGCATCATGGTAGGAACGCAGACTGCACTGTGCTCTGCCAGCTCCGGAATTTCCTCTACCGGAACGCCGAGATGATACAGCCATTCTTCTGTAATTTCCTTACCGGTGCATTCTTTCATGGGCTTCTTGATATAATCGCCGGGAACGTCGGTGAACAGGCTGTATACCCATACACAAACCTGCTTCTTATCCTGTTCTTTGAACTGACCCTGACGGTTGATGGTCCAGCTTAACAGCCAGCTGGAATCCTGACAGCTTACGATACCGCCGGTAACGACTTTGCCGCTTCTGGGATCTCTCTGGCAGATTTTCTCAATATAAGGAATGATTTTATCATCCAGAGTGGTAACAGTTGCAGATTCCCAGTTGGTCTTTTCAATATCGGAGCAGAACTTCTCGGGATGACCAAAGGAAGGATCCTGACGGGCGATATTTTTCCACAGATCCCATACGCCGCTGTTGCGAACCTCTGCATCGCCCACCGGAGCGTGATTCTGATCTCCGTAGATCGTTCCCTCTGTGCAGCTGCCGTTTGTTACGAATACCAGATCGTTTTCGGTTAAGGAAATCTTCTGCTCTTTCCCATTTACCTTGCATTCGATGGTCTTTGCAACCTTTTTGCCGTCATGGAAATCAAAGATAACGTTGGTAACCTCGGTATTGAACTGGAACTGTACGCCTGCGTCCTCCAGGTATTTCTTCATCGGAAGGATCAGGGATTCATACTGATTGTATTTGGTGAATTTCAGTGCACTGAAATCCGGGAGTCCGCCGATATGGTGGATGAAACGCTGGAAGTACAGCTTCATTTCCAGTGCGCTGTGCCAGTTCTCGAAAGCAAACATGGTGCGCCAGTATAACCAGAAGGTGGAGTTGAATACCTCGTCATCGAATACATCTTCGATGGTCTTGTCGTACAGGTCTTCATCTTTTGTCAGGAACAGCTTCATGATTTCCATGCAGCCCTTCTGGCTTAAATTGAACTTGCCGTCCGTGTGTGCGTCTTCACCGCGGTTTACGGTTGCACGGCACAGGGAGTAGTTGGGATCGTGCTTATTTAACCAGTAATACTCGTCCAGTACGGATGCACCGGGCTTTTCCAGAGAAGGAATGCTGTGGAACAGATCCCATAGGCACTCGAAATGATTTTCCATCTCACGTCCACCGCGCATTACATAGCCTCTGGAGGGATCGAAGATACCGTCACATGCGCCGCCTGCAACGTCCATTGCTTCCAGAATGTGGATGTGGGAGCCGGGCATCTGACCGTCTCTTACAAGGAAGCACGCTGCTGCGAGAGAAGCCAGTCCGCTGCCCACCAGATATGCATTTTTGTTGTCAACGCCTTCCGGTTTTTCGGGACGGGCGAATGCTTCGTAGTTACCGTTGGTGTAGTAAATGCCCTTGCTGTTTTTCTCATATTTGCCCCGCTCTGTGTTGCGGTAGCTCGGGTCAGGAGCAGGCATTTTGATGGTTTTTTCTGCGGTCTTTGCGACTGCTTCTTTAATCTCACCGGATAAGGTCTGACCTTCCTCTGCAAGATGGTCTGTATGTTTTTTTGCTGCAAATGCCGCTGCACCGACGCCTGCTGCGAGGATAGCTGCCTTTGAAAGACCGGAATGTTTCTTTGCCATGATAAAATCCTCCATTTTCGATTTTCAATACAAATTTGTCAGTAAAAGGATGCCCGAATTTTCGGGAAACAATGAGAAATTTTTTCCTCTGTTTGTTTTGTAGCTGTATCATATCGCAGGAAATGGGGTTCCTCAATTCACAGAATCGAAAGAATGTAGCAAAATTTCCCAGTTTTTGAAATGTGTCTAAGAAATAGGAGAAAACAGACGGACGGGTTGGCTTTCTATCCCGGACCTGGAGCTTCACATAAGATTGACACGGCGATAGATTTCGTTAAAATAGAAAGAAAGAGACAAAAAACAGGGGCAGTAGAGTATGGAATATTTGGATATCGTAGATGAAAATGGAGTACCGACCGGGAAAATAGCAGAACGGACAGCTGCACATAAGCAGGGACTGCGGCACCGTACCTCTCATGTCTGGATCCTGCGGGAACGGGCAGGAAAAGTCGAGGTACTGCTGCAGAAAAGAAGTCAGAATAAAGATTCCTTTCCGGGCTGTTACGATATTTCCAGCGCCGGACATATCCCTGCAGGGGTAGATTTCATTCCGTCTGCGCTGCGGGAGTTAAAGGAAGAACTGGGCTGCAGTGTTTCGGAAAATGAGTTGATTTATTGCGGACAGCGCAGATTTTCCTATGACGGCGTTTTTCATGGAAAGGAATTTCATGACAGGCAGGTCAGCAACGTTTATGCGCTATGGCTGGATCGAAGGCCGGAGGATTTTGTCCTTCAGAAAGAAGAACTGGAGGAAGTGCGCTGGTTTGAATTTGAAAGCTGTCTGAGACTGGTTGAGAAGAACGAAATTCCGCATTGCATTTATTTGGAAGAGCTGCAGATGCTGCTTCCAGAGGTGCGGAAGCGGGAAAGACTCTGTATTCTGGTCACGCCGCCAGTGACGGAGGGAGAAAAGCAACAGCTTTTGCAGGCTGCGCCGGGACAGAAGTTTTTCTTTACGGAAAAGCCGGAGGTGACAGAAGAACAGCTGCGGCGCGCGGACATTATCCTTGGCAATTTGCAGAGTCCTTTGCAGTTAAAAAAGTGTGAAAACCTCAAATGGATTCAGTTGAATAATGCCGGGACGGAAGGCTATTGTGAACCGGGGCTTCTGCCGGAGGGTGCACAGCTTGCGAATGCGACGGGTGCTTATGGAATGGCGATTTCGGAGCATATGATCGGTTGTCTGTTTGCCTTGCGGAAAAAATTGCTGCTGTATTGGGACAACCAGAAAGTACATTGCTGGCATTCGGAAGGGCATGTAAAAGTAATCGAAAGATCGAATGTACTGGTGATCGGCTGCGGTGATATCGGAATGACGTTCGGCAGAAAGATGAATGCACTTGGCTGTCGGGTGAGCGGAATTCGCAGAAGAGTTTCTAAAAAGAGCGACTGCCCGGAATGGATGGAGGGTATGTACGGCATGGACAGTCTGGAAGAACTGCTTCCAAAGGCGGATATCGTGGCGATGAGCCTGCCGGGCAATGCATCGACGTATCATGTGCTGAGCCGGGAGCGGATTGAGTTGTTGTCGGACAATGCGGTTGTTTTAAACGTCGGACGGGGAACGGCGATCGATACGGATGCCCTTGCGGATGCGTTGTATACGGGAAAAATCGCGGGGGCCGCGCTGGACGTCACAGATCCGGAGCCGCTTCCGGCAGACCATCGGCTCTGGAATGCGCCGAATCTCTTGATTACGCCGCATGTTTCCGGAGGTTTTTCCCTCCCGGAGACGCTGGAAAAGATCGTCGGACTGTTTGCAGACAATCTGGAACGGTATTTTGCGGGGCAGCCGATTGAAAATCTTGTGAATCTGCAGACGGGGTATCGGGAGTAAAGTGCCTGTAAAGCAACTGTGGATTGCTGGCAGTTATGTATCGCAGGCGTGTAGAGTCCCAGTGAATTGTGTGGGATTTTAGCGCAAAGCGCCTGCAAAATGGAGATCAGTATGGAAAAAGCATATAAACTGGAATTTGGAGGACAGCCCGGCGGAGAGCTTTTCATGACTTGCTGCGGGTGCTCCCGGACAGAACCCCTGCACTGCTTCGGACCGGCGATGAAGCCGCATTATCTGATTCATTATGTACTAAACGGCAGGGGAATTTTCAAAATGGAGGGCGAGGAATATCCGCTGGAAGCAGGCTGCGGATTTTTGATTGAGCCGGGGCAGATGAGCTTTTATCAGGCGGATGAAAAAGATCCGTGGATGTACATCTGGGTCGGCTTTGCGGGTGAGCGCGCGGAAGAATATGTCAAAAGCATGGGGATTTCCCCGCGGCACCCGGTGTTTCATTCGGAGCAGTCGGATGAGCTTTACAGTATCGTCCGGGATATGATGGATCATAATACGGTCGGCGTTGCAAACGAGCTGCGCCGAAACGGTCTGCTGCATATTTTTCTGTCGGTTGTGGCGCAGAGTATGCCGGAGGAAAGGCGGGAGGAAACGGATCGGGCGAACCAGTATGTCCGCCGGGCAGTGGAATTTATTCAGCGTAACTACTGCAACCCGATCCGGGTGACGGACGTGGCGGATTATGTCTGTGTCAACCGCAGTTATCTATATACTCTGTTTCAGAAATCTCTCGGTATGTCCCCGCAACAGTTTTTGGCGGCGTACCGGCTGACAAAGGCTGCGGAAATGCTGATGGTGCCGCATCTGCCGGTGGAAAGCATCGCATTGTCCTGCGGATATCAGGATCCGCTTGTGTTCAGCAAGGCGTTTCGGCAGATGAAGGGGGTTTCCCCGACGATGTATCGGAAGCAGATTCAGCAGGACGAAAACCGCGTCAACCGGGAGCACTTAAAACAGGTAGAGGAGTTTATCTCCAGAGTCGGCAGGCTTGAGCTGGGCGGGGAGCCGTGACGGCAGTGCTGCGCGGGTGTGTCGGGCATGATAAAACGTAGGATGTTGCGGACACGCAGACAGATCGCGCAGCACCGTGACACGCGGCACGGCATACCTCGTTGACTTTACTTCCGAATTCCGGCGAGCACCTCGTTAGGAATAACAAATTCCGGGCAGCCCATGGACATCGGTGCAACATCGCCTTCGTTGAAGCAAACCACAACCTCGTTGTTCTGATTCAAGTAGAAGGAAGTGTTGTCTGTGATGGAGGTAAAATCCCATTCCGGCATATCGGAATCGAGCCAGTAGATTTTATTTTCATCTGCCGCCATCTGTTCTTTCATCTGCTGTTTGATATTGTCGCTGATAGTGGTTAAATAATCACTGCCCTCCTGGAAAAGATCTGCAAGCTGCAGGCGTTTTCCGGTGGAAAGGTCAATGGTGTAGTAGTAGTTCCATTCCGCACCGCTTCCGGCAGACTGGAAACAGATCAGTTTCAGGGTGAAATACTGATCGGTGGTCGCCAGAATTTCGGATTTGACGGTCATATTCTGGTAGCCTTCTTCGTTTTTCTTGCTTTCTTCGAATTCTGCGATCAGGCGGTTTGTGATGGCCTGAATCTCTGTATTGATTTCCTCTGCTGTTTTCTTCGTCTGTTCGGAAACGGCGGAGGATTTTTGTGTATCCGCGTCAGTGTCCGGTGCGACAGTTACCTCCGGAACCTGAATGTCTGCGCTGTTTCGGTCATCTTCGTAGTGATAGTCCCGGAAGGTAACGACTTCAACAAGCCTGGAGAGCACAGGAACCTGGCTCATTGCGTAGGCAACGGAAGCGGAGGTGTTCGGTAAGATGACCAGAGCTGCAGCAGCTGCAGCGGCGGCGATCCCGCAGCGGCGTGTGATGGAGCGTCTGTGGGAGACAGAGCTGTGGGCAGCATTGGAACCCTGCCGGCTGTTCTCCTGCTTTGCCTGAGAGATCTTTTGTTTCATCTGTAAAAGCTGTTCTTCGGACATGTGGATGTCCTGATATTCTTTTTTCAATTCCTGTAACTGTTTTTCACGATTTTCCATAATAAAAATCCTTTCTGAGAGTGATGGCGGGGCTGAGCCACCGCTTGAATGGTGTTGAACTTGCTGCACGCTGATGGGTCTCGAATGTGGTCGGCAGCTGTGTCGGGCGGTCAGTCCAGCGACAACCGGAGTTTTTTGAGACTGCGATATAGTCTGCTTTTGATGGTATTTGTGTTTTCTTCCATGATGGCTGCAATGTCTTCCAGCTTCATATCTTCAAAATATTTCAGCTCTACGATTATGCGGTCGCGGGGCGGCAGCAGCTCCAGCGCATGTTTCAGATCGAAATTCTCGTAAGCGTCTTCGTAGTGTGGCTCGTCGTTTCCTTCTTCCAACGGCTCCGTTTTTTTCTGCTTACAGAAAGAAAAAATCTCGTTGAGCATGATTCGATACAGCCAAGTGGCTGCATAACGGACCTCTTTTAAGTCAGAGCTGCTTCGGATAGCTTTATATGCGCCGTTCTGGACGATATCTCCTGCGTCTGCTTCGTTGTGGACGTAGCTGTAAGCGAGCCGGTAATATTGATCGTAATTTTGCAAAAGCAGATCTTCTACCGCTTTTTCTTTTGTTTTTCTGGATAATGATATCACGAAGAAATTCGCCTCCTTCTTTTGTTGTTCTGAGGATTAGACGTTGCAGGCGGGAAAAAAGTTTCAGGGAGTTTTAAATTTACTCTACCATACCATTATTTTTAACAAATTTGGTTGAAAAATTTCCGAAAATAGAACCATAGGTTCTTGAGTAGAACTAAGGGCTCGTGGAGCGGAACAGATAGGAAACCTATACTTTACCCATACTATCAGTACGAGACTATAACGATAAGGGGAAGGGAAAAGTATATGCTTGGGGAGCAGATTAAACGGTGCAGGGAGAAGCGTGGATTTACACAGGAGCAGCTTGCGGAAAAAATCGGAGTCAGCATAGAGACGATTTCCAGTATTGAACGGGGCATCAAAATGCCCAGACTGCAGAATTTTGTAGCGATCGCAAATCAGCTTGGCGTTTCAGCAGATGAACTTCTGCAGGACGAACTGGATTTCGGCTTTATCGCGGAAGCGAACGCTCTTTCCAAAAAGCTGGAGGAGTTGTCGAGGGCAGATCGGAAGCGGATTTTAGAGACCATGAACTTTCTGATTGTACAGGCTGGCGGAAAATCGGAATAAGAGTTTCGTTTTCAGTGGATAAGAAAAATTGCACCGGACTGGAGAAACGACAGAAGCAGGCAGGAGCTGACGGGTATCTGAATCGGACGGAATAGGATAGGAAGCGTCGGCTCCGCTTGACCCTGAGAAAAGGAGAGGTGATGTGCTTTTATAATTATCAATAATGATAGTGTATTATATGGTAGCAATATGAATTGATAAAAAAAGGGTTCTGTGGTAGGATAAAAGCAAAGAAAGGCTTTAGGCTATCCGCAGAATCGGAAAGGATAGCATATGAGTGAAACGGAAGATAAAAAAAGAGAAAAACGGCATCAGGAAGATCTTGAGCGTCTGCGCAGTTTCCGACCGATTGACGATACATTCATGCGGGGACTTTTCAAAGATAATCTCCCACTGGCAGAACTGGTTCTTCGGATTATTACCGGGAAAAAGGATCTGACACTGTTAAAGTGTGAGACACAGGCGGATTTAAAGCGGGTGACCGGAGCAAGGTCGATTTGTCTGGATGCGTATGCAGAGGACAGTACAGGGAAAAAATACGATATGGAGGTTCAACGGTCGGATAATGGAGCCGATCCGCATCGTGCGAGATACCATTCCAGTGTGATGGACGTGGAAAATCTCGATGAAAAACAGGATTACAGAGACTTGCCGGATACTTATGTGATCTTTATCACGGAAAAAGATTATTATAAGGCAGGGAAGCCAATGTATGTGATTCAGAATATGAACCTTACGCTGAACCAGCCGTTTGAGGATGGAACACATATTTTATATGTAAATGGCGAATACCGCGGCGATTCGGATTTGGGCAAGCTGATGCACGATTTTAATTGTACGGATGCGGAAGATATGTATTTTGATCTAATGGCGGAAAAGACGCGGTATCTGAAAGAGAATCCGAAAGGAGTGAATGAAATGTGCAAGGTTATGGAAGATTTGAGAAATGAGAGCTACGCGGAAGGACGCGAAGAAGGACGCGAAGAACAGGCAAAAATAACTGCTTTCAGAATGGGCAAAAAAGGGCGTTCGCCGGAAGAAATCGCGGAGTTGATTGGCTTTAACGTGGAAACAGTGAAAAAATGGCTGCAAACTACAGAAGAGTAAAAGAATAAAGGAATGCAGTCAAAATCGCAGAGCAACAGCGGATTGGAAATTAAGTATAGTTAATTTTGAAGCTGGGAAAAATGTATAGATACCGGTACACCGTGCAAAAAAGTCGCATGATGTATCGGTATTTTTTGTTTTGCAGGCGGAAAATTCCCTTCATAACAATAGAATGTTCGCGGAACTCGCCCCCTATTTTTACCAATTTCTACGAGCAGGCTGCTAATTTCGACGAGATTATTTGCAACCCCGAAAAGTATGGTACAATCGATATAAGATATATTTTATGACGAACTGTGCGTGTGGGGAGGCAGATAATTCGCGCAGGCAGTTGATTGGTGACAACAGTACGTTCGCGCAGAGCGAGTTATAGATTGGAAGGGTGAGTATCAAAGCATCGGGAGTTTGTATTGCATTCTATTGTTTGAAAAAGAGAAATCTATCAACGGGGTAATAACAGGGGTAAACTACAATGAAAAAGAAAATATTGAGTGACACATTATTGCAGATCTTTCGAACCAGGAAACGGTTTGTTTTTGGCATTTTAATTTCGCTGATTTTGGAGACAGTGATCTCTTTGGGGCTGCCAGGCATACTCAGCAAGATCATAGACGGTCTGGGGAAACAGACAATTACATGGCTTGTTGCATTTATTCTGTTCTTTTTGGCAGTTGTGGTCGTAAAAGGATTTGCAACAGTTTTAAATTCTTATTTAAGCGAAAAAATGGGCAGGAGCGTCTGCGATGAAATCCGGAAAGAGTTGTTGAAAAAATTATTCCAGTTTTCTGTCTCCCAGCATAAAATGTCGAAAACCGGAGACTTTTTTGAGAAGATCGAAGGCGACGTCAACGTTATGGTTGGATTCTTTTCCAATATGCTGATCGACATCATGAGCAGCTCATTTATGATAGTGGGAATCCTGGTTGTATTCCTGACAAAGTCGCTGATTCTCGGCGAAATTTTTTGTGTGATAGCGGTTCTGATATTTGTCATTTTTATCGGAACCCAGAAGAGCCTTTCTGCATTATGGAACGATGCGCGAGCGAGTGAAACAAAGCTGTTTGGAGAGTTTTCCGAAGATGTGTATGCTGCGGCAGATGTAAAAGGAATTGGCAAAGAAGATTATATCCATGAGCGGTTCCATAAGGATTTTGCAGAGTTTGAGCAAAAACAGGTAAAGGCGTCCTTCTGGGGGAATTTGCCGGCGACGGTGTTTTTCTCCCTGCTAAATGTTGCGGAAGGCATTGCACTGCTGATCGGAGTCCAGCTGTTAAATCGTGGCAGATTGTCAATTGGAGAACTGTATTTGCTGACGAGTTATGTCGGCTTATTGAACATGCCGTTTTTTCATTTAAAATATCAGTTTGCGCAGATGCCGATGTCGCTTGCTGCTCTAAAAAGAGTGAATTCCATATTTGAAATGGAATCCCAGGAGGATCAAAACGAAGAAGCTGCAGAATTTAGCGGCAATGAGATTGTGTTTTCGGACGTTTCTTTTGGCTACAATCAGTCGAGGGTTTTGTCAGATATATCGTTTACGATCGGCTCGAATGAAAATGTGCTGATCGAGGGAAGGACAGGCTGCGGAAAGAGCACTATTTTGCATCTGATTGCAGGACTGTATGTACCGGACTGCGGCAAAATTCTGATCGGTGGAAAAGAAATCCGGGAGTTTAACCGGAGAAAATATGTGGAAAATGTTTTCTATATTTCCCAGTTTTATCCGATTATCGAAGATACGCTGCTGAACAATCTGGTGCGGTTTTACGACAATTACGAGAAGCAGTCGGTTGAGCTGGCGCTGAAAATCACCCATATGGATCAGTGGATGGAAGAAACGAAAATCGGTCTGGAAGATACCATCAAACCGGAAGATTTTACGGTAAATGAGGCGCAGATTTTGGCATGGACGGCAGCATTAATTGCAAAGCCCCGTATTTTGCTGGTCGATGAATTCGACGCTTCCATAGACGATAAAATCCTCACGACGATTGATACGCTCCTTGAAAAGGAATTTACGGATTCTACGATTATCATGGTGTCCCATAAAAACAGGAGTGCCTTGAAATTCCACAAAAAGATACATATGGAAGAAAGTCGGATACAGGTAGAAACCTGCTGAGAATCGAGAGGGACAAATTATGAAAATGAAAAAGAGAGAACTATATCGGGCTTTCACGAAAGACATAAAGGCTTTTGGACTACTTGTGATAGCGGTCGAAACGATCACTTATACGTTCAGTTTTTTAATGAGCGGTATTGCAAAAAAAGACATTTTTAACGTGATTGAAGGAAAAGACGTCACACTTGGAATCTATTCCCTAAACATTTTAATCTTGATCAACGTGATGGTTCCACTGATCATCAATTGTGTAAAACAGATCAATTCCGCTTTTGTGGAAAAATGGAAAACCAAGGCGAGATACAACGTAAAAAGTGTATTGTTAAACTATGTGTTGAGGGAATCGCTGAATCCGGCGCGGGAGACAGACGGCGCAGTTTTAAATTATTACCGGAATGAATGCGAGGACGTCGTAAATTTCTTTTTGGAGTTTTATTATCAGGTTCCCAAAATCGTATTATCCGTTTCGATATTAATCGTGATGTTTTTTATCAACCCGATCTTTGCAGCTGTAAGCCTGTTCCCGACCGCTTTGACGGTTTTTCTGGTAAAAGTTCTTGGCAAGAAAATTTTCTTATACCGGACGAATTCCCGGAAAAACACAAAAGAAGTGACGAGTTTTCTGAATAACTTTTTTGAAAACACCGAGTATTTTTATATGATCGGAAACCGGGAACGGGTAATTTCCGCGTATGAGAGAAAATGTCAGGAGAGATCGAAAAGCGAGATTCGGGACAGAATTTTTGACAGCCTGCTGGGCAGTATTTCCGGCAATTCTTCGAATATGGCATTGGGCATTATTTTACTGATTGCATTGCCGTTTATGATGAACGGAATCTTTTCGGTTGGCGAATTTGTCATGTTTGGCTATTACTATGCGTTTCTGGCATATCTGCCGGATGCGATCGGAAATCTGGTAAAAAGAAAGAAGCAGACGAACGCATCGCTGGAACGCCTTGGATTTTTGCTTCAGGAGACAGATGGTGCAGGCTTTGTCAGGGAAAAAGACGGATATGATTTTTTAATCTGTGCAGGCGGTGGAAAGAAAACGTTCCATGCGGCGGAAAAAGAAATCGTGATTTTAAAAGGCGAAAAGAGCAGCGAAGCGCTGCGCACATTATTTTCCGTATGCGACAGAGAATTGAAGGATAAAAAATGCGTCTATGTACCGAGTGAGCCGGTTTTATTCGATGACTCTCTTTTGGAAAATATTTCTATGGGAGAGGGGATTGAGGATGCAAAAATGAATGGCATTCTGGCGAAAACAGCTCTGGTCGAGGATGTGAAAACTTTTGGGGATGGACTGCTTAAGCGGTGTGGAAAAAAGGGAGAGAACCTGTCCGGTGGGCAGAGAAAAAGAGTCGGGATCGCACGGGGACTTTATCAGGATGCGGATGTGCTGTTTCTGGATGGTGTGGCGGATCGGGTGGATTCTGCAACGGCAAGATTTCTGGTGGAGCATGTTTTGGAAGAATTTCAGGGACTGGTGGTAATGGTGTTTGAGGATGGCTTTTCGCAGAAGCTGGACGGAATGGTTGTTGAGGTGTGAGCCTTAAATAAGTAAGTAGAGAATTTGCGGATGCCGGTATGATGCATGAGGCTTCATGCCGCCGTGATGGTCTGCACCGGAGATGCTTCTC
>ERZ1107006.2188-NODE-2188-length-14848-cov-14.619279_pt1 | contig 14848 bp, 10 predicted proteins | sample MGYA00403696_ERZ1107006 | MGnify/ENA primary metagenome ERZ1107006 (study PRJEB35170, sample SAMEA104062441) | human gut metagenome | biome: human gut; feature: human-associated habitat; material: faeces | place: Denmark | collected 2012-08-13 ...
ACATAACCTGATTTCCAAAATTTTTTGATTATCGCGCTTATGGTTTGTTTGGTTGCCGACATTCTTTCACAAATATAAGACTGCAAACAGCCATCCTCTGCAAACCAAATAATATCCAGAACAAACAATTCATTTGTCGTTAAATTATGTCTTCTCGCACAAGCCGTATACGCCGCATACTGTACATCCCGCAAATGGCAATATTGGTTAACAAACGCTCTGACTTCTTCCCTTTTCATATAAAATCCGTTTAGTAAATTATTTGATAGTCTAATATTTGACTATTATATAAAATCATATTTTCAACTTGTCAACACAAAAATAAAAAACCATAAAATGAGCAAAATATTTTCCGAACCCCGACGAACTTCAAACCCGATAATGCTGTCAAAAAATAAAAGATTGCCAGTACACGAGTTCGTTACATCTTCCCGCAATGCGATTTTCACAGACGAACATTCAAACCAGCCGGAAGCCTCGTCCCGCACAACAAACCAGCGCTCTGAAGAGAGCGCTGGTTGCATTGCTGATGTTTATCACAAACCGGATAAAATTCCGCTTATTTCAAATTATCTCTGAAAAATTGCGTTATTTTATCAAACGGGATTATATCAGTTCTATCATATAAATCTGTATGGTTGGCATTAGGAATAATCATAAGTTCTTTGTTATTGCCAACCAGTTTTTTATAAGCATCTTCGCTGAAATAGCGGCTATGAGCATTCTCGCCGTGAATCATCAGAACCGCACTCTTAATTTCATCGCTGTAAGCCAAAATGGGCATATTGATAAACGACAAAGAAGATGTCATATTCCAGCCCGTATTTGAGTTTTTAGAACGCTTATGATATCCGCGCGGTGTTTTGTAATAATCATAATAATCCTTAACAAACTGCGGTTCTTTTCCTGTTAATTTATCCGGCAGCCCTGCTTCTGCTGCATAAGTTCCGTTTCTAAAGTCTTCCGTACGTTGGACATTAAGTTTTTGCTTAAGCTTATAACGGTCTTCCTTATCCATTGTATCAAAATAGCCGTTGGCATTAACTCTGCTCATATCATACATCGTCGAAGTAACAGTTGCCTTTATCCTTGTATCCATCGCCGCAGCGTTTAAAGCAAAACCGCCAAATCCGCAAATTCCGATAACGCCTATTTTATCGGCATCAACATCATCTTGCACACTCAAAAAATCAACTGCGGCACTCATGTCTTCCGTATTGATATCCGGTGAGGCGACTAAACGCGGATGCCCGCCGCTTTCGCCCGTATAAGACGGATCAAAAGCCAAAGTAATAAAACCTCTCTCCGCCATTGTTTGAGCATACAAACCGGATGATTGCTCTTTAACCGCACCAAAAGGGCCGGAAACGGCAATCGCCGGCAGTTTTTCAGTCACTTTATTTTTGGGTATGTATAAATCCCCGACCAGCTCAATACCGTAGCGATTTTTAAATTTTACCTTTTTAACAGTAACATTGTCGCTTTTTGGGAAAGTTTTGTCCCAGGAATTTACCGGATAAAACCGCCACGCCAAAATTACCGCCACGACAGCCAATAAAAATAAAAAAATCTTCATTTTTCCCTCCGAGAAATAACTCATAAATATCAGACACGAAAATGATAAATTTTAGAGCATACTTTAAGTCAAGATATTTTTCTATTTTATTACTGTCATCTTTATCGCCGCTGTCAATGAGCATAGCCTTCCCTTGTGATATCACAAGGGTGCTGTCGCCCTGACCAACGTCAATAAAATGCACCTCTGTCTGAGCGTGTTCCGCCGGCTTATCCTCAACGCCTGCCTTGATAAGCAAGCTGTCGAAAGAAACTAACCCTGTCAGGTCAAGCACTGTAAAAAGCAGCACCACAAAAACCGCTATGAGCGTTACCGCCTTTTTAAGCGGTGCTGTCGAATTGTTCTTTTTCACAGATCTGCCTGCCATGTTATCCCTTTCCGCCTGAGCTATCTTCTTGCCTGCATTTCAGCCCATTCTTCTTTTGTTATGTTTATCTTTCGTGCCTTAGAGCCTTCCTGTGGTCCTATTATTCCCATTTCCTCTATCTCGTCCATGATACGGGCGGCTCTAGGGAAACCGAGCTTTAGCTTTCTCTGCAAGAACGCAGTGGAAGCGTTATTTGTCTGCACGATTATGGATATTGCCTGATTTACAAGGTCATCATCAGGATTTACGGAAACATTATCGCTGCCTGCCGAACCGCTGTCCTTTGGCTGCGGAGTATTCTCCTCCACCTCTGCGATAACTTCGTCGCTGTATTCAGCGGTATGCTCGTTCTTGAGGAAGTTTACAACCTCTCTTATCTCAGAAGTCGCTGCATAACCGCTCTGCATTCTTATAGGCTTTTTAACGCCAACAGGCTTATAAAGCAGGTCACCGTTTCCAAGAAGCTTCTCTGCACCGCTTTCATCAAGTATAACTCGCGAGTCAACGTTGCTGGATACACTGAGAGAAACTCTCGATGGGATATTCGACTTGATAAGTCCTGTCAACACGTCCGCCCTAGGGGACTGTGTTGCGATTATCATATGTATTCCTGCCGCACGAGCGAGCTGTGCAAGTCTTAAAACTGAGTCCTCTACCTCGCTTCTCGCAGCCATCATAAGATCGGCGAACTCATCGACCACAACTACGATATAGGGCAGGTAGCGGTGTCCCTTTTCGGGATTGAGCCGCCGCGCCGTGAATTTATCGTTGTATTCGGCGATGTTGCGGGCTCCCGCCATCTTGCAAAGTTCCAGCCGGTTGTCCATCTCCGTACAGAGGGAGTTGAGCGTATAGACCGCCTTGCGGGGGTCGGTGACGATCGCTTCGTCCTCGGACTCCATCTTGGCCAGGAAGTGCTTCTCGATCTTGGAATAGAGCGAGAACTCGACCATCTTGGGATCGATCATCACGAACTTGAGCTGCGAGGGGTGTTTCTTGTAAAGCAGCGAGGTGATGATGGCATTCAAACCGACCGACTTACCCTGCCCCGTAGCACCGGCCACGAGCAGGTGAGGCATCTTCGCCAGGTCGAAGACATAGTTCTCGTTCTGGATCGTGCGACCGATCACCACCGGAAGTTCGGCCTTCGACTCCTGGAACCGCAGCGAACGCACGGCCGAATACATCGACACGACCTGCTTGTCGCGGTTCGGCACCTCAATACCGATGGTACCCTTGCCCGGAATCGGAGCGATGATGCGGATACCGAGCGCCTTGAGGCTCTGGGCGATATCGTTCTCCAATCCCTGTATCTTGGAGATCTTGACGCCCTGGGCCTGCACGATCTCATAGAGCGTCACCGTAGGTCCCACCGTAGCTTTGATCCGCTGGATCGGAATCCCGAAATCCTTGAGCGTCTGTTCGATCTTGGACTTGTTCTCGTAAATCTCCTCGTCGCTCACCTGCGAATCGGACGTATAATCCTCGAGCAGCGTCACGGGCGGACGCTGGTAGTTGTTCAGATCCTTCAACGGGTCGTAGAGACTGCTCTCGATGCTTTTCTCGTCCACGACCTTGGCCTCGCGTGCTTCAACGGTCACCACGACGCCTTCGGCCGGAATTTCCGGCTCCGCCGTAAGCGTATATTCCGTAATTCCGTCCACGACCGGCGCGGGCTCCGACGCATACTGCGGTTGCTCGGGTTCCCGGGGTGCGGTAAAGGCAGCGTCGGCTTCGCCTCCCGAAAGATCGACCTCGGTAAATACATCGTCGCCCCCCACGATACGGGGTCCGGCAGAACGGGACGGAGCCGGCTCGGCAACCGTTGCAGGAACCTCTTCCGTAAGGGGAATTTCGAGGAAGGGACTCTCGTCCGGCTCATCGGGAACGGGAGCCGCAACCGGCGCAGGCCGCTGAATCGTCACCTCGGCCGCTCCATCCGCAGCGGAAGTGCGGGCCGACGCATCGACGGGAGCAGGCACGGGTTCGGGCTGGGGCCGTTCGGATTCGGGTTTAGAATCGGGTTCAGGCTCGGGATCGGTCTTCTCCTCCCCGGATTTCGAACGATGGTCGGCGACATTCACGACCGACTGTTTGACCAGATCGACGATCTTGCCGCCCTTGTCCACCATTGCATTGCCTGCCGTATTGACCGTATTGATGAAGTTGCGGTTGATGAACACGCCCGTCAGAATCCAGGCGCCCAGCAACAGGATGATATTTCCCAGCACGCCGATCACGCTCGTCAGCCTCCGGGCGACCTCGACCCCGAAGGCACCGCCCCACCCGCTGCCGAAAACGGCCCACTTCTCGCCGAAGGCGAAGCCCAACGTAAGGGAACCCAGAATCAGAATCAACAAAGCTCCGAGCACCGAATGGTTGAAAAGCAGCGGACGCTGGCGGATGATCCGCACTCCGACCATCGTGACGATCAGGGGCAAAATGATACCGAACAGGCCGAACGAACGCCCCACCAGACGCTCGGCCAACCAAGCCCCGGCGTAACCGCAGGGATTCTCGATCGCATCCGACAGGTCTGCCAGGCGGGGATCCTCCTGTTCGACACCGGACACAAGGCTCATGTCGGCCCGCCAGTCGAAATAGTAAAACAGCACCGAAGCCGTCAGGAAAAGCCCCGCGAAAAGCAGCAGCAAGCCCAGTATCCAACGCATGCTGTCACGGTTGGAACGGGAGGTAGCCTGCGGGCTTTTTGCCGAACTGTTTTTCTTGGTAGCCATATCGTATATTTATCGAGCGAAGGTAGGGATTTTTTTCGGAAAGTTCAAATGCAGGATCGGTTTCGAAAGGGCCGCCCCCCCCGATTCCGTTTTCGGACCGCAGCCGGTGCGGAGCCGCTAACCGAAAGCCTTGCATTCCAGCCGCGACCGGTACGCTTCATCCGCAAAGGTAAGAAATCCGTAATTCGCGGTGGCGCCTTTTTCGGCCCGCAGGTCATACTGGTCGAGCAACTGCCCCACCCTGCGTCCTACGGCAGGCGAAGGATCGACCACGGCAACCCCGCGTTCACCGATCACCTGCCGGAAAACCGGGAGCAGGAACGGATAGTGCGTACAACCCAACACGATCTGGTCGGCACCCTCGCGGATCATCGGCTCCAGCACGCGGCGCACGGTCTCGACGGCTTCGGGCGACTGCTCGCGGTCTTCCTCGACCAGTTCGACGAACCCTTCGCCTACGGCGGTCAGCACCCGGATATTCTCCCCGTAACGGGCTGCCGTGCGGCGGAACAGGTCGCCGTCCAAACTCCGGGCCGTAGCCAGCACACCTACCACCCCGCTGCGGGTATTCAGGCAGGCGGGCTTCACGGCGGGTTCCATACCTACGATAGGCATCTGCCGGTATTTGCGGCGCAGAAAATCGATGGCCGCAGCCGTAGCCGTATTGCAGGCGACGACGACCATTTTGCAACCGGCACCGACCAGCCGTCCGACCGCCTCGTCCGCTAGACGGCAGATCTCATCGGCCGGACGCGCACCATAGGGACAATTCTTACCGTCGCCCAGATAGACGAGCGACTCCTCCGGCAACTGGCGGCGAATTTCGCGCCAGACCGTCAGGCCGCCCAACCCCGAATCATATACGCCGACAGGCCGGTTATCCATTTCGTTCCTTCAGTTTTTCAGTGATAAATTCGAGGATTTCGTCATCGTTCATCGCGCCGCCGTCGATCGTCAGCGCAGCCTGTCCGTAAAACGGCTCCCGCTCGGCCATGTTGCGCGACATGAATTCGACCAGCTCCCGGTCGTCGAGTCCCCTCAACTTGGGGCGCTTCCAACGTCCGTGAGGACTCAAACGCGCTGCGATCTGCTCCGCCGAACGGCGGATATAGACCGTCAGACCGGCTCCGTTCATACGAGCCATGTTGTCCGCCCAGACGGGAAGCCCGCCGCCCGTGGAAACCACCAGGTCGTCGCCCGAAGCGATCAGCTGTTCGAGCATCCCGCGCTCCGCCTTGCGGAAATACTCCTCACCGGCATAATGGAAGATGTCGCACACGTCGGCACCCTCCTGTTTCTCGATCCGGTCGTCGGTATCGGCGAAGTCGTAACCCAACCGCCGGGCGAGCCGACGGCCGATGGTGGTTTTTCCGCACCCCATGTATCCGACCAGAAAAACGATCATATCCTAACTCCTAAAATAAATTCAACTGCTCGGTATCGACGATCACCTCCTCCGTGTCGCCTTTCGGACGTTCGATTTCGAACTCGGCGTCCGTACCCTCGACGGTCATCGTTTCGGGCAGGTCGAAATCCCCCTCCGAACCATTCGGAGCATCCTCCCCGGACGGCTCCGGCTCCACGAAAGCGAGCGTCGCCACGTCGTAGGTCGTAAGGCGCTTGCCCTTGGCCCGGTGGCTCTTCACGCCGACGAAACCGTCCACGTCGATCTCCTCCGCCGGACGCGAAGCCTGCGCCCCCTGGAAGGTCAGCACCAGCGTAGCCCCCGGGCAGGACGTCACGGCCACCAGATCGGCATCCTCGTCCAGGAACGACTGCATCTTTTCGCCCTGTTCGGCCGTAAAGCGCTTCAGGTAGTAGTAATTCTGCGAGCGGTCGAAATAGGCCACCGCATAGACCGTATCGGGCGAATATTTCGACACGTGAACCGTATCGTCGGGAAAGTGCTGCGTAATGTCGAAATTCGTCGTGTAATAGACGTTCTTGGCCGTGCGGACAATGAGTTTGTCATCCCCCTGGAACTCGCCGAGCAATACGCCCCGGCCGTCCGTATTGAGCCGGTGCACGTCTTCGTCGTACCAGATCTGCTGTCCTCCGAGGGTCGAAGTACCCCGCTCCTTGAGGACGATCTTATGGATGCCGTAACGCGAGAAAAGGTTGCCCTGGCTCTGCCGCCCCTTGATCGCCACGGTCGAGAAATCGAGATCGACGATCACCTTCTTCAAACGCGGACGCGGCTTGAAGTAAATCTTCAACACTTCGGCCTCACCGTTCGGATTGACAGACATATAGAGGATTTCACTCTTCGGATCGCCTTTGGTGATGTTGTACTCCTTGTCGCGCGTGATGCCCTTGATGGCGCAGCGCTTCATCAGGATCGGGCCGTTCTTGCCGTCGCGGTAGAGGACGTTGTAGATCGTCCGCTCGTCGTTGCGCTTGAACACCCCGATATAATAGATATTCTTGTCGAAAAAGGCTTTGTCGCTTACCTTCGTAATCACATAGCGGCCGTCTTTGGTGAACACGATCACGTCGTCGATATCCGAACAGTCGCACACGAACTCGGAATCCTTCATCGACTTGCCGATACCGAAGAAGCCCTCCACACGATCGACGTACAGTTTGGCATTCGTGACAGCCACCTTCGTCGCTTCGATCGAGTCGAACTCACGCAACTCGGTACGCCGCTCGCGGCCCTTGCCGTATTTGTCGCGGATACGCTCGTAATAAGCAATCGTATAGTCGGTCAGATGCGCCAGATGGTGCTGCGTTTGGGCGATATCCTCCTCGATCTGCCGGATCTCGTTGTCGGCCTTGTCGCTGTCGTAACGCGAAATACGGATGAACTTCAGCTCCGTCAGACGCTGGATGTCCTCGGTCGTGACCGCACGGCGCAGCACCTTGGTAAACGGTTCCAACCCCTTGCCGACGGCTGCGTAAGCCTCCTCGCGGGTTTTGCAGCTCTCGATGAGCTGATACAATTTATTAACGATGAAAATCCGCTCCAGAGAAGCCGCATGCCATGCTTCGTTGAGTTCGTTCAGGCGGATTTCAAGCTCCATTTTCAGCAGCTCGCGGGTATGCTCCGCTGAACGGCGCAGGATCTCGCTCACCCCCAGGAAATGGGGTTTGTCATCGCAGATCACGCAGGCATTCGGGGCGATCGACACTTCGCAGTCCGTAAAAGCGTAGAGCGCGTCGATGGTCTTGTCCGACGACTCGTCGGGCGCGACCTGCACGATGATTTCGACCTTCTCGGCCGTATTGTCGTCCACCTTGCGGATCTTGATCTTTCCCTTCTCGTTGGCCTTGACGATCGAATCCTTGATAGACTCGGTGGTCGTGGTGTAGGGAATCTCGGTGATGGCCAGCGTCCGCTTGTCGATCTTCGAAATGCGGGCACGCACCTTGACCGTACCGCCCCGCAGTCCGTCGTTGTAGCGGCTCACGTCGATCATGCCGCCCGTCGGGAAATCGGGGTACAGCACGAAATCCCTCCCCTGCAAATGCGCGATCGCCGCATTGATCAGCTCGATGAAGTTGTGCGGCAGAATCTTCGACGCCAGACCGACCGCGATACCGTCGGCACCCTGCGCCAGCAGCAGCGGGAATTTCACGGGAAGCGTCACCGGCTCCTCGTTACGGCCGTCGTAGGAGCGCATCCACTCGGTCGTCTTCTTGTTGAAAACCACGTCGAGGGCGAATTTCGACAGGCGGGCTTCGATGTAACGGCCCGCAGCGGCTTCGTCGCCGGTGAGGATGTTGCCCCAGTTGCCCTGACAGTCTATCAGCAGGTCCTTCTGTCCCAACTGCACCAGCGCATCCTTGATCGAAGCATCGCCGTGCGGGTGATACTGCATGGTCTGGCCCACGATATTGGCCACCTTGTTGTAACGACCGTCATCGACGGCTTTCATGGCATGCAGAATACGCCGCTGCACCGGCTTGAGTCCGTCCTGCACGTGCGGAACGGCTCGTTCCAGGATGACATACGAAGCGTAATCGAGGAACCAGTTACGGTACATACCCGTCAGCTTGCGCACGCCGCCCTCCTCGGAGAGCAACTTGCCGTATTTGCCCGTCGGAGCGGCGGACTCTTCGGCCCCGACACTCCCCGCAGCGTCATCCGCCGCCGCAGGAACCTCGCCGGGCAGATCGTCCCGTTCCGTCATATCTTCTCTTTGTTCGCTCATAATCTATGTTCTGTTTTCGGTTTCGCACCGGCACCGCACAAGAAAACCGCACCGGTCGATAAGAAACGGCGGTTACCCGATCGCCAGGTCGCTCTCCACGATATCCTCCTCGATACGCAGGTTACCGATAATAAAGCCCTGCCGCTCATAGGTGTTCTTACCCATGTAGAACTCCAGCATATCGTGGATCGGGTCGTCCTTCGTAAGCCGCACCTTATCCAGGCGGATATCCTGGCCGATGAACCCCCGGAACTCGTCGGGAGAAATCTCACCCAGACCTTTGAAACGGGTGATTTCGGCGTTGGCGCCGCATCGTGCGACCGCCCGGTTTTTCTCCTCCTCGCTGTAACAGTAATGCGTCTCCTTCTTGTTACGCACGCGGAACAACGGTGTCTGCAACACGTACAAGTGTCCGCCGCGGATCACGTCGGGAAAGAATTGCAGGAAGAAGGTCATCAGCAGCAAGCGGATGTGCATGCCATCGACATCGGCATCGGTGGCGATCACGACCTTGTTGTACCGCAGGTTGTCCATATCCTCCTCGATGTTGAGCGCCGCCTGCAACAGGTTGAACTCCTCGTTCTCATATACGACCTTCTTCGTGAGGCCGAAGCAGTTGAGCGGCTTGCCCCGCAGCGAAAAAACCGCCTGCGTACGCACGTCGCGGCTCTTGGTGATCGAACCGGATGCCGAATTACCCTCCGTAATGAAGATCATCGACTCCTCGGCCAGCTCGTTCTTGTCCGTCAGATGTATCTTGCAGTCGCGCAGCTTCTTGTTGTTGAGCGACACCTTCTTGGCCGTTTCGCGGGCTTTCTTCTGAATACCGGAGATCGCCTTGCGCTCCTTCTCGTTCTCGACGATCTTCTTTTGCAGAATCTGGGCCGTCTCGGAGTGCTTGTGCAGGTAGTCGTCCAAGTGCTTGGCCAGAAAATCGACGATGAAGTTGCGCAGCGGAACCCCCGGTTCGATCTCCTTCGAGCCCAGTTTGATCTTGGTCTGCGACTCGAACACCGGATCGGTCACACGGACCGAAATGGCGGCGATGATCGACGTGCGGATGTCCGAAGGATCGTAATCCTTGTGATAAAACTCCTTGATGGTCTTGGCGATCGCTTCACGGAAAGCCGCCTGATGCGTACCGCCCTGCGAGGTGTATTGTCCATTGACGAACGAATAGTAACTCTCGCCGTAACCCGTACCGTGTGCGATGGCCACTTCGATATCCTCGCCCGAAAGGTGGATCGGCGCATAAAGCGGCTCCTCGGTCATGTTCTCGCCCAGAAGGTCCAGCAAGCCGTTCTTCGAAACATAGCTCTGACCGTTGAAACGGAAGGTCAGCCCCAGATTGAGGTAAGTATAGTTGCGAATCATCTGCTCGACGTACTCCAGATTGTAGGAATAGTCGCCGAACACCTCCCGGTCCACACGGAAACTGATAAACGTACCGTTTTTCTCCTGCACGCCGCTCTCCCAGCGGTCGCTCTGCTCGAGCCCCTGCGCGAAAGTCACCGTGCGGGCCTCGCCGTCGCGCACCGAACGGGCGGTAAATTCGCTCGAAAGCATATTGACGGCCTTGACGCCGACACCGTTCAGTCCGACGGTCTTCTTGAAGGCCGAACCGCCGTACTTGCCGCCGGTATTCATCTCGCTGACGGCCGCAGCGAGGGACTTGAGCGGAATACCGCGCCCGTAGTCGCGGACAGTCACGATGTCGTCCTCGACCGTCACGTCGATCTGCTTGCCGGCGCCCATGATGAACTCATCGACAGAGTTGTCCACCACCTCCTTGATCAGGACGTAAATGCCGTCGTCGGCCTGCGAGCCGTCGCCCAGCTTGCCGATATACATACCCGGCCTCAACCGGATGTGCTCCCTCGGCGAGAGGGTCACAATGGCATCGTCGCCATAGCTGTTGCTGGTGTTATCTATCTTTTTATCGGACATAATCGTTTATTTCTGTTTCTTGATTTCGGCGAGCCTTACGCACATCGACGCCCGCACCTGCTCCATCAGCTCCTTCGGATCGGCAGCGGCGACCCGTTCGGCGCTCACTGGCGGCAGAATACTTACCGTCAATTTATTGCGCCAGTTGAACATCCCGTTGCGGCCGATCATTGTGGTCGTACCGTACAACACCACCGGCAGGATCTCGACGCCGGCCTCGCGGGCCAGCGTGAAAGCCCCCGCCTTGAAACGATGGATTGCGCCGTCGTGCGAACGCGTGCCCTCCGGAAAGATCGCCACCGAAGCGCCGCGCGAAAGCCACAGCTTTCCGTCGCGGATCACCTTCTCCATCGCGGCCGTGGCATGGCTCCGGTTGATGCAGATATCCCCGTGCAGCAAAAGGAACTGACCGAAAAACGGCACCTTGAAAACTTCCCGCTTGGAAACCCACCGAAAATTGAGCGGCACGAAATAGAGGGTCGGAATATCCAAACCGGCCTGGTGATTGACCACGATAACGTACGGTTTGCGACGGTCGATATACTCCCTGCCGGTAACCCGGAACTTCCACAGAGGCGGAACCGCATAGAAAATACGGACCAATATCCGGGACAGTTCGTGCACGATCCTCCGGGATTTGTCGAAAGGCCACGTCAAAAGCAACGCCACGGCGGACAATACCAGAAAAAAAGTGCAGATAACGAACAGGAAAAGGTAGAATAAAACGCTTAACATAAGGTATGGTCACAATTATCCACGATAATTCAAGGAACAAAAGTACAAAAATTTATCGGGTATTTTAACCGCGATCCCCGAAATTTTTATCAATACCTCCCTGCGGCAAAAAAGGGTTCGCACCACGGCCGAAGCCTTCGGAGGACCGGCGAAATCCCATTTACGACCTCGACACATAACGCGGTGCGGCGACCTTTCAGGATCGCCGCACCGCCGTTCACAGGCCGGAATCTCAAAACTTCACCTCCGGTACGGTCTGCGCACCTTCCTCGGCCGCAAAATAGGCTTTCTGATCGAAGCCGAACATGCCGGCGATCAGGTTGGCAGGGAAGCGGCGGATCGTCACGTTATACTGCCGGGTCGCATCGTTGAAGCGTGTGCGGGCCACGGCGATCCGGTTTTCCGTTCCTTCCAGTTGGGCTTGCAGCTCCAGGAAATTCTGGTTGGCCTTCAAGTCGGGATATTGCTCCGCAACGGCGATCAGACGTCCCAGAGCCGATCCCACCTTCTGCTGCGCCTGCTGAAACTCGGCCAGCTTCTCGGGCGTCAGGTCCGCTGCATCCAGTTTGAACGACATGGCCTGGGCACGGGCTTCGACCACCTCGGTAAAAGTAGCCTGCTCATGCGCGGCATAGCCCTTGACGGTATTGACCAAATTGGGGATCAGGTCGGAACGACGCTGGTACTGCGCCTCGACATCGGCCCAGGTCGTATTGACGGACTCCTCGGCCGTGACCATTCTGTTATAGGCCGAACAGGAGCCGCTGATGAACAGCACCACGAGTACGACCACTACGATCCAGATAACTTTTTTCATTTTTTCTATCGTTTTTTAAGTGAATTTCCAAATTTACCAACGGGAACCGGCACCGCCGCCGCCGAAGCTGCCGCCGCCGAAACCTCCACCGAAGCCGCCGCCCGAACCGTGTCCGCCGCCGAAACCTCCGATCCACATGCCGCCGCCCCTGCGGTGGTTGTTGTTATCGCTGCGCGCACTTCGGGACTGCCGCTTCACGACGAAACCGCATTTGCCGCAACGGTAAGTGTCTTCGAACAGATTATAATGATCCGTCTGCCCGACAAGGTTCCGCGATTGCAGCACCAACGCGAAAGCACGACACCGGGGACAACGTCTGGAACGGTAGAATCCGACCAGCATGACGCCCAGCGGCACGAAGACGACCAGAAAGACGATCAGGAAAACCGCCCACGCCGGCAAATCGTCCGTTGCCCGGAAATCGTCGTTGCCGCCCAGATCGAGCTCGCTGCCCTCAAGCACCGATGCCACGGCACGCAGCCCCGCCACCATGCCGGCGCTGTAATCTCCCTCCCGGAAATACGGCAGCATGTAACGCATCTGGATCCGCTTGCAAAGTGCATCGGGCAAGACGCCTTCCAGTCCCGGTCCGGTCACGAACCGCACTTCCCGGCGATCGACGACCAAGAGAATGCCCAGTCCGTTGTCCGAATCGGCGCGGCCGACACCCCATTGGGAAAAAAGCGTATGGGCGAAGGAGAAAAGATCATCTCCGCGAATATCCTCCACAGCGACCACGGCGACCTGGGCCAGCGCCCGATGCCTGAGCGAATAGCAAAGCGAGTCTATCTCGGCGACTGCCGAAGGGGAAAGAACCCCGTCGGGATTCGACGTGAACCGATAACGGTTGCCGACCTGCACGTTGGGAATCTCCTCCACACCGTACGGCCGGGCAGCCGAACCCAGAAGCGGGAACAGCATTCCGAAGCAAAATATCGTCAGAATTATTTTTTTCATCGTCCTACTAAACCTACCTAATGCAACTTATATTATATGCGCATTTCCGAAACCGGGAAGCCGTTGCCGCTTCGCAAAACGGCCTCCCCGTCGCCGGCAAATGTACGAAAAAATCCGGCCTATCTACATCGGCCGTGTCAAAATCCGGAAGCTCCAGCCCGGCATCCGCTCATCGACATGCGAGCAGAGCTGTACGCGTTCGCCCGTCAGGGCGTCCGCATAGCCTCCGGCGTAGATTCCCGTATCGAAATCGGCATGGACTTCATAAGGCGACACGTTCAACAGGGCGACTACCCGATTTTCCGGAGTTTCCCTCACGAAAGTCAGCAGGCAATCCTCGGCATTGTTGCGGATTTCGACGAAGGAGCCGCCCCGCTCCCCGGAAGCGAGAGCCGGAGCATCGTGCCGCAAAGCGATCAGCCGCCGGTAGAACTCCGTCGTTTCGTTCGGCTCGCAAGCAGGCAGCGGGTCCCGGTCGAAAAAGGCGAAAGAGTGGTCGTAACCGAACTCCTGCCCCGTGTAAACCAACGGCAGCGACTGCGGCAGCAGAAACGTCAGGGCCGTCATGACCCGCACGGCAGGCCCCAAGCGGGCGAATTCGCTCCCGCTCCAGGAGTTCTCGTCGTGATTCGAAGTGAACATCAGCCGCAAGGCCCAGGTCGGGACGTGCTCCCGATCGGCATAGAGATACTCCCGAATACGATCGACCCGGCACTTTTGCTGCGCCACGTCGTTCATCAGGTGATAAAGCCGCCAGGCATACGACGCGTCGAAAGCCCGGTCGAACAGGTAATCCTCCTCGGCTTCGGCCAGCAGGAACAGGTCGGGTTTCACCGCCCGCAACCGCCGTGCCGCCTCCTGCCAAAATTCGATGGGAACCAGCATCGCCATATCGCAGCGGAAACCGTCCACCCCGTGTTCCGCAAGCCAAAAACGCATGGCGTCGATCTGTCCCTGCCAGACGGCCCGATTGGTGTAATCAAGCTTGGCCGTGTCATCCCACCCGTCAGGAACGACGGGCCGGCCCGAAGCGTCCCGCTCGTACCAGTCGGCCGGACATTCCGCGAGCCAGCGGGCATCGCGCGAAGTATGGTTGGCCACCCAATCGATCAAAACCTTCATCCCCAGGGCGTGAGCCCTCCGAACGAAAACGTCGAAATCGGCCATTGTCCCGAATTCGGGATTGACGGCCCGGTAATCCCGAATCGAATAATAGGAGCCCAGCGATCCCTTGCGACCGACCTCCCCGATGGGATAATGAGGCATCAGCCAAACGGCATCGATGCCCAAATCCCGCAAAAAACCGAGCCGCTCCGCAGCGGCGGCAAGCGTTCCTTCGGGCGTCGCCTGCCGCAGATTCATCTCGTACAACACGGCATTCCGGCTCCACACAGCATTCATCATATAATCAATCGTCTCTTTTAGCGTTATAAAATACAGTAATCGCAAATATAGCAAACAAAAACCTTCCCATTCATATATTTTTTCTACCTTTGCATACCGAAGTTACGAAAAGAGTGTAATTTATTGGAAATGAGCGTAGGTTAATTGCTCTTG
>ERZ1107006.2202-NODE-2202-length-14759-cov-8.518022_pt1 | contig 14759 bp, 8 predicted proteins | sample MGYA00403696_ERZ1107006 | MGnify/ENA primary metagenome ERZ1107006 (study PRJEB35170, sample SAMEA104062441) | human gut metagenome | biome: human gut; feature: human-associated habitat; material: faeces | place: Denmark | collected 2012-08-13 ...
AATTCAAGCTATTGGCAATCCCACTTCCTTGCCTACGGGCGCGTACCTGCGCCCTGATCTCTCAGAAAGGAGCAAAAAAATGAACCCTAAGATTACAAAGCTCAAGGCTGAACGGGCGAAAAACGATGAAAAGATCGCCGCCCTCCAGTCCCGCAACCGGGAGCTTGACGAGAGCATCGTCGAGCTGGAGAATACTGACATCATCGGCCTTGCCCGCGCCACCGGCATGAGCATGGAGGAGCTGGCACAGTTCCTCACACAGCTCAAAAGGGGCGGCGCGCCCTTTATCACACCCAATACCAAGGAGGATACGGACTATGTGCATGAAGAAGAATAACAACCGGCTGCTGCGCGGAGTTGCCGCCGTCCTTTGCCTTGCCCTGATGTTCCTCACCATGTCCGGCATGGCCATGGCGACGGATACGGAGGACGCCCCGGCAGGCGGCGCGCCGGAAAGCACGCCGGAGATCGTGGAGGCCGAGCTTCCCGTCACGCCCGAAGAAACGCCGGAGCCCCCTCCGGCAGAGCAAGGGCCGGACACACAGGAACCGGCTCCCGCGCCGACTGAAACGACGGAAACGCCGCAGCCGGAGGCGGAATACGCGCTGGACGCAGATGTTTCGGCAGGCTGGCATAACGCGCCGGTGACGGTAACAGTCCGCATCAGGGACAAAAACAACGCGGGCTGGCAGAGGGTAGAGGCGGCGCTGCGGGAAACCGCCGAAAGAACAGATCTGACGGAGCAGCTTGCCCACGACGGCCTCGCCCGCTACACGGTGCCGGACAACGGTATCGTGTTTTTCTTTGTCACCGACCCCTACGGCACGGAGCATACGCTGACGCTGGAGCTGCGCTGCATAGACCTTGAAGCGCCGGTCCTTCGCGCAGGCGTCAGCGGTACGCTGCTGCGTGTGGAGGCCGCCGACGCACTCTCCGGCATAGCCGGGGTCTATGTGAACGATGAGCTTTATACCACCCTGCAAAACGGCGAGTTCAGCGTCCGCATTGACAAAAACACGCGGGATTCCCACTTTTACATCATGGGCGTGGACAATGCAGGCAACCGCACAAGCTATGTGGTGATCGCCAACCCCCTCTTTGAAAAGGAAACGCCTGCGCCCAGCCCCACGCCGGAGCAGCACAGCACCCATTGTCCCGCGGACTGCGATTGCAGAAAGCAGTCCTCCGGCAATACCGGCAGCAACGGCAATACCGGAAGTAACGGCAGCAATACCGGTGCAGGAAAGCCCTCCAACGCCTCCGGCAGCACGGGAAAGCCCGCTGCGGTACAGACGCCCGCGGCCGCCGAGCCGGCAAAAACACAGGAGCCCGCCGGTACCGCCGCGCCTGTCGCCATTGAGAAAGGGACGGGCTTTTCCCAAAACGGCAGCGCCGTCACCCGCGACCTGCTCTACGACAAGCACACCAACAAGCAGTTCATCGCGGTGGAAACCCGCAACGGTCATACCCTCTATCTGGTGATTGACTACGATAAGCCGCTGGACGAGGACGGCGAACGGTATGAAACCTACTTCCTCAACCTTGTGGACGAGAGCGACCTGCTTGCACTCATCGACGAGGATTCCGCCCCCGTCTGCTCCTGCAAGGACAAGTGCGAGGCAGGTGCGGTCAACACCGCCTGCGCAGTCTGCAAGACCAATATGACGGAGTGCATGGGCAAGGAAAAGGCTACGGAAAAGACGCCGGAGCCCGACCCGACGCCGGATACGAGCGACAGCCCCGACAAGGACGGCGGCGAAAAGAAGTCCGGCAGCGGTCTTGTTGTGATTGTGCTGCTGCTCCTGATGGCGGGCGGCGGCGCGCTGTATTGGTTCAAGCTCCGTAAGAAGAAGCCCGACACAAAGGGACCTGTGGACTTGGACGATTACGACTACGGCGATGATGAGGACGAGGAATACGAAAACGAGGACGATGCGGACGAGCCGGAGGAAATGGAGGACGCGGATGCATGACCCTTTTCACCAAAAACCCGCTGGAGCGGCTGATGATGCAGCGCCCCTATCCGGGAAAGGAGGAAACGCCGCGCACCCCTGCCCCGGAGGGGCATTTCTGCTGCGGCTGTTCCCGCTACGGCACCGTCTGCCTCCGTCCCTGCTACCGTGACACCGATCTGCGGGAGAAGCTGCGGGCAAAAGCGCCGGAGCGTTAGGATCCCGACCCTTGCCGCCTTCTCCCACCGATGCTACAATGTACCCATGAAAGACAAAATGCAGCGGAAAAGGATGTGATACGGATGCTGAGCTTTGAACGGGTGCTGGAGGCATTCAGGGAGCACCTTACAGAAGATACCGGCGTGGAGGTGGTGCCGACCCGGCACGGCTATACCTATCTCACATGGGATGACAGGCGTGAAAATTGGGACACCGCTGAGATTTGCCTCACGCCGGAGGCGCTGCTGGACAGGCTGACCGGCGCGGTGGAAAGCTATGAACAGTGCCGCCTTTTGGATGGAACACGGGACCCAACCGACGCCGAGCGCAAAGCCTTTGCCGAGGCTGCCGAGCGATACCGGAAGCGGTGCCTTGAACGGCCCTGACCCACATACGATTAGAAAAAACAGACACGAAAAGCAGTCCTTCGGGGCTGCTTTTTGCTATGCAAAAAGGAGAAAAATGAATATGACACACCATAAATTAGTGATCGCGGAAAAGCCTTCCGTCGCCCAGTCCATCGCCGCCGTGCTGGGCGCGACCAAACGCAACGACGGCTATCTTTCGGGAAACGGCTACCTTGTAAGCTGGTGCTTCGGACATCTGGCGGAGCTGGCGGGCGCGGATGTGTACGATGAAAAGTACGCCAAGTGGCGCTACGACGATCTGCCCATCCTGCCCACAAGCTGGCGCTTTACGCTGAAAGCGGACAAAGCCAAACAGTTCGAGCTGCTGCGGGACCTCATGCGCCGGGAGGACGTGACCGAGGTCATCAACGCCTGCGACGCAGGGCGCGAGGGCGAGCTGATCTTCCGCACCGTCTACTACATGGCGGGCTGCACGAAAACCATGAAGCGGCTTTGGATCTCCTCCATGGAGGACGAGGCCATCCGAAAGGGCTTTGCGGACCTTCGTCCGGGACGGGAATACGACGGGCTGCATCAGTCCGCCCTCTGCCGCGCCCGCGCGGACTGGCTGGTGGGCATCAACGCCACGCGCCTGTTTTCCGTCCTTTACCACCGCACCTTGAATGTTGGGCGCGTCATGACCCCTACGCTGGCGCTCATCGTCCAGCGGGAGGCGGAGATCGGGGCGTTCCGCCCGGAAGCCTTTTACACGGTAAATCTTCGCTGCGGCGATTTTGCCGCCGTGTCCGAAAAGTTCAAAGAGAAAGCGGAGGCGGACGCCCTCGCCGCCGCCTGCGCCGGTCAGCCGGTCACGGTCAAGGCGGTGCAGCGCACGGAGAAAACGGAGAAAGCGCCGCTGCTCTACGACCTGACCGCGCTCCAGCGGGAGGCCAACCGCACGTTGGGCTATACCGCACAGCAGACGCTCGACTACTTGCAGGCGCTCTATGAAAAGAAGCTCTGCACCTACCCCCGCACGGACAGCCGCTTCCTCACTGATGATCTGGAACCCTCCGTGCCGGAGCTTGTGACCGTTGCCGCCGCCATCTGCGAAACGGATGCGCCGGAGGGCGTGAACGCAAGACAGGTCTGCGACAGCCGCAAGGTCAGCGACCACCATGCCATTCTCCCCACCGCCAGCGCAGGCAAGGCGGATACCTCCGTCCTGCCGCTGGGCGAGCGCGAGATTTTGCGCCTTGTGGCAGGTCAGCTTCTCCGGGCGGTCAGTGACGCCCACCGCTATGCGGAAACCGCCGTTACGCTGGAATGCGGCGGCGCTGTATTCACCGTCAAGGGCAGAACCACCCTCGTTCCAGGCTGGAAGCAGTATCTCGCGCAGGAAAAGCAGGACGCCGCCTTGCCGGAGCTGTCGGAGGGGCAGGTGTTGGATTGCGCCGAAGCCGCCGTAAAGGAGGGCAAGACCACACCGCCCAGGCATTATACGGAGGACACGCTGCTCTCCGCCATGGAGACTGCCGGAAAGGAAGATATGCCGGAAGAAGCGGAACGAAAGGGGTTGGGAACGCCCGCCACCCGCGCTGCCATCATCGAAAAGCTGGTAGCCACGGGCTTTGTGGAGCGCAAGCGGGCGAAGAAGGCCGTCAGCCTTGTGCCTGCCCATACCGGCGTTTCCCTCATCACCGTGCTGCCGGAGCAGTTACAGTCCCCGCTTCTCACCGCCGAATGGGAATACCGCTTGCAGCAGGTGGAGCGCGGCGAGCTTTCCCCGGATGAGTTCATGACCGGCATTGCGGATATGCTCACGGAGCTGGTAAAAACCTACAAGGTCATCTCCGGCGCGGAGGTGCTGTTCCCCTCCGGCCGTGAGGTCATTGGCAAATGCCCCCGCTGCGGCAGCGACGTGACTGAGAGCAAAAAGGGCTTCTTCTGCGAGAAAAACGACTGCCGCTTCGGGCTGTGGCGGGACAACAAGTTCTTTGCCGCCAAGCGTGCCGCTCTGACAAAAAAGGTCGCCGCCGCGCTGCTTGCAGACGGGCGGGTGAAGCTCACCGGCCTTTACTCCGAAAAGACAGGCGGCACCTACGATGCCACCGCCGTGCTGGAGGATACCGGCGAGAGCGTCCGCTTCCGTTTGGAATTTGACAAGGGGGCGAGGACATGAAGCTCTCCAAGCTGGAGCAGGAAAGTATCATCCTCTACAACGAGGAAGAATCCACCGCCAGCATCTACACCCACGACCCGAAGCTGAAGCGCAAGCTCAAGCGCCTTGCGGAGAAATACCCGGACAAGGTGTACCCGGATAAGGCCGTCCATGCCGGAGCGGTCAGCTACGCCGTGCCGAAAAGCTGCGTCAGCGTCCGGGAGCCGTTCAGCGACGAGCGGCGCAGGGCCGCCAGCGAACGCGCCAAAAACGCCGGATATACGCCGCCGGCAAGGAGTATATACTCCGAAAACGAATAAGAACCGAGCGCCCGCACAGGAAAGCCTACCCCTGCGCGGGCGCTGCCATTTTAGGGGTAAACAGCCCATGAAATGAAAGGAAGTGCCTATGACACGAAAATCTCCGTATCCGACAAGAGCGGATTATCCGGCATTGATTGAAAATGCCAAGCCTGCGCTGCGCGAGCTGTTGGAAGCGGCCTCGTATGAACGGAGGATCGCCGTTCTCAACGAATGTTCTCTCGATGTGGTCAATACCGTCTGCACGATCATGGTGCTGGGGCGGCACAGCCTCTATCTTCGCCGCAAAAAACCCTTCAACGCGCCGGACGCGGTTTTTGTCCGGTGGGCGGCGGACCTGTGGACGCTGCGTGAGCAGGACAAGGCAGGCGACATCCGCTATCTCTGCGGAAAAACGGATTTACGGGAATATCTTTCGCAGGGGCTTCAGCTCCTGCGTATCGACCTGACGGAAGGAGGAACCTATGCCAGAGAAACCCGGTAAAAACAGAGAACAGCTCAAGGAGATCACCGACCGCATCGAGGCGGGCATCCGCGACATCTTTGAATCCGGCGATATGGAAAAGTACCGCAATTACCTGCGCACCATGAGCCGGTTTCACAACTATTCCCTCAACAATCAGGCGCTCATCCACTTGCAGCGCCCGGACGCCACCTTTGTGGCGGGCTATAACCGCTGGCGGGACAAGTTCTCACGCCATGTGCTGCGGGGCGAGAAGGGCATCACCATCATCGCGCCCACGCCGTATAAGAAGAAAATCGAGCAGGAAAAGCTCGACCCGGACACCAGACTGCCTATTTTGGACGCGGACGGAAAGGTTATCACCGAGGAAAAGGAAATTGAAATCCCCATGTTCCGCCCGGTAAAGGTGTTCGACTACGCCCAGACGGACGGAAAGCCGCTGCCGGAGCGCGTGGCCAGTCCCGTCGCCAACCTGACCGGCAGCGTGGAGAATTATGAGGCGTTCATGGAGGCGTTGCGCCGTTCCTCTCCCGTGCCGGTGGAGTTCAAGCCGCTGCCTGCCGATATGGACGGCTATTTCAGCCCCAAATTCCAGAGCATCACGCTGCGGGAGGGTATGAGTGAGGTGCAGACGGTATCCGCCGCCGTCCATGAGATCGCCCACGCCAAGCTCCACAACTACGGCTTGCAGCAGGCGGCGGAGCGCAAGGCCAAAAGCCGCAATACCGAGGAGGTGGAGGCCGAAAGCATCTCCTTCATGGTCTGCGCCTACTTCGGCATTGAAACCGGCGCGAACAGCTTCGGCTATGTGGCAACGTGGTCGAAAAACGCCGAGCTGCCGGAGTTCCGCGCCAGTCTGGACACCATCAGCAAGACCGCAAACGGCATCATCACCGACGTGGAAAAGCATTTCGCGGAGGTTTGCAAGGAGCGCGGCATCGAGCTTCCCAAGGACACGGAATATGAGCTTGTCACCATCCCGCCCTCCCGCGCCGACGCGCTGGCCTTTGCCGCCGACTACGCGGCGTTCCTGCGCCGGGGGCTGAACGTTCCCGACAGCGCGGACAGACCAACGGCGGAGGCGGTGGCGGACCGGCTGCTTGCCGGTGAGGACGCAGAGCTGCGGAAGGAGCTGGAGGATTTCGTCAAGCTGGCAGACGAGATCGGCATCGACGACGGCTCCCATGGGCTTCTGGAACGCTTCAACGTCCTGTTCCGCAGGGAATGGCGGGCAAAGGAAGAACCGCAGCCGGAGGCTAAGGCGGAAATGGACGAAAAAATGACCGAGCTGCCGCCCCTGCCGGAGCTGGAGCAAGGCTATCCCATGCCGGATACAGCCGTCGGCTTTTTGGAAATGTATCAGTACGGCTACACGGACGGCAATGCCATGCTGCCGCTGACAAAGGAGCGCGCCATGGAGCTGTTCATGCAGGACGTTCCCGTGTTCCTGCTCTACGGCGACAACACCGAGGCCATGGCGCTGGACGCCGAGGACATTTCCTCCCACACCGGCGTGTTCGGCGTGGAGCGCGAGGAATGGGACGCGGTGCGCGGCGTTGTGACGCTGAGCGAACAGGCAGACACGGAAAAGCTGTTTCTGGAAAACCCGCAGGACGCTTTCCTCATCTATCAGATCCGGCGCGGCGGTGAATTGGACGCTTACCGCTTCATGAACTATGACTACTTGCAGAGCAAGGGCGTCACGCCGGAGCGCGGCGGCTACGACGCGATCTACACCGGCGGGTTTATGGATTATGGGAATGCCAGAGCCAATCTGGATATGATTTATCAGCGGTTCAATGTGGATCATCCTGCGGATTTCAAGGGACACAGCCTGTCGGTCAGCGACATCGTTGCCTTGAAGCAAAACGGCGTAGTATCCTGTCATTACGTTGACAGCATCGGCTTCCGGGAGCTTCCCAATTTCCTCAAGCCGGAGAATTACCTCAAAAACGCGGAGATGGCCATGGAGGACGACTATGGCATGATCGACGGCATCATCAACAACGGCCCCAAGCAGTCCACCGTGGCCGATTTGGAGGCACAGGTCAAGGCGGGCTTTTCCATCTCCCTGACGGAGCTGGCTGCGGCCTCCCACCGTGAGCAGAAGAAGCCCTCCGTGCTGGAAAAGCTCAGGGAAAGGACGCCGGAGCAGGCGAAGAATAAAACAGCGCCCAAACGGAGCGCAGAAAGAGAGCTTTGATATGAACGACAAGAATTTCACCCACGATGAAGTCAGCCTCATGAGCATCTACAACGCGGCAGGCACCCGCGAGGGCCTGATCGCAGCCCTCACAGAAATGCGGGGGTATCTGGATACAGAGGAGGCCGAGCTGCGGGAGCTGACGGACAGCGCCCTCGCAAAGCTGTGCGGCATTACCGATGCGGAGTACGCCGCCCTTGACCTGACGCCGGATTTTGACCTCTGAGCAAAGCTGACTGTTTTACGGTCAAGAGCCGGAAAAATCGCAGATTTGCCGCTGGGAGCGCGCCGGATGATCCGTTCTTCATCCGGCGCGTTTCCTATGAAAAAACGAAAACCACGATAAAACCATGAAGGGAGGATTTTGCTTATGCCCAACAAACTGCAAGCCTACGCGGAGCAGGCGGAGCGCACCGCGCGGCAGATCACCGGCAGCCATTTAGCGTGGACGGCGTTCCTGACCACCGCCGCAAGGCTGTATAAATACCCCTACAACGAGCAGCTCATGATCTATATGCAGCGCCCGGAGGCCACCGCCTGCGCGGAGTACGACTTTTGGAATGAGAAGATGGGGCGCTATGTCCGGCGCGGCAGCACGGGCATCGCCCTCATTGACGCTACCGGCTACAAGCCAAGGCTCAAATACGTCTTTGACGTTTCCGACACCGGCGGAAAGGAAAACGCCCGCCGCGTCAACTTGTGGGAGCTGAAAGACGCGCATACCGACAGCGTGAGCGCCATGCTGGAGCGCAATTACGGCGTTTCCGGCAGGGACGGCCTGACGGAGCAGTTCGAGAGCGTCGCTTCTCTGCTTGCTGCGGAATACTGGCGTGACCATTCCCGTGACATCCTCGGCATCGTTGCGGATTCCTATCTGGAGGAGTATGATGATTACAACATCGAGGTGGCGTTCAAAAACGCCGCGGCGGTCAGCATCACCTACTCCCTCATGTCCCGCTGCGGGATGCAGCCGGAGGATCACTTTGAACACGAGGATTTTTTCAGCATCTTTGATTTCAACACCCCTCGCACGGTGGCGGCACTCGGCACGGCGGTCAGCGAGATCAACGAACAGGTTTTGCGGCAGATCGAAGTTACCATACGAAATTATGAGCGCGAACACAGCGCGGAAAGGATGGCAGAGCATGGAGAACAACCTGACTTACACGATGAACGGAGATTACATGATTCCCGACCTGAAGATCGAGGTGCCGGAGCAGCCCCTCGGCAAGTACGGGCGGATGCGCCAGAAGTACCTGAAGGAGCATCGGCCCATCCTCTGGAACCAGATGATCTTGGAGGAAGCCCTGTTCCCGCACCTGCTGGAGATCGAGCAGGCAGCGCAGAGCCGTCTGGAGCAGATGATGCCGGAGCTGGCATCGGAGGCGGGAGCGACGGAGGCGCTGAAAGCCCGCGACCCAATGAAATGGGTGGGCCTGATGAACACCTGCAAGGCGCAGGCGGAGGAAGTGATTCTCGCGGAGCTGATCTACGCATAACAGAACACCCCGCACGGGGCGGTCAGCTATCCTTTTTCCCCACCGAAGCGGAACAAATTGTATCCATTGAAGAAGCGGAGAGCGCACAGACGCCCTTCGCTTTTTCCGTTTCTCAGGAGCAGCTTGACCATGTGCTGCGGCTGGGCGGCAACGCGGACGATACCCGCATGGTCATTGCCGCCGCGTTCCAGAAGCAGAAGTCCACGGAGGACGTTGCCGCGCTGCTGCAAAACACCTTCCACGGCGGCAACGGCTTTAAGACGCCGGAGGGCGAGCTTTCCGCGTGGTATGCCGTAGACGGCATCCACATCGCCCCCGGCAGAAGCGCGGAGTATGTGCGCACCGCGCAGGTAATTGCATGGCAGGACGCCGCCGCGCGTATTTCCCAGCTTATGGACAGCGGCGCGTATGCCTCCAACGTGGAGCTTGCCGAGGCCGGGCAGCATGAGCGGATGCAGCTTGCCCAAGCCCTCTGGTATCTGAAACACGATCTCAGCGACGAGGCGCGGGAACAGGGCTATCTCTCCTGTATGGATACGCTGCGGGGCGGCGGATTTCCTGATGAAACGGCGCGGCTGGCGGAGCAACTGACAAACACAGATTTCCGCGATACGCTCTCCGGCGAGTTCGCGCAGTTTTACGCCGCCCATGAGCAGGACAGAAGCCTGCTGCGATTCCACTATCACAAGCTCGATCAGATTTGGCAGAGCCTGCGGGACCTGTCCTTGCCCCGCAGGGCCTATTCCTCCGAAATGACCGCAGTGCCGGAGCTGGCACGCTTCATCACGGAGGACGAGATCGACCACGCGCTGGATCGCGGCAGCGGCGTGGAGGGTGGCAAGGGTAGAATCTACGAATACTTCACCGCCGACCACACCGGCAAGGAAAAGGCAGCTTTCCTCAAAGATGAGTACGGCATAGGCGGGCGCTCCCATGCCGTTTCCGGTGCATCCCACAGCGGCGAGAATCACGACAGCCGCGGAATTACGCTGAAAAAGGCAGACTGCGCCAATGTGGAGCTAAGCTGGACGAAGGTGGCCGCAAGGATTGACAGCCTCATTCAGAAGGACCGCTTCCTCTCCCCAAGGGAAAAGGAGCGCTACGCCCAGCTTCAGCGGGAAAAGGAGGCGGAGCGTGAACTGCCAACACAGGCACAGACCGACTACAATGCCATCAAGGAAGCCCACCCGGACGACATCGTGCTGTTTCAGGTGGGCGATTTCTTCGAGATGTACGGCGAGGACGCAAAACAGGCGGCGGAGCTGATTGACCTCAACCTCACCACAAGAGCGATACCCGGCGCTGGCCGTGTGGAAATGTGCGGCGTACCGTCGCACAATTTAGAGATGTATGTAGAGAAATTGCGCGATAAGTATGATGTGACGATTGCCGAAGCGCCAGACTTTAGAGGTGAGCGCCGCGTCTATACCATGCGCTCCGTTGACCATGAAGCAGAGGCCGCCATTGACGCATACGAAGCCGAGTTTGGCGCAGACGGTACGAGGGTATTCCGCGATCCTGCCGCAGAGCAGCCACAGCCCACGGTGGCAGAGCTGTTTGAACAGTATAAGCTGACCGTAGGCAACGCGCTTGTCGCGGACGACGCTTTCCTCAACGCCTGCCGCAACTCTGACCGGGAGAACGCCTATCTGGAGGGGGCGGCGGCCATCCGGCGCATCGTCATGGCGTCTGAGGATTTGCAGCTCACACGACTCTATTTCGATATGCCCGCGTTCCACAACCGGCTCCATCAGGAGCTTTTGGACGAGCTTTACCCCACGCTGGCAACCACGGTCACGTCCTCACCCTACAAGGTCACGCAGGCGGACATTGACGCGGCCTTGCAGAGCTGGAACGGCAGGATTGAAAGCAAGCACGCAGTTGTCCGCTATATGAAGGCTCATGCCCGCGACAGGGATACCGCCGCATGGCTGGCAGCGGAATACGGCGTGAAGGATGCTTCCAAGCCGCTGCAAATCTCCGTGGGCAATTCCGAGCCGGTCACGCTGTCATGGGCAAAGGTGCAGCGGCGCATTGCGCAGCTCATTCAATCCGATAGCTTCTACACCGAGCAGGAGCAGGACAACTTTGACAATATTGACCCCATCGCCATCCGGGAAGCGCTTGCTGAACGCGGTATTGTAAATGGGCAGGTTGTGGATGCGGAAGCTAATCGCAACAGCCCCTTCGTCCGGCAGGTTATGTCGGATGTAAAGCGGATCGCGGCGCAGGAAGCGCAGGCGGCGCACATGGACTCACCGGACCGTTTTTCCATCCGTCTGCACCCCAACGAGGGCGGCATTACCGGCATCTGGGACTCGGCCCTTGACCGCTTCTATGAGGAGGGTGGGCAGGTGCTTCGCTTCGCGGAGCAATCTAACGCCATTGACTACCTCTCCAGTATTCAGCGCAGCCGCGGTATGGAGCCGGACGTGTCGGTTTTCACAACGCCGCTGGGGAATGCCTATCGCGTGGGCGACGGCTTTTCTTCCACCGCAGCCGAACAGCGGGATACTCTGATGGTGGTCGAGCGTGTAGACGAAGATAATGTTTGGTACACTCTGCCAAGCGTCCCGGAGCAGGAAACGGTCAGCGTAGACCGCACCGTTTTTGAGCGTTACCTCGACACCGGCTATTTCTTCGCTACGGAGCAGACGCAACCTGTCAAGGAGGTCACTGCCGAAAACGAACAGGAAAACATGATTTTCCGTGCGCCGTATGCCGTGGGCGATACCGTCTATCTGGACAACACACCCTTTGAGATCACGGAGGTCGGCGCACTCAATGTGCAGCTTCGTGACCCTGCGCTCCGCTATCCCGTATTCCGCGCCGAAAGCCGCGAGAACTTTGAGCAGCTGCTGCGCCGGGATGAGAGAAACGCCGCCATGACAGATTTCCTTCCCGCACGGAACAGAAACGACGACCTCCGCGACCTCCTGATGAACGGCATCCTCACGCCTGACATCCGGGACGAGGTGCGGGAGCTGTTCCGGCAGGGCGAGGGCAACGCCGCAATCGGTGCGTATCTTTCCAACGTTTTCGCCGCGTCGGACGCGGACACCATGACGCTGGAGGACGGCACCGAGGCAGATTTCATCACCTCGAGAAGCGGCTTTCAGGCACAGGTGCATGGGGAAAAGGGCGTACACGCCCTCGGATTGTTGTGGCCGGACGCCGCTCCCGTGCTGCGCGCCGCTTTTCTGGAGGAAGCGCAGACGCAGAGCCGGACACAGGCACAGCCTGAACCAGATATTTCTCATCCTGAACAGCCAGCATCGGAGGCGACTGAACCGGAGCAGCCACAGTTTACCACGGAAACCGTGGCGGTATATCCCGGTGACAAAAACAACCTCCCCTATGATGTAGAGATTCGTACCCTGCGCTTTGACGAGCCGGAACATGACCCGCCCGCACCGCTGCCGCCTGCGGAAAACTTCCGTATCACGGATGACAATTTAGGCATCGGCGGCGCAAAGGCGAAGTTCCGGGCGAATATGGCGGCAATCAATCTCCTGAAGGAGCTGGAGTTTGAGGGCGCACAGGCCACGCCTGAACAGCAGGAAATTCTCTCCCGCTATGTCGGCTGGGGCGGCCTTGCGGATGCTTTTGATGAAAGCAAGGATAACTGGAAAGACGAATTTGCGGAGCTGTACGCCACGCTATCCCCGGAGGAATACGCCGCCGCCAGAGCTTCCACGCTGAACGCTCACTACACCAGCCCCACGGTTATCAAGGCGATCTATGAGGCGGTGGGCAACATGGGCTTCCAGACCGGCAACATCTTGGAGCCTGCCATGGGCGTGGGCAACTTCTTCGGTATGCTGCCGGAGAGCATGGAAAGCAGCAGGCTCTACGGCGTGGAGCTGGATTCCATTACGGGACGCATCGCCAAGCAGCTCTATCCCAAGGCAGACATTACCGTGGCAGGCTTTGAAACCACCGACAGACGGGATTTCTTCGACCTTGCCATCGGCAACGTGCCCTTTGGACAGTACCAGGTCAACGACCGGGCTTACAACAAGCTCGGTTTTTCCATTCACGACTACTTTTTTGCCAAGACGCTCGATCAAGTTCGACCCGGCGGCGTGATCGCCTTTGTGACCTCCCGCTATACGATGGACAAACAATCTCCCGAAGTCCGTAAGTACATCGCGCAGCGGGCGGAGCTGCTGGGCGCGATCCGCCTGCCCAACAATGCGTTCAAGGCCAACGCCGGTACGGAGGTGGTGTCCGACATCATCTTCCTGCAAAAGCGTGACAGACCCATCGACATTGAACCTGACTGGGTGCATCTCGGTGAAAATGAGGACGGATTTTCCATCAATCAGTATTTCATCGACAACCCCGAAATGGTATTAGGCCGACAGACCTCGGAGAGTACGCAGTACGGCAGACAGGACTTTACTGTGGAACCGTATGAGGATTTGGACCTTGCCACGCAGCTCAGATACGCCATTCAGAATATCGGCGGCAAGTACGAAGCCGCAGAGCTGCCTGACCTCGGTGAGAACGACGCTATACAGGATACCATTCCCGCAGACCCCAACGTGAAGAATTACAGCTATGCCGTGGTGGACGGTGAGGTGTACTACCGGGAAAACTCCGTCATGGTCAAGCCCAGCCTGAACGCCACCGCAAAGGAGCGCGTCAAGGGAATGGCAGAGCTGCGGGACTGCGTTCACCGGCTCATCGACCTACAGATGTGGGAATCCGACGACAGTTCCATACGCGCCGAGCAGCAGAAGCTCAACCGCCTCTATGACCGCTTCACCGAAAAATACGGCCTCATCAACAGCCGGGGCAACGCCCTCGCCTTTGCAGACGACAGCTCCTACTACCTGCTCTGCTCCCTTGAAATGCTGGACGATGAGGACAAGACCAAGCTCAAGGGCAAGGCGGATATGTTCACCAAGCGCACCATCCGGCAGCGGCAGTCCGTTACCAGCGTGGACACCGCCGCAGAAGCCCTCGCCCTGTCCATTGGGGAAAAAGCCCGCGTGGATATGGCGTATATGTCCCAGCTCACCGGCAAGAGTGAGGACGACATCATCGACGAGCTGAACGGCGTCATTTTCCTCGACCCTGTTTACGGCGACTGGCAGACAGCGGACGAATACCTCTCCGGCAACGTCCGGCAGAAGCTGCGGGAGGCGGAGAACGCCGCCGTTGACAGCCCCGGCTATCTGCCCAACGTGGAGGCATTGCGCGCCGCACAGCCGAAAGACCTTGACGCTTCGGAGATCGAGGTGCGCCTCGGCGCGACGTGGATCGACAAGAAGTACATTCAGCAGTTCATGTTCGAGCTGTTGGAGCCGCCTCTGTATGCCCGCCGCTCCTTGGAGGTCAACTACTCGGAGTTCACGGCGGAGTGGAACATCTCCGGCAAGAACAGCATCCCCTACAACGACATCAACGCTCGCATGACCTACGGCACCGACTGCGCCAACGCCTACAAAATCCTTGAAGATACGCTGAACCTGCGCGACGTGCGCATCTACGACACCGTAAGGGATGCGGACGGCACGGAAAAGCGCGTCCTTAACAGCAAGGAAACCACCCTCGCCCAGCAGAAGCAGCAGGCCATCAAGGAGGCGT
>ERZ1107006.2206-NODE-2206-length-14737-cov-113.238591_pt1 | contig 14737 bp, 9 predicted proteins | sample MGYA00403696_ERZ1107006 | MGnify/ENA primary metagenome ERZ1107006 (study PRJEB35170, sample SAMEA104062441) | human gut metagenome | biome: human gut; feature: human-associated habitat; material: faeces | place: Denmark | collected 2012-08-13 ...
TGTCGCTTTGCAAGCAAAATCCCACGAAACCCAATAGGTTGCGGATTTGAGGATTCTTACTTTTAAAAAATGGTGTGCAAAAATACTAAAAACCAATGAATTGAGCAAACAATTCGGTTAAAAAATAACCACTACTCACAAATCCCTACTACTAAATAGGGAAAATCCACCTTCCATTTAGAGTATCTCCCTTTGTCATCCCACTAAATCGCCATATCTTTGCAACCGTAATCAAGAGACTGAAGATATCTCGATGATACAGTAGAAGTAATTAGAATAGTAACCCTTTAGAGAACATGAGTTATGAAAAGATTGATAATGACAATGGTAATGGCAGCCGTCATGAGTATGACCGTTTTTGCACAGAGAATAGATAACACCATCAAGGAGGCACGTATCCTTACAGACAAGATGGTGGAGGAGGTGAACTTAAATAATTGGCAAAGGGAGAAGGCAAAGAAGGAAGTCTTAGGGGAAGGACTTCCTATTTATGATTGTATCAATTTTGCCTGTATCTTTTTCTTGCCGTAATAACCAAGGAATAATCTAAAAAGTTACCCAAATATTTTATCTCCGAAGCGGGAGATTAATTTCTGTTTAAAATCGTTTGGGAAATTGCAATCCCTAAACGCATCTTTCTCAATGCTGACAACACCATCTGGAATAACAATACTCTTCAAAGATTCACAACCGATGAATGCCCCCTCTCCAATACTAGTTACACCATCAGGAATAACAACGCTACTCAAAGAAGTGCAACTCAGAAATGCACCCACAGCAATATCAGTTACACTATTAGAAATAACTAGGCTCTTCAAAGATCTACAACCACTAAATGCATAATCCCCAATGCTAGTTAGACTCTTTGAAAGAACGAGACTCTTCAAAGAAAAGCAATATTCAAACGCTCTATTTCCTATACAAGTCACACTGTCCGGAATAACAATACTCTTCAAAGATTCGCAACCATTAAATGCACCATCCCCTATGCAGGTTACACCATCTGGAATAACAATACTCTTCAAAGATGAGCAAAAACAAAATGCCAATGTATCTATGCTTGTCACACTGTCAGGAATAACAAGACTCTTCAAAGAACGGCAATGCTGGAATACACAAAGTCCAATGCTAGTAATACCATTTGGAAGAACAATATTCTTCAATGAGTCGCAGTGACTAAATGCACCATCTCCTATACTGACAACACTATCTGGAATGACGAGGCTCGTCAAAGATTCGCAACCGGAAAATGCATCTCCCCCAATGCTGGTAACATAATCAGGAATGACATATGATGTAATGTCTTTGTCTCTAAACGAGATAATTGTACTTTTGTCTTTGTTAAACAACACACCATCTTCAAAGATAAAATTCGGAGACAAACATTTCGCTTCTCCATTCCACTTGCAAAAGAGATTACCTTTAATGCTGACAACACTTTCCGGAAGAACGAGATTCTTCAACGAACCACAATAGGCAAATGCACCATTTCCAATGCTGGTAACACCGTCTGGAATAACAAGACTAGCCAGAGAAGAACAACCAAAAAATGTTTCATCCCCAATGCTTGTAATACCATCTGGAAGAACAATACTCTTCAAAGAAGAACAAAAGGAAAATGCACTTTCCCCAATGCTAGTAACACTATTAGGAATAACAAGGCTACGCAAAGATTTACAGTCTTCAAATGCCCTGTCACAAATAATCTTTGTCCCCTCTTTTATGGCATAAGTACCCTTAAGCTTTTGTGGAACTTTCAATAGTTTTCTTCCATCTTTGCTGTATTTCACGCTAAATTCATCTGTAATGGCCTCATTTAACTCTGCTTTCGTTGCTTCTGTTGACATATCCTCTACTTTCAACTGAGAAGCACCCAGAGAATCACCATCCACCCAATCCATCAACAGTACCGGATATTTCTCCTCTTTACCTTGACTCAGAACCAGGAGTTCCTTCTCCAGATACTTCATAGAACTACTGGTGGAAGACGCATCAGCACATCCTTTCTGAGCTTTCGTAAAACACTTGAGAGCATAACATTTCCCGGTAGTCTTGTCCTGCATCTTGAATACCACGGAAGAATCACCACTGATATGATAGGGTTCTCCATGACCATCTAATACGACAGAAAGGTGAGACAACTTGTCAAGATTATTACCGGCATCTTGAATAGCCTTCATATATTCTAATAGGGTTGGATACTGCATAGCTTTTACAATTAATGATTCATATAGCCGTATGAATATACGACATGGCAAAAGTACACATTAAATTTCAAACCAACAAAAGAAACAGCAGAAAACTTATAGAATAGTGCACAAAAACAAGTTTTTTGCCTTTTTCCTAAATTGGCACTATCATAAATAATAAGGTGGAATACAAAAAGTACTCCACCTCATAAAAAAAGTATATTTCCGAACTATTGTTAACTGTCTTTCCTAAATGAAGTTTTCTTGTATTGGATGAGATATTTTTTCTGTGCTAGATCCTCGTAAAGCATACTTGTGAGTTTCAAATTTATATCTCCACATGACAAGTCCAAAATCCAAACCTTTTTTCTTAGCTTGTAATTTAAGATGATGAACTATATCATTTACTCCTATTCCCTTAGAACTTGTATTCATAATGTCTTTCCAGACATTAGGAGCAATTAGAATATCTTCTGCAAACTTGTTAGCTTCTTCTTCCTTTTGGTCTGTAGAATATGCTCCATCTGAAATATAAGCAACATTTGTATTGGGCTTAAGATGTAACTCTATATGTCCTAACTCATGAATGATATTGAATATCAACTTGCAAATATCATTGTAACGATGAGTTGTAACGATAGCCGGATAACCATCTACCCAAGAAGAATAGGCATCTATTGGAGCTTTTTCGAGTTTAGACACAAAAGAGTAAGAGATACCATATTTAAATAATATCTCTTTTGTTTGTTCTTCTGTAATCCTATTGTTATGTGCAGCAGAAGCTATTTCCATAGCAGCCTTACGGGCATTACCCATCTCATACCCATGAGTAGGTCTGTTATGCTTAGCTGATACGTAAGCCAGAACTTGCCATGTCCTAAGATTCTTCTCGTCAGTCTCTACCTTTGTACTCTTTTTGAAATTACCATTGTAAGCAGACTGGAAAGTTGGAATCTGAGATGGCTCCATTCCAAATATTTGTCTCAATGCATCCAATTTCTCTTGAACAAACAAAGAAGATCTAATCTTCAGTTTAGCATACAGTTCTTTCATGTTCAAAAGACTGGACAACATGTATTCTTGATCAATAGAAGCCAGCTCTTTTTCATTACGAAGTTCTATAGCAACTACATCCTTATCGTATTCAGCTTGCAGATTAAGCCAAAAAGATGATTTTATACCTAAAGCCTTTTCTAACTTGACAGCTAGAGCAGAATGGATAGTTTCTTTTTCCCTAAACATTCTGCTAACGTTGGAGGCTTGCATTCCCAAGCGTTCTGCCAATTCTTTTTGTGACATTCCTCTTTCCTTGATTTCATCCTTAATGATTTCTGTAGGATGAGTAGCCATGAAAGGAACTTGGTTGTCAATTCTACTTGTCTCCATAATGTTCGCTTATTGTAATTAATTTAATGACTATACCTTCCTCATGTTCTGTGAACAAAAGGCGATATTTAGACTTGTATCCTATTCTGACACTACTGTAACCAAGCAAATCTCCAACAAGAGGTTCGTAATGCAAAGAACCAATGTCTTTCAATTCGGAAACATTGTCCACCATTTTCATTTTCTTTAAAACCTTAGCTAAGTCGGTTTTAAAAGATGCATTACTACTCAATTTCTTGTAAAGACGATTAGTTGTGCAGCGACCTCTTAAGATTAAGTCTGACAATTCAATATCTTCACACTCTATTTTCAACATAAAATGCTCATTTTTGGTACAAAGATAAGTAAAAAATATCAAATATGATAATTTTAAGGGATAAAAATACTTGTTATTCCTTATTTTTAAACACTTTATACATTTTTTTGCTGATTTCCATAACTCTTTTGCTAAACAACGGGTACTATGCTAAAAGCCACATTGTGCAAGCAATGAATTTAAAACAAGATGATTCTAGGCTCCCCAAAACCTCCTAAACTACCTTAAAGTGCAGGAAAAAGTTAAATAATCGCTGCTGCGCAAATAGATTGCGGAGTTATTTGCTATCTTTGCAACAGAATTTAAAATGAATAGCTTATGCCAGCAAACAAGAATGCCCTGATAAGGTACAAGACGATAGATAATTGCCTGAGAAACAAGTATCGCCGATGGACCATCGACAACCTGGTGGATGCTTGCAGCGATGCTCTCTATGACATGGAAGGCATCACAAAAGGTGTGTCTTTGAGAACCGTACAGGCAGACCTGCAGATCATGCGCAGTGACAAACTGGGCTACAATGCCCCTATAGAAGTGTATGATGGCAAATACTACCGCTATGCAGACCCCAACTATTCCATCTTCGACATGCCTCTGTCTGAAAACGACTATGAGATCATGAAAGAAGCCGTAGAAATGCTCAAACAGCTGGAGGACTTTGACCACTTCTCGGAAATGGCAGACGTGGTGGGAAGACTGCAAGACAAACTGTCTATCAGCAAAAGCAACAGAAAGCCCATCATCCACTTTGACTCGATGCCGAACCTCAAAGGCTTGGAACTCCTGAACCCTCTCTACAATTACATCGCCAACAAGCAGACTCTGAGAATCATGTATCAGTCATTCAACGCAAAGGAGGCAAACGAATACGTCCTCTACCCTTATCTGCTGAAGGAATACAGAAACAGATGGTTCCTCTTCGGCTCAGTGAAGAAAGACCTAGTCCTATATAACTTGGCTCTTGACAGAATGGTATCCATTGAACCTATCGAAGAGCCATTCCGTGAGAATCCCAAGTTCGATAGCGAGAAGTTCTTTGACGATGTCATAGGAGTGAGCAAGAATATCGACAACAAGCCTCGCACCATCAAGTTCTGGGCTTCCGTGGAACAAAGCAAGTATATCAAGACCAAGCCCCTCCATCATAGCCAGGAACTGATCAGACAGAATGAGGACGGCAGCTGCATCTTCAAGATCTCCGTGGTCATCAACTTCGAGCTCTACTCCGTCCTCATGAGCTATGGTCCTGGAGTAAGAGTCATCTATCCACGAAATGCGGTAAGCTTTATGAGAGAAAAGACAAAGGAAATGGCAGATATGTACGAGCAACATGGCCAATTCGATGAAGACAACAATTAAAAAGAAGAAAGAAATGAAAGAACAGAACAATAATCAACCAGAACAGAACGCCATCCGGGAAAGAATCTGCAAACACCTTCGTGAAATCGAGGAGCAACACCACATCATGATACTGTATGCCGTAGAATCCGGCAGCAGGGCATGGGGCTTCTCATCACCTGACAGCGATTGGGATGTACGCTTCATCTATGTCCATGAACCAGAGTGGTACTTTCATATCGAAGAGCAAAAGGATACCATCGAGCAGATGTTCCCTGATGAAACAGACATGTCCGGCTGGGATCTGAAGAAAGCCCTGCGCCTCTTCAAAAGCTCCAACCCTTCACTCTTTGAATGGCTCCACTCTCCTATCATCTACCAAATGGACGAAACGTTCATCAACGTGATCCGACAAATGGAAGACCAATATTTCAACAAGGAGAAAGCCATGTTCCACTACAACCACATCTACAAGAAGCATAAAGACAGATACATCAAGGACTATGGACTGCCATTGAAGAGATTCCTCTACTACCTCAGAGGTATCCTTGTATGTAAATGGTTATCAGACAAAGGCACCATCCCTCCTGTAAGATTCACAGAACTGGTGAATGCCACTGTAGAGGATACTGACATGAAAGCAAAGATCGCTCACCTGCTGGAACTCAAAAAGAAAAGCAACGAACATAACCTGGAACCAGTAGATGAAGAGCTCTTCGCTTGGGCACAGGAATGGGCAGAATTCTACAACCAAAAGGTAGAGCAACTTCACCCTGAGAAAAAGACCAGTCTTGATGACAAGCTCAACAAACTGATGTACGATACAGTAAACAGAATGGCCACGGAGATATCCAACGCCACATCTGTACTGCTGCTCAAATAGTAAAATACAAGAAGACTCAAAGCCACATTCCTGAAGGTAAACAGAAATGTGGTTTTGAGCCTTCTTGTTAACCTGAAACTTAAAAGTGACAGTATCGGCGAATCGATTCCATCATAGCACTGCATTCAGTACCGCTTGCAGCGATACAAGCGGTACCGATACAGCGCTATCGTCACTTAAAGGATTGGAACATCTTCCAAATCTTGTAGATGCCATCATTAATCAGCAGCCTCTCAAGATACACTATCGAACATTTAATCAACGTGAATTTGAAGTAACATGCCATCCCTACTATATAAAGCTGCATAATAATAGATGGTTCTTACTGGCATGGACAAAAAAAGTACAATCAATTGGGATATTATACCTTAGAGAGAATCGTTACCTTTAATAAAGAAGCGGTTCCATACATTTGCATAAATAAAGAATATGACTTAGGTGAATATTTCGATGCAATTACATTACTAGAATAGAATTAGAAGCGAAAATTGAAACTCTTACCAATCAAAGAAGTAAACAGATACAGGTACTTCTCGTCAAAGTAGTATCTATTCTCTATTCAAAGAATTGCACATAAAGCTGACTACACAACAGATTGATTTAGATAAAATTTGTAAGAAATTTCCTGGAAGACAGGGCTTGAAGGTGGCTCTCAAGGATAAGGCTAAAGTTGATGAAATACCAAAGAAAAGTGATTTACAGAGTCCATCTTAAAAGCCATCTCTGGCAAAGTTATCTAATATAACCATCTGGTAATAAAATGGGGCTTTAATAGATAATGGATGAAGAACCACTTTTTAAGTGAGTTCAGTTATATTACCCTATTTTTAGAAAAGAAGAAAACAATATTAGTGACGTAAGCAACTCTGTAGTACCAATTCATTCGCTATAATGGTACAGATATGTCGATACTATCACTTATTGGGTATTCGACACAGAGACAAAGGGCTTTGAACTACCCACAAGTCTTTCGTTTGCGGGTAGTTCAATAGTAAACCTATATTCCTATCATTTTACATGTAACATATTAATCACCTATAGATCAAGGCGTCCTTCTGACTTTAAATTCCTTCATTCACAGCAAGCATCCTTGTGCGGACACTCACTGAGGCGGAAAAGTCGTTTTCCAAGTTAGAACATAGATACTTTTCTAATCTAAAAATAAAGTACTATCTATAAGTTTATGATAATTCAGTCTATTAGTGGGCTTTCCTAATCCATGGTCAGGATCTGGAACATATGTACATTTATCTTGTTTCAATCTTTCCAAGAATCTCCTCACGTTTATGTCAAGAATAGTACTATCAAGCACGTATTTATCGGCTATTATAATTGTATGTTCTCTTGCACGACTTGTTGCAACATTGAATAGATGAGGTTCTAGTGTCCGTATGTAAGAATAGTCTGGAACAAAGAATATGGTTATATCGGTTGTTAATCCTTGTACTCTTGCTACCGTATCAACTAGAAGATTTTTTCTTGTTCTAACTTTTTGAGTTATAGCCATCTGTAGTGCACGAGTTGTTTTTTTCATGCAAGTGAGTACAGCAATCTCTTTGTCCTTATTATCCTTAACTATGTTATCTACAATAAAAGTCGCTATATATATTGCAAACTGTGGTGTACAATCTCCAGAAGGCATATCTGTAAGAACCAATGTTGGCCCACCATCTTTGCTTAGAATCTTGAACATTGATGGCAAATCATTGTATTTAGGTGATTCTTTTGCAACAAGTGAATCATTATAGAAAACACCTGTATAGTTAGCAGCTCTTTGTCCAAATCTGTAAGCCGTTGCCAACTGATAGATTGGCGACATACTATTATCTGCTAGCAATTTTAGACCTTCTATCAAGTGTTTATAACCACCTATTGTTATGCGATTACCATTCAGAATAACAATAGGAGAAAGCTGATGAATATCCCCAACCCATAGATTTCTTTTGCCAATTTTACGACTTGCTGCAAACATTGGAAATATAGCCTGACTCGCCTCATCCATGATGACATAATCAAATGGCTGTTCAATAGTGAGTTCTGCAGCATATCCGCTAGTTATATAAAATGTTGACATTACAAGGCATCCTGGCATCGGAGCTATTGATTTTAATGTTTCAAGTTTACTAAGTTCACGGATTTCATCCATAGAAATGTTTGTCTTGAATATCCTATGCTCTCCCAATAATGATTCAACGGCAGGTTTCTCTGCAATCTCCATTAAAGCACGATTAGTAAGGGCTGTAACTAATACGGAATGCCCTTCTGCACATAATTTTGCACATAGTTCTGCAATCATATATGTCTTACCAGTTCCAGGAGGACCTTCTAAGATCATTGTCTCCGTCAAAGCCATTTGTGAATACACGAAACCGGCAACATCATCTTGCCTTATAGGGATTGGCTCCCAATCTTTTGCCTGGTAGTTGGCATCAAGTATCGAAGCAACACCTTTGCTATATTGATCCTCTACAACCTTTTGCAAATTCATTACATAGTCAATAGGAGGTCGCTGTGGAGCAAAGGTCAGTACAATATTGGGAGTCTTTTTTATATAATTTGCAAAATCAACACTTACTTTTGAGAACCCTACCAGAGAATATCGAGGGTCATTGGCAGGAGAATGCCAAATACACACGCATTCGGTAGAATTGTATCGTGCTTTATACAAATCACGATACGACCTATCACCCCAATTACGGTAATCTTGTAATTCTGGTGGTAAAACCATACATACAAGGAAATCACCCTTTCTTGGTAAAGCACGCGAAATAGGGAATTTCATAATCATTTCTCCATCCTTAAAGGAAATGAACTGAGCCACATACATCTCCTGGCTTATTTTAAGCAAGGAGATGGCTGTGGCTAAGTATATCTTTTTAAAATCCTCTGTTTCAGCCTTAAGCTCATCTTCGAGGAATTGCCAATGTTTTCTTCTGTTAATAATCATAATTCAGTTAATCAATAAATGATGTTCCAACGGATGGAGCTTGAGTGTCATTAGCAGGGGCGTCAAATACATCTCGTGCGTTACCTTCGTTAACAGCTGCCATAGCAAGAGAATAACCTACAGAACTTCTTACTATAGGTATATTCATACCATTATTGTACAGGTTGGCAATTTGAGGTACATTCTGATCGCATACTTCCTTAATAGAAGTAATACACTTACCAAGTTGTTCTGGAACATAATCAAATGGGACAGGATTATTGAACCCTTGTGGCATATTGTTGCCAAAGTCAAAACTTAACGTAGAGTATTGCTTTCCAACTGCTGCAAGCGTGAGCAATGCAGCTCTGTTCTCGGTCGACATGTCATTGCTTATAGGTATGTTAACGTTACGAACAGGAAGAGCATATAAAGGAATACATTGCAAACCTGTTGCTGTGAGAACAAACAACATAGCACCCTTCTGAGAAAGCAGTTGCCAGTCATACCAATTAAGGTCAAAGTATCGGTACTGAGGACCTTTGTAACTGTGTACAACAATGGGAATCATATTACCATGACTATCGGATATACCATAGAGTTGGCTATATGAATGACTGCGAATTTTAGCTTCGTCAAATTGTAATCCCAAATTTTTTTTCTCATTCAGTTCTCTGAAATATTTAACCACAGCATCTTTGGCTCCGTCAACATAGTCTTCTATTTCTTTCAGAGAAAGACCTGCATATTGAACCTGATCTGCCTTTACAATATGAGTATGACCTTCGAAATCCACAACATTTTCGATGTCATGTGTCTTAGGTACGATTACAATATCCGTAGAATCTTCGCCTCCTATGGGAGTATCTTCACCCCCTGCGGATGATTGTTCGCTTACAAATTTGTTGATAAGGTCCTTTACTTGGTCAAATTTATCCGACGGGCAGTTCTTTAAGGCTGCATTCAGATTTTTTAAATCTTGGACAGGAGTTTCAACAAGGAAATCCTTAACAGCCTTGATTTTTTCATCACCCTGTTGTACGATTGCACCAACGAGATCCATAGTATCACCTTCTCCCAAAGACCATACGATAAGCGAGTTCTTTGTTTCTTTGAAGAATTTCATAATATCTTCAAGTCCAACGACATTATTGCATAATTTTCCTATGGTAAACACAAGAGAACGAAAATCATTATCTTGCTTATTACCTTGATAATTACTAATCTTATTATCAATAAACTCACCAATTTCTGTTAGTGTGATAGGCTCTGTCTCTAAGTATGAAGCACAATGTGAGGCTAATGTAAACAATGATTCTCTAAAATCATGGTTAACATGAATATTAGTTGCGGCAATGTCCTTAATCTCAGAAGGTATATTATCATCTTTTCTAACATCCTGGAACTTACAGAAATTATTATTCTGATTGAGCCATATTCCAAAACCAGAATCTTTATCTGTTATAATGCTCCAAAACTTCTTACTCTTATAACTATGTAAGAATTCTATCAAAGAATCAATCCAGTGGGTTAATTCTACATCATTACTACTTGCAAATGAGCTATTAAGACTTTTAAAAGTATGTAAGTTTATTGTATTTGCTATTCTATTGCATATATATTTGATATAGAACTCTTGTGCAAAGCCCCAGTTAAATCCAGAGAAATTATCTACATATTTTACATCGCCAAATGTATGATCAGATATGGTTTTTGCAAAATTGTAGAGTTTTTTCTCCTCTGGCTCATTGTTTTCTTGACGCATTAGAATTGTTATTGTATGGCGAGCAATAGCTTCTCTTGTACTATCGTTAGTTTCGTCAAATCTCTTTTTTACATACTCGTATATGTCTTTTATAGATAACGGATTCTGATGTTCATAACCCTTTATAGTCCTATGAATTAACTGATGGCGATAAACATCCAAAGGATTAGATGGATTATATGCGACATTAGCCAAATCTTTAAACTCCTCTGGAATATCATTATCGTAACGCAATTCTGAAAGTTTCTTCAGGAGTAACTGCTGATTTGGGAAAACAGCCTGTTCCTTAATCAAATCTCCATGAGAATAATCGCGATAGAATTGAATGTATTTATCAAGCCAAATTAAAGTTTCATCATTTGTCTTGACTGTAGTAAAGAAAGAAGATGCAACATTAGCAACAGTACTCTTTGAAGAGATACCTAAATAACTATTGTTGAACCAATAATTATCTGACTCTTTCCATAAATCCAATTCTGTTGTCTCAACAAGTGAGTATGGACTCATTGATCTATATGCCACACAGAAGTCATATATAGACTTTCTCTTGTTAAGCACTTTTGTATCTGTGGTATTTGGATATAATGCTAATATACTATATGCAACTTTTGAACGCACATCGATACAAACCCCATTTTTGTTAATATTATTTCCCGTTTTTACATACTCATTCAACTTGACAATCATTTCTTTCAAGCTGAAAGAGCGAAGTGTATTGCCAAAAACAGTAGCTTCAACATCTACGTCCATCAGCACGTGTTGAACAGTAGAATTGTCTTGGTTTACAGAATTGTAGATGTCTTTTAGAATGGAAGGAATGCGAGAGGTATAGTCTGAATACAATTCCTTTAGTAATTTAAAATCGCCTCGCTGATTAGGAATGATAGCATAATTGTCAAATTCGTTAAGCATATTTTGATCAACGAGGAACTTATAAACCTTATTCAGCCAATTTAGTGTATCTTCCCGTGTTTTATTAATCTTTAAAGCAAGAGATTTTAGAGTCTGAAGATCTGATAAATCTTTGAGGAAATCATCTTTCTCATACTTTAATTTGGTACCCCATGTCTCATATTCTTGGCGAACTATATCAAGCCATCCTTGAAGATGTTTAAGCACAGGAAGAACACCACGACCAATATATTGGCCATGTAACAAGTTGTAAAAAGTTTCATTAACTTCCTTTGTTGATGCAGGCGAAAACGAAGGAACTGAAAGATTCATAAGTATATCAGTTCCATTGTCTGTTTCCACAAGTCTTTCCTGAAGTAATTGTCGTCTCCAATTAGCTTGCAAATTTTTGATCCAAGGTGCTGCTACGCTTTCACTATACTCTTCAGAAGCTTTAGGAATTCGAGACGATGCTAACAAATATCTGTTTGTTGCATTCTTTGTAATCAACCATTCATTAAACTTTAATACAGCATCAACCGCCTTATCAATGATGTTTCTATTCAATACACAGTCAGGATGGTCTGCACTATTAAGAACGAGCCCATTTCGTCTTTCTGTTGGATTAAACTCAAATCCATTAAGAGTATATGGAAAATAGAATTTTTCAGAACCAATCAGAGGGAAATCACGATACAAAACAGGTTGCTTGCTGTCTCTTTTAATAATTTCGTAGATTCCATCTTTAATGTTTACTTCTGTCGTAAGAGCAACATCATCTGTTATGTAACTAACATACTTTTTGGTAATACCATCGATTTTTACTATAGACAATTGAACATTGTCATCAAGCGAGGTTGAATCGCAAGTATAAACCACATTGGTACCTTTAACACGATTGATTACTCGCACTTGCTTAATTTTCTTGGATTGAGTAACAAGCGTAATAGGCATAGTGTTAATAAGATCTTCAAGACCAGCAACAGCAGATTCCTGTTTCTCTTGTGTAGTTAAATGATAAGTAAATACGGTATCAAATGACTGCTCAGTTCGATTCTGCTCATAGTTATTGACAACCTCATATGTAGTTTCTATATGACGAAGTTCTTCAAGAGTTGTTTTAATTCTTGGAAGCAAATCTTCTGATCTATAACCACTTCTATCAAGTACAATTTTAAAGCGTCTATCAATGCCCTTATATCTAACAATACCCTCTACATCTATGATATCAGATAGTAAGTGGGTACAGATAAAGCCAGTGCCAAACTTTCCAGTCTGACCTTCAAGATTCTGTGAATCCTTAGAGCTTACCTGCTGAACAAGTCCAGTTATATTCTTTATACTGAAACAATCTCCATTGTGTCGGAATTTCAGTGTATCCTGTGAAACCAATTCGATTTCAACGGATACTTTACCAAAACGGTTTGGAACATCCTTTGCATTTTGCAATAACTCCCATACCCAACGCTTTGCTGAAGCTGATGGATCTTCTCTAATCTGTGAGAGGAGTTGTAAAATTTTGTCAGCTGTGAGTTTATAATTGTTGTAAGCAATCTCATCATCAACTGTCATAGGCTTATTTACATCCATATTCATAATTGTTCTATCTTTTTACGTTTATATTTCAATATTACACAACACTATAATTTTACAATTTTATAAGCACCTGAGCCACAAAAAGTTGCTCATCATCTTATCATATCAGAAATTTCACGGTTCATAGTGTTGCATGAATAGAAGAGCAAAATTCTGAATGACGCGGCAAAAGTACAAATAAAATCTGAGAAACACACTTCTATTGAAGTTTTTTTTATTAACGAGCAACATGACCAATTCAATGAAGACAACAATTAAAAAGAAAGAAATGAAAGAACAGAACAATAATCAACCAGAGCAGAACGCCATCCGGGAAAGAATCTGCAAACACCTTCGTGAAATCGAGGAGCAACACCACATCATGATACTGTATGCCGTAGAATCCGGCAGCAGGGCATGGGGCTTCTCATCACCTGACAGCGATTGGGATGTACGCTTCATCTATGTCCATGAACCAGAGTGGTACTTTCATATCGAAGAGCAAAAGGATACCATCGAGCAGATGTTCCCTGATGAAACAGACATGTCCGGCTGGGATCTGAAGAAAGCCCTGCGCCTCTTCAAAAGCTCCAACCCTTCACTCTTTGAATGGCTCCACTCTCCTATCATCTACCAAATGGACGAAACGTTCATCAACGTGATCCGACAAATGGAAGACCAATATTTCAACAAGGAGAAAGCCATGTTCCACTACAACCACATCTACAAGAAGCATAAAGACAGATACATCAAGGACTATGGACTGCCATTGAAGAGATTCCTCTACTACCTCAGAGGTATCCTTGTATGTAAATGGTTATCAGACAAAGGCACCATCCCTCCTGTAAGATTCACAGAACTGGTGAATGCCACTGTAGAGGATACTGACATGAAAGCAAAGATCGCTCACCTGCTGGAACTCAAAAAGAAAAGCAACGAACATAACCTGGAACCAGTAGATGAAGAGCTCTTCGCTTGGGCACAGGAATGGGCAGAATTCTACAACCAAAAGGTAGAGCAACTTCACCCTGAGAAAAAGACCAGTCTTGATGACAAGCTCAACAAACTGATGTACGATACAGTAAACAGAATGGCCACGGAGATATCCAACGCCACATCTGTACTGCTGCTCAAATAGTAAAATGCAAAAAGACTCAAAGCCACATTCCTGAAGGTAAACAGAAATGTGGTTTTGAGTCTTCTTGTTAGCCTGAAACTTAAAAGCAACCAGAACTGAACAACAGGTAAATTGGAATACCTGAATTATTGAGCAATGAAAGGCTGCTAAGACAGATGTCTGTTGCCGTTAAAATGTTGCATTGCATTACCGAATTCCTTGATGGATAATGCAAAGAACAGAAATACAGCTACTATTGACGCTAAAAAACACCAATTTTCATAATCTTTTATAATACAATAGTTCGTTAATAATTCAATAATGTGCTAAGCAGCTATACGCTGTAAGCAC
>ERZ1107006.2207-NODE-2207-length-14734-cov-3.345323_pt1 | contig 14734 bp, 10 predicted proteins | sample MGYA00403696_ERZ1107006 | MGnify/ENA primary metagenome ERZ1107006 (study PRJEB35170, sample SAMEA104062441) | human gut metagenome | biome: human gut; feature: human-associated habitat; material: faeces | place: Denmark | collected 2012-08-13 ...
TAAATATCCCCGTATCATCGAGTACGTGGACGAACTGCCGAAAACACTGGGCGGCAAGATCAAGCGTGCGCAGATCCGTAAGGAAGACCAGGCAGCCAGCGAAAAGTAAGAATTTTTTTGATTTGTATAGAGAAAGCGTCGTGCAGAGGTTTCTGTACGGCGCTTTTTGCGTATTCACGCCAAAAATCACAAAAACAGATTGAAAATTCCAGGCAAATATGCTATAATAGAATCGGAGATTTTTTCGGATGCGAAATGCAAAATCAAAAAAGGAGGTTCGGGAGATGCGCAAAAGAGGATGTGCTTTTCTTTGCAGCGCAGTGCTGCTGACCGGGGTGTTTCTGCGGCTGCCTGGGGAAATGTGGCAGGTGCAGGCGGAGACCATAGACACGGCGGCATTTGCGGAAGAGACTGCCCGGCTGACCAACCAGTTCCGGCAGGAAAACGGGCTTGCGCCGCTGAAAATGGCGCCGGTATTGCTGGAACTGTCTGCCCGGCGTGCGGAGGAACTGAAAGACGCATACGGTCACACCCGTCCGGACGGGCGGGACTGGTTTACCATCGTTGAGGAGTCCTCGCTGGATGCCAACTGCTATGCGGCGGAAAATGTGGCAGCCGGCTATGATACGCCGGAGAGCGTGATCGCAGCGTGGATCGATTCCGATGCGCACCGCAAGGCGATGCTGGGAGAAAACTATCAGTATATCGGCATCGGGGTGAGCCAGCTGGAGGATGACCCGAATCATTACTACACCTACTGGGAAATGCTGCTCATCTCATCGGAACAGCCTCTGGAAGGGGAATATGAGCCGGGCGAAACGGCGAATCCCACGGTTTCGGAAAAAGGCGTTTCCCTTTTGGGGGACGTAGACCTGGATGGTACAGTGGAACTGGCAGATGCTGTGCTTTTGCAGAAGATACTGCTGGGACAGGTGACTGGAAATGCGGCGCAGCTGGAAAACGGAGACTGCTGTGCAGATGGTGTGCTGGACTGCCGGGATGTGACGGCGCTGATGCAGATGCTGGTATCGTAAGACGGGAGAGAGGGGACAGATATGTCACGAATTCTTTATGTGCTGGATTATCTCAGCCGCAATACGGATGCAGAAAAGGGTGCAACGCTGAAGGATATCCAGGCATATTTGCTGAATCAGACCAACGCAGGCTCGGTGTCTACACTGAGCATTCAGCGGGATATCGACCAGATCGACGCCATGGGGTATACGGTGGACATCCGGAAGGGGGCGCACAACACGTCCTATTATCATATGCGTGACCGTGGGTTCACCTTCAATGAGATCCGCTTTCTGGTGGATTCGGTGTCCATCAACAAGTTCCTCAGCAACGCCCAGAAACAGCGCCTGTTCCGGAAATTCGAGGTGCTGCGCTCAGAGTCGGAGGTGCGAAAGCTGGTGGGACGCATTACCCTCAGCGAGGTTGCGCCGCCGTCACTGGACCTGCTGGACAATCTGGAATGCGTGCATCAGATCATTGCGGAAAAGCGGAAAATTCATTTTCAGTACGGCAAGTATAACATCCACCGGGAAATCGAATACTATGACAAAAAGCGGAATCTGATCCCGTGCCAGGTGGTGTATACCAGTGAACGCTTTTATCTGAAAGCGGTCTCGGAGGACACGGGAGAGGTGCGGAACTATCGCATTGACCGGATGCGGAAGATCTTGCCAGGAGAGAAGATCGCTCATTTGCCAAAGCTGCCTAAACCGGAGGGCTTTTCGGCAGATATCTTTGTGCCGGAGGTGTATGAGGATGTTCAGCTGCGTGTTCGCCGGGTGCTGCTGGACGATATGATCGAACAGCTGGGGAACTATGCCCATGTGCGTCTGGACGAGAAAGACCCGGAGCATTGCATCCTGGTGCGTGCCAGAATGGGCATTAGCTACGGGCTGTACCGCTGGATTATGAAGTACGGCGCCAGCATGGAAGTGCTTGCACCGGAGAGCCTGCGGAAAGAGGTGGCACAGCGCATCCGGGCGGCTGCTGCACTGTACAGCGACACAGACAGAGAGTAGTACACTGCACAACAAAAAACGGACAGCATTTCTGCTGTCCGCTGTGGGATTCTGTGGAATGATTACGCCTGTCCACGTTCCTTTGCCAGGGTGTCGTAGCGGTCCATCATTTCCTTGATCTCCGGGTCGTTGGTCAGTCCGTGCTGCATATGCAGATAGAACCGGATCGCCGGCAGGTCCTTGTTCTCGACTGCCTCTTTCGCCAGGGCAGTGATGACGCCGACAACGTCCTCGTTTGCGCCGCACTTCATGCCGTAGTGTGCAAACGCCTCATTGACCTCGTCCCGTGTGGGCGGTACAATTTTCTTCTTGGTGATGGTGTGGATGTGGTGCAGTTCTGCCGGAACCATGGGGTGGTCGGCATAGATCAGGCTTTCATAGTAGAAGCAGACTGCACGGTCATAGTCCTTGACCTCGACGCAGTAAAAGCCCAGGTTGCAGTAGCACCGGGAAAGCTGTACCGGTGTCACAGCCACTTCCAGTGTCTCCTTGATAACGGAGAGCAGCTGGTCGTGGTCACGCAGGGACTTGTAGCATTCTGCCAGCTCGAAGTATGCGTCCGTGTTCATGGGGTTATAGCGGATGGCGTCGTTGATGACACGGGCAGCCTCTTCTGCACGTCCCAGCTCCAGCAGGTTGTAGCCGTGGAGCAGCACCATCTGGGACAGGTCAAATACCGGACGCACCAGCTTTTTGGACGGGCGGTAGAAGTACAGATAGAGCTGATGCTCCAGGGTGTTGCGGAAGCTGAGGTATACCTCGGACTCCGTTTCCCGGTAGTTCATGCGGATCTTGGTGTACAGCGCCTCAGTCAGCTTGAAGGACTCGTCGATCTTCTTTTCCTGGATGAGTTTGTTTGCCTCTGCAAAGACAACGTCCAGGCGCTTGCCGTCAATGTACATCATCTTGTTGAGAACTTCCCGCTTGTCGTCGGGCAGGATCTCATATGCCAGGTCGGCAATGGCGCTTTCGATCTCTTTGGCGTTTTTTGCAGAACGGTACTTGTCTGCCTGGGATTCCAGATAGACCATGTCTACGCTGTATTCTCCGGTCAGACCCTCCCGGATTTTTTCCATAATTTCATTGATTGTCATAGTATAGCTCCTTTGTTGCCGGTAATTCCGGACGGTATAGTTTTATTATACAAGATTTCTGGGATAAATGCAAGTCTTTTTTGTGGATTTTTTCAAAGCAGTACCACACAGAGGAGAGAAAGGATACACAGGTATGCAGGAAATTCTTACAGCATTGGAACAGCGGCACGATCTGCCGGACGAGGCGCTCTGCGCTCTGCTGGAAACGGATGCCATGGATGGGGCGCTGTTTCAGGCGGCGGACCGCATCCGCCGGGAACGATACGGCACGGAGGTATTTGTCCGGGGACTGATCGAGTTCACCAACTACTGCCGGAACAACTGCTATTACTGCGGCATCCGGAAAGGTAATCCGCACGTAGCACGTTACCGGCTGAGTCCGGAAAGTATTCTGGATTGCTGCAAACAAGGATACGCACTGGGATTCCGGACTTTTGTCCTGCAAGGGGGAGAAGATCCTGCACTGACGGACGACCGCATAGAGACAATCGTTGCCGCCATACGGCGGCATTATCCGGACTGTGCCATTACGTTATCACTCGGCGAAAAGTCACGCGAAGCGTATGAACGTTTCTTTCACGCCGGAGCCAATCGCTACCTGTTACGGCACGAAACTTACGACGCGACGCATTACAGCCAACTGCACCCTGCCGGAATGTCCGGCAAGCAACGCCTGCAATGCCTGCAAAACTTAAAAGAAACAGGGTATCAAACCGGAACGGGAATTATGGTCGGTAGTCCGGGACAGACTGTAGAACATCTGATTCAAGACATTCTGTTTATCGAAAAACTCCGTCCTGAAATGATCGGCATCGGTCCTTTTCTGCCTCATCAGGATACGCCTTTTGCCCGATATTCCAGCGGAACGCTCGAACAGACACTGCTCTTATTGTCTATCTTCCGCCTGATGCACCCTTCGGCACTGATTCCATCGACAACAGCTCTGGCTACACTGACTCCCGATGGACGGGAACGGGGGATATTGGCAGGAGCAAATGTAGTCATGCCCAATCTGTCGCCACAGGAGGAACGGAAAAAGTATACCTTATATAATAACAAAGCCTCCCTCGGAGCTGAATCGGCAGAAGGAATCAGGATATTGCAACAACAATTACATAACATCGGCTACGAGATTTCTTTCTCCAGAGGAGATTTTAAAACGGTTGACAGTTAGAAGTCAGTTAGTTGGAACTTAGAAGTTTAGAATAGATTATGACATACAAAGTAGATTCACCTGAAGCAGAAGAATTCATCCACCATGAAGAAATTCTGGAAACACTGGAATATGCACGGACCAACAAAGACAATCGTACACTGATTGAACAACTGATTGAAAAAGCTGCTCTATGTAAAGGACTGACACATCGGGAAGCAGCCGTCCTATTGGAATGTGACCAGCCCGATCTGATAGAACACATCTTTCATCTCGCCAAAGAAATCAAACAAAAGTTTTACGGCAACCGTATCGTAATGTTTGCACCGCTGTACCTCTCGAACTATTGCGTCAACGGCTGTACCTACTGCCCGTATCATGCCAAGAACAAAACGATTGCCCGCAAGAAACTGACACAGGAAGAGATCCGTCAGGAAGTGATTGCCTTACAGGATATGGGGCACAAGCGCCTGGCACTCGAAGCAGGAGAACATCCCACCCTGAATCCGATAGAATATATTCTGAAATCTATCCGGACGATTTACGGTATCAAACATAAAAACGGGGCTATCCGCCGGGTGAACGTAAATATTGCAGCCACTACGGTAGAAAACTACCGCCGGTTAAAAGAGGCAGGCATCGGCACTTATATATTGTTCCAGGAGACTTATCATAAAGAAAACTACGAAGCCCTCCACCCCACCGGACCGAAAAGCAACTATGCCTACCACACGGAAGCCATGGACCGTGCTATGGAAGGGGGTATTGACGATGTAGGGGTAGGCGTTCTCTTCGGACTGAATACATACCGTTATGACTTTACCGGACTGCTGATGCACGCCGAACATCTGGAAGCCAGATTCGGCGTAGGTCCGCATACGATCAGCGTTCCGCGCATCTGCTCGGCAGATGATATTGATGCAGGGGATTTCCCCAATGCTATCTCGGACGAGATATTCAGCAAGATTGTAGCCGTTATCCGGATAGCCGTTCCATATACCGGAATGATTATTTCGACCCGCGAATCACAGGAGTCACGCAAGAAGGTCCTCGAACTGGGCATTTCACAAATCAGCGGCGGTTCGCGTACCAGTGTCGGAGGGTATGCGGAAAGAGAACTGCCGGAGAACAATTCCGCACAGTTCGATGTCAGTGACACACGGACACTGGACGAGGTTGTCAACTGGCTGCTCGATCTCGGGCATATCCCCAGCTTCTGTACTGCCTGTTACCGCGAAGGAAGAACGGGCGACCGTTTCATGTCGCTCGTCAAATCCGGACAGATAGCAAACTGCTGTGCCCCGAATGCCTTAATGACACTGAAAGAGTATCTGGAAGATTATGCCTCCGAAGACACCCGGAAAAAAGGGCTGAAACTGATTGAAAAGGAAACGGAACATATTCCGAATCCCAAAATCAGAGAAATCGCCATACGTAACTTAAAAGCAATCGCCGAAGGCAAAAGAGATTTTCGATTATGAGTTTAACAGATACCCCTAACGCCAACAGGCTTCACATAGCTCTTTTCGGCAGACGAAACAGTGGCAAGTCTTCTCTTATCAACGCTTTGACAGGACAGGACACTGCGCTCGTCTCGGATACTCCAGGAACAACCACCGACCCGGTAGCGAAAGCCATGGAAATTCATGGGATCGGACCGTGCTTGTTTATCGATACACCGGGATTCGACGATGAAGGCGAACTTGGGCGAATGCGTATTGAACGCACATGGAAAGCGGTAGAGAAAACAGATATGGCTATCTTATTTTGTGGAGGCGATACGTCTGCCGGACTTTCAAAGGAGACAAAGGAGCCCGATTTTACAGAAGAACTTTACTGGCTGGAACAGTTAAAGGCTAAAGGGATTCCGACGATTCTGCTGATAAACAAAACAGATATACGGAAAGATTCACAGGCGTTGGCTATCAAAGTCAGAGAAAGTTTCGGAGATACTCCTGTCCTAATCAGTGCAAAAGAGAAAACAGGGATCGAACAGATCCGCCGGACTATACTGGAAAAACTCCCTCCGGATTTCGGCCAGCAAAGTATCACCGGAACGTTAGTCGCAGAGAATGACCTCGTGCTTCTCGTAATGCCACAGGACATACAGGCTCCCAAAGGCCGGCTCATCCTGCCGCAAGTACAGACGATTCGTGAATTGCTGGACAAGAAATGTCTGATTGCCACCTGTACCACCGACAAGTTGCCGGAAACATTACACGCCCTTGCTCATCCTCCCAAATTGATTATTACGGATTCGCAGGTTTTCAAAACAGTCTACGAGCAAAAACCGGAAGAGAGCAAACTTACGTCCTTTTCTGTGCTTTTCGCCGGATATAAGGGAGATATTCATTATTATGTGAAAAGTGCGGCCGCTATTGAGATGCTGACCGAATCATCACGTGTGCTAATAGCCGAAGCCTGTACCCATGCCCCTCTTTCCGAGGATATCGGGCGGGTGAAACTTCCCCGCTTACTGAGAAAACGTATCGGTGAGAAACTGCAAATAGACATCGTGGGCGGAACAGACTTTCCACAAGACCTGACACCTTATTCTTTAGTGATTCACTGTGGGGCATGTATGTTCAACCGCAAATATGTGCTGAGCCGCATCGAGTTAGCCCGAAAGCAAAATATTCCCATGACAAACTATGGAGTAGCCATTGCTTTCCTCAATGGGATACTAGATCGGATTGAATACTAAAAAAAGAGCTGTTTTGGTTGTATACTAAGAACATTAAGTTTACATTTGCTACCTAATTAATCATATTATTTAATTTAATACACAACACATGAAAAAGAAAGAAGTGGCTTTAGCCATTTTTCTGTTGACCGGACTCACTCTCCAGGCGCAGGAAAGAGTGACACAATACAAAGTCCGCGACGCTATTGAGGTTCGTACACCTATCATGAACGACAGTATCAACCCGAAAGGAGAAAAGCATTCAACCAAGATGTTGCTTAAAACTCCGGTAGTACTCGACCTCCCTGATGCGCCCCTGCAATCACTGACCGTTGACACGGCAGGGTATCTAACATTGGATAAGGCTGACAAAAACAGCAAGATTTATGTACTTAAAACACAGATCAGGGCGGAACGTTTCCTGAAAGGAAAATTGAAAGTAACTTCTCCCGTCCGCTGGGAAGTCTTTATCGACGAAGTTTCCAAGCAGACAAAGGACGCCGCCGAAGATAGTATCAGTTCTGCCTCCTCTCGGGATATAGCTCTTACTCTGGAACCGGAAAGAGATTATGAAATCACAATCAAATTGCTTTCCACCGCAGAAGACAAAGCTGCTCCTACCCTGAAATGCGAGTTTATCAAGGACAATAAATTCAAAGATATCGCCTGCACACTAGATCCGAATGCAAAGAAGCGTTTTTCACTGGATAATACAGTGTACGGCAACCGTGTTATCTCCGTTGCGATCTCTCCGAGTGGAAAATACCTGCTGACCCGTTATTGGAACAACCATGCTGCCAAACGATCGCGTACATACTGTCAGCTCACGGAGCTGAAAACCGGAAAGGTTCTTTTGGATAATGCAAGAGACGGTATGCGTTGGATGCCCAAAAGCGACAAACTCTATTATACCGTAACAGCGCTTAGCGGAAATGACGTTATCACGCTCGACCCTGCTACACTGAACGAAGAAACTCTCTTGAAAGGGATTCCCGAACAGAGCTTTACATGGTCGCCCAACGAAGACTTCCTGATCTATTACCCCAGAGAAGAAGGAGAAAAAGAACAAGGTGCTCTCCGCCGTATCGTCAGCCCGGCAGACCGTATTCCCAACACTCGCGGACGAAGCTTCCTGGCTAAATATAACATAGCCAACGGTGTTTCCGAACGGTTGACTTATGGTAACCATAGCACTTACTTACAGGATATTTCTCCCGATGGGAAATTTATGATATATAGTACATCGAAAGAAAACATCACTCAACGTCCGTTCTCTCTGTCTTCTCTCTACCTGGTAGATTTGGAAACGTTGAAGGTTGACACTCTTTTCCACGACGAACGCTTCCTGGGAGGTGCCAGCTATTCACCGGACGGCAAGCAGTTATTGCTTACAGCAAGTCCCGAGGCCTTCGGCGGAATCGGAAAGAATTGCGGTAATCATCCTATTGCCAATGATTTCGACACACAGGCATTTATCATGGATCTGGCTACCCGCAAGATACAGCCGATTACTAAAGACTTCAACCCGACTGTCAGCCCTCTGCAATGGAATCGCGGGGACGGATGTATTTATTTCAATACGGACGATGGCGACTGCAAGAACATCTATCGCTACTCGCCCAAAAACAACAGTTTTGAGAAGTTGAACCTGGAAACGGATGTTACCAGTGCTTTCACCTTATCGGAATACAATCCGGGAATCGCCGCTTATATCGGTCAATCCGACCATAATGCCGGAGTTGCCTATCTGTATGACATGAAGAAAAAAACTTCCCGGTTACTGGCCGACCCATTGAAGCCAATTCTCGACCAGATAGAATTAGGTAAAACCGAACCGTGGAACTTTACGGCCTCGGACGGAACGGTAATCACCGGAAAGATGTGTCTGCCGCCCAACTTCGACCCGAATAAGAAGTATCCGATGCTTGTTTATTACTATGGCGGAACCACTCCTACGACACGTGGCATCAGTAATCCGTATTGTGCCCAACTGTTCGCTTCACGCGACTATGTAGTGTATGTGATTCAGCCTAGCGGTACTATCGGTTTCGGACAGGAATTTTCTGCACGCCACGTCAACGCGTGGGGAAAACGTACTGCTGACGATATTATTGAAGGAACAAAACAGTTCTGCAAGGAACACCCGTTTGTAGACGAAAAACGAATCGGATGTCTCGGTGCTTCCTACGGAGGATTCATGACGCAGTATCTGCAAACTCAAACTGACATCTTTGCCGCTGCCGTGTCTCATGCAGGTATCAGCGATGTGACCAGCTATTGGGGAGAAGGTTACTGGGGCTATTCATACAATGCGATTGCCGCCGCCGACAGCTACCCCTGGAAAAACCCGGATCTGTTTACCAAACAAGGCTCTTTATTCAATGCTGACAAGATCAACACCCCATTGCTATTGTTGCACGGAACCGTAGATACCAATGTACCCATAGGTGAAAGTATACAGCTTTTCAATGCCTTGAAGATATTAGGAAAGACTGTTGAATTCATCACAGTAGACGGTGAGAATCATTTTATTTCAGATTACGACAAGCGTATCAAATGGCACAATTCTATTATGGCATGGTTTGCCCGCTGGCTGCAGGATCGCCCGGAATGGTGGAATGAGATGTATCCCGAACGTCATTTGTAACTCCCGGTAAACAGGAGTACTATTCCCAAATAATAAGGTGCCGCTGATCGAATGTCAACGGCACCTTATCTTTTTATAATCAATGTTCTTTTATCTCTTTACAGCAGCAATCAATTCTTCTGCCGAAACAAGATTCTGTTCCCCTGTCTCCATATTCTTCAGCATAACTTTGCCCTCATTCATCTCGTTTTCACCTACGATAGCGACAAACGGAATATTCTTCGCATTGGCATAGCTCATTTGTTTTTTCATCTTGGAGGCATCCGGGAAGATTTCGGCACGGATACCTGCTGCACGCACTTTTGCCAAAACACCCATAGAGAAAGCCGCTTCCTTTTCACCGAAATTGATGAATAACACTTCTGTTCCGTTCACAGCTTCTTTCGGATAAAGTTCGAGCTGGTTCAACACATCGAAGATACGGTCTGCACCGAAAGAGATACCGACACCGGATACCCCCGACATACCGAATACTCCGGTCAGATTGTCATAGCGTCCACCGCCTGTGATACTGCCGATTTGTACGTCCAACGCCTTCACTTCAAAAATAGCCCCTGTATAGTAGTTCAATCCGCGGGCCAATGTCAGGTCAAGTTCAATTTCATTCTTCAGCCCCATTGTTTCCAATGTATTCAGAATAAACTCACTTTCCTCCACTCCCTTCAATCCTACTTCACTGGCTGACAACACTTCTTTCAATGTGCCCAGTTTCTCCGCATTCGTGCCGTTAAGAAGAATAATAGGCTGCAATTTGGCAATAGCCTCATCACTGATCCCTTTCTCTTTCAGTTCGGCATTCACGTTGTCCAGACCGATCTTATCCAGCTTATCTATGGCTACGGTTATATCGACAATCTTATCAGCTTCACCGATAATCTCGGCAATACCGGAAAGAATCTTACGATTATTAATCTTGATGCATACACGAATACCGAAACGGCTGAATACAGTATCAACAATCTGCATCAGTTCTACCTCGTTCAGCAACGAATCACTACCTACCACATCCGCATCACATTGATAAAACTCACGATAACGCCCTTTCTGCGGACGGTCGGCACGCCATACCGGCTGAATCTGATAGCGTTTGAAAGGGAACGTGATTTCGTCACGGTGCATCACTACATAACGGGCAAAAGGTACAGTCAAGTCATAACGCAATCCTTTCTCACAGAATTTGCTTGCCAACTTTGCTGCATTACGGCTCAACAATTCCTCGTCAGTGATACCGGAAAAATAATCTCCCGAGTTCTGAATCTTAAAAAGAAGTTTGTCGCCTTCATCTCCATACTTTCCCATGAGTGTAGAAAGCATTTCCATAGATGGAGTTTCTATCTGCTGGAAACCATAAAGATGATATACGTCACGAATCGTATTGAATATATAATTACGCTTCGCCATTTCTACCGGCGAAAAGTCACGAGTTCCTTTAGGAATACTTGGTTTTGCTGCCATAATATTACTGTTTATAATTTTAATTGCGCAAATTTACTGCAAATTTCCGAGCAACACTTGCATATATCTGAAAAAATCGTCAACATTCTACCCTAAGTTGTGCAAAACCCGAATATATGATAACGTATGACAAACAAAAGAGTGCCTTCCAGAATCCTAATGCGGACTAAGAAGGCACTCTTTTATATTTTATGGAGAAGTTTTTAGTCTCTTCTACCCATGAAGATCATAATGTAGTAAATCAACGTAGCCAATGAACCCAACGCAGCTACTACATAAGTGTATGCAGCGGAACGAAGTGCATCTTCAGCTTGTCTGTGATTATACGAGTTGGTGATCCCGGATGAACTCAGCCAAACGAGTGCACGCTTACTTGCATTGATTTCCACCGGCAAGGTGATAAAGCTGAACAATGTAGTCATGGCAAACAATATAATACCTGCCAACAATAACTGAGGGAATGTATTCAGCAATAAAATACCTCCCAACAATACCCAGGTCATGATAGAAGACGCAAAGCTCACTACCGGAACCAATGCGCTACGCATTTTCAACGGCGCATACATACGTGCGTGCTGAACAGCGTGCCCACATTCGTGTGCAGCTACGGCAGCCGCCATGATACTGTTACTTTCATACACACCTTCACTCAAATTCACTGTTTTATTTGCAGGATTGTAGTGGTCGGTCAATCGTCCCGGAGTATGTGTTACTTGTACATCATAAATTCCATTGTCATGCAACATCTTCAAAGCCACGTCGCGTCCTGTCATGCCATTGCCGGTAGGGATCTTGGAGTACTTTTTGAATTTGTTCTGCAAATTCATCTGCACCAGCCAACTTACTACGGCAATTCCAATAAATAATACCCAATAAGACATCATATACTTTTCGTTTTAATTATTACTCTATATCTATAAACAAATTGTTTGCCAAAAATACGGGGAAACTATCAATGTCAGAATAGTTTCCCCGTGCTTTTATGAAGAATTAGCTAAAAATTAGTCAATCGTAAGTTCTACCACATAGTCAATATCTTTCGGGACTTCCGCAAATTCCAGCAGAACGCCCGCTTTCGTTTTGGTAAGGCGAACCGGAGACTGATCTTTAAATACAACCGCCTTCTTCACTTTCTTATCTGTCAAAGGCAGGAATAATGCTTTATCTTTCAAATCCAGAATATGCACATAGAGTTTGTTCCCTTTCTGTGTAGTCACTCCCCAATCGTGAGGCGCAACCACACCGCCACGTGTTCCATAGATTGTCTCTCCGTATTGTTTCATCCACTCGCCCATCTCTTGCAAACGTTGTACTGCCACTGCAGGAAGTTCTCCGTCAGGTTGAGGACCGATGTTCATCAGAAGATTGGCATTCTTGCCGGCAGCCTTCACCAGATAATGAATCAATGTTTTGGTAGACTTATAGTTCTGGTCGGTAATCTTATACCCCCACATCCCATTCATCGTTTCACAAGTTTCCAGCGGCAGGTGACTTACATCCTGTCCGGAGAGCCCTGCCGTATTCTCACCCGGCAGGTCACGTTCGAAGATCTGAATATCCTCACCGGCAAAAGGCGTCTGATGATGATTATTTCCGACCAGACACCCCGGTTGGAGCTTATGAATCAAAGCATACTGTTCGGGCAATTCCCAATCAAAGTCTTTATTCTGATCCTGATCCCACCAGCCGTCGAACCAGATAGCACCTACGGGACCGTAGTTCGTAAGCAATTCCGTCAACTGGTTATTCATGAATTGATAATAGCTTTTCCAGTTTCCTTTTGAATCCGGCCGCCCCGTTCCACGCCCTGTTCGTCCCCAGGGATAGTCTTCACGCACCCAGTCGAGATGCGAATAGTAGAAATGAAGTTTGATTCCATGTTTGGCACAGGCAGCAGCAAGCTCCTTCACAATGTCTCTTTTGAAAGGAGTAGCTTTCACCACATTATAATCCGAATATTTGGTATCAAACATCGAGAAACCCTCGTGGTGACGGGTCGTGAAACAGATATATCTGGCTCCCGAAGCCTTGATAGACTGCACCCACTTATCCGCATCAAACTTGGATGGATAAAATCCACCTGCCAGTTTGGCATACTCTTTATAATTCAGATTTATATTTGTCATAGTCCATTCACCGGTAGCAAGCATTGCATACAGTCCCCAATGAAGGAAAATACCAAACTTATTATCCTGAAACTCTTCCCGTGCTTTCAAGTTTTCTTCTGTCGGCTGATAGGAAGACTGGGCAAAAGCCCCACAACTCATGGCGAGTAATAAAAGAAAAGAAATAAAACGTGTTTTCATAAGGCATTTATTATTTGTGTCCATACTAAGCAACAAAGATTTGAACAAGAAAGGCGGAGTTTGTCCAATCTCCGCCTTCCCAAAATATAATAGAACAAATGTTATTCTTCCGTATAACGTTCGATAGTCTGCGCTCTGTCCGGTCCTACGGATACAATCTTGATTTGTACGCCAAGTTGTTCTTCGAGGAAAGTCAGATATGCGTTGAATTCTTCGGGGAATTCATCTTCGCTCTGCATCTTCGTCATGTCCGTCTGCCAGCCCGGAAGTTCTGCATATACAGGTTCCACCCCTTCAGTGATGTCGTATGGGAAGTAATCAATTTCCTCACCGTTAACTTTGTAAGCTACACAAGCCTTGATTGTTTCGAAAGTATCGAGCACATCGCTCTTCATCATAATCAATTTGGTAACCCCGTTTATCATAACGGAATATTTCAACGCAACGAGGTCAATCCAACCGCAACGACGCTTACGACCTGTAACCGAACCGAACTCATGTCCCAGCGTACACATCTTGTCTCCTGTTTCATCAAACAGTTCAGTCGGGAAAGGACCTGCTCCTACGCGAGTACAATATGCTTTGAAGATACCGTAAACTTCTCCGATACGGTTGGGAGCTACGCCCAATCCGGTGCAGGCACCGGCACAAACTGTATTGGAAGAAGTAACAAACGGATACGAACCGAAGTCGATATCAAGCATAGTACCTTGTGCACCTTCACAAAGAACACTCTTTCCGTCCTTCAACAGATTGTTTACTTCATGTTCGCTATCTACAAAATGGAACTGTTTCAGATATTCGATACCTTCCAACCATGCCTTTTCCAGTTCAGCAAGATCATATTCGTAGTTCAGGCTTTTCAAGATTTGTTCGTGACGAGCCTTTGCAGCAGCGTATTTCTGATCGAAATTATGAAGGATATCACCTACACGGACACCGTTACGGCTTACTTTATCCGTATATGTAGGACCGATCCCCTTACCGGTAGTTCCCACTTTGGCATCTCCTTTGGCAGCTTCGTAAGCAGCGTCCAGGATACGGTGTGTCGGAAGAATGAGATGCGCTTTCTTTGAGATGTGCAAACGTTCTTTCAGCGGATGCCCTGATGCTTCAAGCGCTTCTGCTTCTGCCTTAAACAGTGCCGGGTCAAGTACCACACCATTACCGATGATGTTTACCTTGTTTCCCTGAAAAATACCGGAAGGGATAGAACGAAGCACATACTTCTGTCCTTCAAACTCAAGTGTGTGACCGGCATTCGGGCCGCCCTGGAAACGAGCAACCACATCGTACTTAGGTGTTAATACGTCGACTACTTTTCCTTTACCTTCGTCGCCCCATTGTAATCCTAATAGAACAT
>ERZ1107006.2212-NODE-2212-length-14718-cov-8.502353_pt1 | contig 14718 bp, 15 predicted proteins | sample MGYA00403696_ERZ1107006 | MGnify/ENA primary metagenome ERZ1107006 (study PRJEB35170, sample SAMEA104062441) | human gut metagenome | biome: human gut; feature: human-associated habitat; material: faeces | place: Denmark | collected 2012-08-13 ...
TGTATATGTCCGGCCGCAGCCTGTTCCCCCTGACCATCGAGATGTGCCACCGCATTTCCCGCCAGTTCAAGGGTAAGATGCGCATCTCCTTCGCCGGCGGCGCGGAGTATTTCAACTGCGACAAGCTGTTTGCCGCCGGGATCTGGCCCATCACCGTGGCCACCACCATCCTCAAGCCCGGCGGATACAACCGCCTGCACCAGATGGTGGAGAAGGTGGAGCCCATGGCATACCGTCCCTTCTCCGGCACGGACACCCAGGCCATCTGCCAGCTGTCCGCCGCCAGCCACACCGATGTTCACCACGTCAAGCCCATCAAGCCCCTGCCCAGCCGCAAGAGCGACAAGCAGGTGCCCTGGATGGACTGCTTCACCGCTCCCTGCCAGGGCGGCTGCCCCATCCACCAGGATATCCCCGAGTATATGGAGCTGTGCCGCAAGGGCCTGTATGCCCCGGCTCTGAAGCTCATCACCGAGAAGAATCCCCTGCCCTTCCTGACCGGCACCATCTGCGCCCACCGGTGTCAGACCAAGTGCTCCCGGAACTTCTATGACGAGTCCGTCCGCATCCGGGATACCAAGCTGCTGGCTGCCGAAAAGGGCTACAACGCCCTGATGGCCTCCATCCGTGTTCCGGAGCGGGTCCCCGGCAAGAAGGCCGCCATCATCGGCGGCGGCCCCACCGGCATCGCCGCGGCCTATTTCCTGGCCCGGGCCGGTATCGAGACCACCATCTTCGAGCGGGAGAACTGCCTGGGCGGCGTGCCCCGGCACGTGATCCCCTCCTTCCGCATCGCCAACGAGACCATCGAAAAGGACATCGCCCTGATGGAGAAGTACGGCGTGGACGTCCGCTGCGGCGCGCCTGCCCCCTCCGTCACCGAGCTGAAGGCCATGGGCTATACCCACATTCTGTTCGCCGTGGGCGCCTGGAAGCCCGGCAAGCTGGATATCCCCGGCGACGTAGCCGGCGCCATCCAGTGGATGAAGGGCGTCAAGGCCGGCAACATCGCCGTGGGCGGCAGCATCGCCGTCGTCGGCGGCGGCAACACCGCCATGGACGCCGCCCGTCTGGCCAAGCGCTCCGGCGCCAGGCAGGTAACTCTGGTATACCGCCGGACCCGCAAGTACATGCCCGCCGACGAGCACGAGCTGGCCCTGGCCCTTCAGGACGGCGTTACCTTTGCCGAGCTGGCCGCTCCTGTGAAGCAGGCAGACGGCATGCTGACCTGTGAAAGGATGGTGCTGGGCCAGGCCGATGCCTCCGGTCGCCGCAGTCCCGTGGGCAGCGGTGAGTTCTTCGACATTCCCTGCGACCTGGTGATCTCCGCCGTAGGCGAGCAGGTAGACAGCGCCCTGATGGCCGCCAACGGCATTGAGGTGGACAAGAAGGGCCGTCCCGCCTTCCAGACCAATCTTCCCGGCGTGTATGCCGCCGGTGACGCCGCCCGGGGCCCCGCCACCGTGGTGGAGGGCATCGCCGACGCCGCCCGCTTCGCCCAGGAGGTCATCGGAACGGCCTATACCTATGACATCCCCCAGCAGGCGTACATTACCAAGACCGACGCCCAGGCCAAGAAGGGCGTCCTGCAAATGAGCGGCTGCATCTGCCGCGAGGGCGACCGCTGCCTGCAATGCTCCACCGTGTGCGAAAACTGTGTGGACTCCTGCCCCAACCGGGCCAACGTGGTCATCGCCATGGCCGACGGCAGCCACCAGATCCTCCATGTGGACAAGATGTGCAACGAATGCGGCAACTGCACCCAGTTCTGCCCCTATGCCTCCGAGCCCTGCCACGACAAGTTCACCCTGTTCCAGACCGCCGAGGACATGGCCGACTCCCACAACGCTGGCGTCCTGTTCCTGGAGGGCGGCAAGGTCCGGGTGCGGCTGGCCGGTGCGCCCCAGGAGTATAACCTGGACGAGGCCAACGACCTGCCTCGGGAGCTGGAGACCTTCATCGTCACCATCCGGGATCAGTACGGCTATCTGTTTGCCTGATTCATTTACCCATAATAATAAGGCCCAGGGGGCGCTGCTATGCAGCGCCCCCTGGGTTATTATAAGGTGATCCAGTGTTTCATGCATCATACCGTGCCAGTACCCGGCGGCAGTAGTCCGCAAAGTCCCGGCGGACGTCGGCAGGGGAGAGAAGCTCCGCCTTGTCCCCGAACTGGAACAGCCAGCCATAGAAGGTGGGGCCTGCCTCCACCGGGGCGGTGAGGGCCACATGGTCCGGCCCGTCCGGCCGGATGTGGGCGTCGGAGCCGAAGCGGTCCATGGCGGGGTTGATCAGCGACCGGTGCAGCCGCAGCCGGACGGTGACGGAGGCCCCGCCGTACATATCGAAGATCTTCCGGACATACCGGCCCAGGTCAAAGTCCCGGGGCAGGGGAAAGCGGGGCGAGTCCAGCACCGTCAGGTCCGCCATCCGGTCCACCCGGTAGTGGCGGTAGTCCTGCCGCAGGGCGTCGTAGGCCACCAGGTAATAGTACCGGTCCACGCACAGGGCCACCGGGTCCGTGACGTAGGCCGCCCCATCCCGGCGGAAGGCCCGCTGCCCCTCCGCCGTCCAGTCGAAGTAACGGAAGGACACCTGCCGGTCCCGGCTGATGGCGGTGTGGATGCCGTCCACGGCGTAGTACAGGGTCTCGTTGGTGGTCCGGGGTCGGCCCAGGACGTACACCTGCCGCCGCAGCTGCCGGGCCATGGGGCCGCTGGTGAGCTGCTCCAGCTTGCCGATGAGCTCCATGCTCTTTTTCTGCGTCAGGAAGGGGGCCGCCTGGACGGCGTCCACCAGCAGCTTTACCTCCGGCAGCTGGAAGGTCCGCTCCCCCAGGTAATAGCCGAACTGCCGTCCCTTGACGGTCTCCACGTCCATGCCGAAGGACTCCAGCAGCCGCAGGTCGTCATAGACGCTTTTGCGCTCGGCGGAGATCCCGTTGGCGGTCAGATAGGCCAGAAGCTCCGGCATCCCCGCCGGGTGCTCTTGATCCGTCTCCTCCTCCAGGTATTTTGCCAGATACAGCAGTTTCAGCTTCTTGTCCCCCATGGTTCCGCCTTCCTTTCCGGTTTTGATAACAGTATACCAGCTGCGCCCGCCGCTGAACAGGTAATTTTCAGAATTTGTGAAAGTTTTTGTTGAAACGGCGGCACGGTTGGGGTATACTATGAACAGCAATTTCAACATGGAGGTAATTTATCATGATCGAGATCACCAAGGACACTATCATCGGTGATATCCTGGATGTCGCTCCCCAGACCGCTCCTATTTTCCTGTCCATCGGCATGCACTGCCTGGGCTGCCCCTCCTCCCGCGGCGAGACCGTGGAGGAGGCCTGCGCCGTTCACGGCATCGATGTGGACAAGCTGCTGGCCCTGGTCAACGAGGAAGCCAACAAGAGCGCTCAATAACATCCCGCCCGCAAACAGGAACGCATACGGCCCGTCCGTATGCGTTCATCTGTGTTATCAGGAGAGCCTATGAAACACTTACAATTGCAGCCCCGGCTGCGCCTGCTGGCGGACATGGTTCCGGCAGGGGCGCACCTGGCGGATATCGGCACAGACCATGGCTACCTTCCGGTGTGGCTGATGCAGCAGGGGCGGATCACCTCCGCCATCGCGGCGGACATCGGGCCGGAGCCCCTGGCCCACGCCCGGCGCACCGCGGCGGAATACGGCGCGGCCCTGGATCTGCGCCTGTGCGACGGCCTCCGGGGCATCGCTCCCCATGAGGCCGACACCCTGGTCATGGCCGGTATGGGCGGCGAGACGATCATACAGATCCTGACGGATAGCCCCTGGCCCCGGACTTCCGGCTGCACCCTGCTGCTCCAGCCCCAGACCAAGGTGGAGCTGCTGCGCCGCTGGCTTTCGGAAAACGGCTATGCCTGTCGGGACGAGCGGCTGGTGTGGGACAAGGGCAAGCTGTATGTGGTGCTGCAAATGACGGCAGGGGAGCCCTTTACCCCGGATGAGGTCCGGCTGTACGGCGGCCTGCATCTGGAGGGGGACCCGCTGTACGGCGATTATCTGGAGGCACAGCTGCACCGTCTGCGCCGCCGGCTGGACGGCCTGCGGCACAGCAGGGAAGGGGAGGACTGCGGGACCCTGCCGCAGCTGATTGCCGCCCTGGAAAAGAAGAAGGAGGCGCTGAAATGACCACGGTACGGGACATCGAAACCTTTCTGTATGCCTGGGCTCCCCGGGAAACGGCGGAGAGCTGGGACAATGTGGGCCTGCTAGTGGGCCGGGGGGACCGGGAGGTCCGCCGGGTGCTGGCAGCCCTGGACGTAACCCCCGCCGTGGCGGCGGAGGCAGCAGAGCAGGGGGCGGACCTGATCGTGGCACATCACCCGGTGATGAACGTCCGCTGGCATGAGCAGGAGATGCAGACTCTCCGGGACGACACCCACCTGGGGGGGCTTCTGACGTACCTGGTGCGCCATGACCTGTCCGCCATCTGTATGCACACCAATCTGGACGCGGCGGAGGGCGGCGTCAACGACCAATTGGCCCGGGCCCTGGGGCTGACGGACACGATTCCGCTGAATGAACAAAAAATTGGCCGCATCGGCACACTTTCTTGCGAAAAACCCCTTGAACAGTTCCTGCATGATGTGGTAAAATCATTAGGTTGCAGGGGCCTGCGATACCGCGACGGCGGACGGCCCGTGCGCCGGGTGGCCGTGGGCGGCGGAGCCTGCGGCGAATATATCCCCCAGGCGCTGGCCCAGGGGTGCGATACCTTTGTCACCAGCGACCTGCGGTATAACGACTTTTTGGACACCCAGGGCCTCAACCTCATCGATGCGGGGCACTTCCCCACGGAGGACGTGGTGTGCGCCGAGGTGGTGCGCCGCCTGCAAAAAGCGTTTCCCGATATCCGCGTCTCAAAATCGGCGGTCCATCACGACGCCGTGCAATACTACATGACCGAAGGAGAGTAATCACATGTCCGGACATTCCAAGTGGCACAATATTCAGAAAACCAAGGGCGCGGCCGATGCCAAGCGCTCCGCCGCCTTCACCAAGATCGCCAAGGAGATCATCGTGGCCGTCAAGCAGGGCGGCAGCGGCGACCCCGCCAACAACTCCCGTCTGGCCACCGTGGTGGCCAAGGCCAAGGCGGCCAATATGCCCAACGACAACATCAAGCGCACCATCGACAAGGCGCTGGGCTCCGGCAACACCGACAACTACGAGTCCGTCACCTACGAGGGCTACGGTCCCTGCGGTGTGGCCGTTATCGTGGAGGCCCTGACCGACAACCGCCAGCGCACTGCCCCCGAGATCCGCCACTACTTTGATAAGTACGGCAAGGGCATGGGCGCCCAGGGCTGCGTGTCCTGGTCCTTCGACCGCAAGGGCGTCATCGTCATCGACAACGAGGACGGCGAGTTGGACGAGGATACCGTCATGATGGACGCGCTGGACGCCGGTGCCGAGGATTTCTCCCCCGACGGCCCCGTGTTCGAGATCACCACCGATCCCGACAGCTTCAACGACGTGGTCAAGGCTCTGGAGGACAAGGGCTACACCTTTGAAAGCGCCGAGATCGAGATGGTGCCCCAGAACTACGTCACCATGACCGGCGAGGACGACGTCAAGAGCATGAACAAGCTCATTGATATGCTGGAGGACAACGAGGACGTCCAGAACGTGTGGCACAACTGGCAGCAGGACTGAGCCGAAAAAGAGTAACAAAAGGCAGCCGATCGCAGGATCGGCTGCCTTTTTTGGAAGCAGATGTCTTATTTCACGGAACCGTCCGGATTGAACAGGGGCAGGGGAGCCAGGAACCTGATGTCGTGGCGCTTGGCGGCGTCGCCCTCGGCCAGAACAGCGATGCGTGCCACTACGGTGCCTCCGGCCAGGGCCACCAGGTCCTCCATGGCCTTCAGGCTGCCGCCGGTGGAGATCACGTCGTCCATCAGGACAATGCGCTTGCCCCGGATCAGGTCCGCGTCATCCCGGCCCAGATACAGCTTCTGGGTGCCGGCAGTGGTGATGGACTGATCCTCCACATGGATGGGGTCGGGCATATAGGCCTTGGGACCCTTCCGGGCGATGAAGTACTTCTTGGCCCCGGACTGGCGGGCCATTTCGTGGATCAGGGGGATGCTCTTGGCCTCTGCGGTGAACAGATAGTCATAGCTGCCCGGCTCCAGCAGCTTCAGCAGCTCCCGGCCGCAGGCCTCGGTCAGCTCCGCGTCGCCGAAACAGATGAATGCGCCGATATACAGATCGTCTGTGACCTTGCAGATGGGCAGCTCCCGCTGAAGCCCGGCCACGGTCATGGAATAAGTGGACATAACAAAATCTCCATTCTGCCGCAAGGGAAAAATAAAACGCTGCGGCTGTCGTTTTTCAGCGAACAACCCGCCTTTTCCGGCGAAAAAGACGGGTGTCCTGTCGACTCTATTATAAAGGATATATGGCAAAAGTCAATACAAAAAGTGACATATCCCGCCAACAGCGGTTCTTCCTGTATTTCCGGCCCGGGCAGACCGGTCGGATTTATCAGCCCTGAACGAGCCGGGGCTGCGGCGCTCATCACCCATGAGACACTTGCCACTATGCCCTGGGCTGTTTGCAACCTTTTTTACAATTTAAGAAGAATCGTAACATGTCACAAAATGAGGCGGCATCTCTTGGCTATTGTGCCCAAGCTGCGAGACGCCGCCGATGGGGAGTATTTCAGCTTTTATTCGCTTGGCTGAGAATGTATTGCGGCCTGACAGATTTTTTTCGGATTTTTGTCAAATAATGCTTGCATTTTGCGCCGCAATCTGCTAAGATATCTATTGCTTGCGATGTAGGCAAGCGAGTTTCTCACAGCAAGGAGGTGCAACGGATGGCAAAGTGCGAGTTCTGCGATAAGGGCGTGACCTTCGGTATCAAGGTTTCCCACTCCCACAGACGCTCCAATCGTCCCTGGAAGCCCAATGTCAAGCGCGTGAAGGCTATGATCAATGGTACGCCTCGCCATGTGTACGTTTGTACCCGGTGTCTGCGTTCCGGTAAAGTTACCCGCGCGATCTAAGCTCGGACAAACAAGATGAGCCCTGTGCCGCAAGGCACAGGGCTTTTTTCTGCCTGTTCCGGCAAAAGCGGGGCCGAAGCCCCGCTTTTGTCAGATTGTTTATGTTTTGCTATGCAAAAGCATAGCAAAACATAGAATGTGCCATTCCCTCGCCCCTTCGGGGCAACCGGGAATGATGCACAAAACTTCATGCACAGAAGAGTTTGCCTGTTTTCGCGGTGCGCCGCACAGTGCCTGAAGCTTTATGCCTTCAGGCAGCGCAGGACCGCCAGCAGGATGGAGTAATACTTGCTGTCCGGCGTGTCGGCCCGGCTGGTGATGATCACCGGGCAGGAGGCACCGCAGATGGTGCTGGCCATGGTCTTTCCGGCGATATAGGTGATGGACTTGTACAGCACGTTGCCGATCTCGATAAAGGGCACCAGCAGAATGTCCGCCTGGCCCGCCACGGGGTCGTGAATGCCCTTGTGCTTGACGGACTCCATGGAGATGGCACCGTCCAGCGCCAGGGGGCCGGACACCACGCAGCCGGGGATGCCGCGCTTGGCGATCTCGGCGGCGGACACGGTGGAGGGCATCTTCTCGGTGACGTTCTCCACGGCGGACAGCACCGCCACCTTGGGAAGCTCCACCCCCAGGGCGTTGGCCACCGGCAGGGCGTTCTCCACGATGCCGATCTGGGTGTCCACATCGGGGGCGATGTTGATGGCGGCGTCGGTGATCATCATGAAGCGGCCCTCATACTCGAAAATGCCGCACTGGCTCACCAGACGGCGGCCGCTGGCGGGGATCAGACCGGTTTCCCGGTTCAGAATGGCCTTGGCAAAGCTGGAGGTCTGGAGAATGCCCTTCATAGGGATGTCGGCCTTGCCCTCCCGCACCAGCTGCACGGCGGCCTTGGCGGCGTCCAGCTCCGGGCCGTCGAAGTCGACGATCTCATACTCGGCGGGGTCCTCGTTCATCTCCCGCAGCAGGGCCAGAATTTCGTCCCTCTTACCCAGCAGGGTGCCGTCCACCACGCCCCGGCGGTGGGCGTTGACCACGGCACTGAGGGCGGGCTCGTCATGGGCGTTGGCCAGGACGATGCGCTTTTTGTTTTTATGAGACAGGACATAGGCTTCCAGTTCTTTGAAATTCGTGAACATATCCGTTCCTCCTATTCAGCTTTTCCGTTTTGCTCCCATTTTTCGGGAACAGAATTATTATACAACCCTCTTTCGGCAAAAACAACCAAAATCGCAGATTTTTTCTGCGCCTGTCTGGCGAAAAAACTTGCCATTGGCGGCAATTTCCTGTATACTTTACCGTAATGAGGAGGGGCTGCCATGTCATTTGAAAAAATTCTGTTTTACGGCATCATCATCGTGGGGGCGCTGCTGCTGATTGGTCTGACCTATTACCGCATCGACTGGGCCCGCCATCCGGAGAAATACCAGGACCTGGTGGAGCAGGCGGAAAAGGACGAGCAGGAGGCGGCCCAGCGCCGGGCCATGAGCAAGCTCAGCAAGAAAAAGCGGAAATAAAAGCAGGGCAGGGGAGATACTTCGTTGGAAATCTCTCCCCTGCTTTTTATGTGGTCATTGCCGGGCCGTGCCGCAGGCGCGGCTCAGCCCACAAACACGTATTTTTCCAGCCGGCCCATGGCCTCCCGCACCAGGGAATGGGGCAGGGCGGCGTTGATGCGGATGCAGTCGCCATCGCCGAAGCCCGCGCCGCTCTGCCAGATGACGCCATGCTCCACGCCCCGGCGGCGGAGATCATCCGGCGTGATGCCGTGGCTGCGGCACCAGGCCCCGCAGTTGACGAACAGCATATACGTCCCCTGGGGCAGCATCATGGTGACGCCGGGATAGCGGCTTTGCAGGAAGTCCCGGATATACCGCAGGTTCCGGTCCAGCACGGCGCACAGCTGGTCCACCCATTCCATGCCCGCGTGGCTGTAGGCCCCCGTCAGGGCATGCATGGACAGCACGTTGCAGCTGTTATACCCGGACAGGTCCCCCTGCCGCCGGACCCGGCTGCGCAGCCGGTCGTCGTAGATAATGTGGTACGACCCGATGAGCCCCGCCAGGCTGAAGGTCTTGGTGGGGGCATAGAAGGCCACGGTGCGCTCCCGGGCGTCCCGGGAGACGGACTGAGTGGGGATGTGGGTGTATCCCGGCATAATGAGATCGGACCAGATCTCATCGGAAATGACAGTGCAGTCGTTGGCGGCGTACACCTCCATGGCCTTTTCCAGCTCCCAGCGCTCCCATACCCGGCCGCAGGGATTATGAGGGGAGCACAGGATGGCCACATGGATGTCGTTTTCCCTCAGCTTCCGGTCCATGTCCGCATAGTCCATGCGCCAGATGCCCTCCGCGTCCTGCGTCAGAGGCGTGTGGATGATGGGACGGCCCAGCCGCTCCAGGGTGTGGGTGAAGCCCACATAGGTGGGGCTGTGGACCAGAATCGGCTCGCCGGGGCAGGTCAGGGCCTGGACCACGGAGCTGACGCCGCCCAGAACGCCGTTTTCATAGCCGATGTGCTGCCGCTCCAGGCCGGTGACGCCGTGGCGCACCTGCTGCCAGCGGATGATGCTGTCAAAGTAGGCGCCGCTCAGCTGAAAATACCCGAAATTCGGGTGGTCCAGCCGGGCCCGGATGGCCTCCAGCACCGGCAGCGCGGTGGGGAAGCTCATGTCCGCCACCCACATGGGGATCCGGGAAAAGCCCTCCTTGGGCTCCACCCCGTCATAGGGGATCATGTCCAGGGCCAGGGCGTCCCGGCCCCGCCGGTCCAGAATGGTATCGAAATCGTACTGCATGGTTATCCTCCGTTCTCCGCTCCGGACAGGTGGAACACCCGCCGGGTATTTTCCAGTATGGCCGCCTCCGCAGTTTCCGGCGGCAGATGCTTCAGCCGGGCGATTTCCTCCACGACGCGCAGCAGCAGCAGGGAGGAGTTGCGCACCCGGCTCAGGGATTTTTTGCTGCCCGTCCAGGGTACGTCCGGCAGCACATAGGGGCTGTCAGTCTCCACCAGCAGCCGGTCCAGGGGAGCGCGGGCCACCGCGTCCCGCAGGGCCTCCGACTCCCGGCGCAGCAGCGCCCCGCCGATGCCCAGACAGAACCCCAGGTCCAGATAGGCCCGGGCCGTGTCCCAGTCCCCCTGGAAGCAGTGGACCACCCCGCCGGGCAGCTGACGCCGCCTGCGCCGCAGCATGGCCAGGGCGTCCCGGTCCGCCATGCGGATGTGCAGCACCAGGGGCAGTTCCAGCCGCCGGGCCAGGCCCAGCTGATACCGGAACCACAGCAGCTGGGTCAGCCGGTGCTTCCGGGGCCGGTGATAGTCCAGCCCGGTCTCGCCGATGGCCGCTACGCCGGGCTCCCGGGCCCAGGCCTCCAGCTGCCTGCGCTGCCGCCAAGGGGCCTGATGGGTCCGGGTGGGGTGCACGCCCACCGCCAGGCGGATGAAGTCCGGATGCTGCCGGTACAGGGCAGCGGTCCGGCGGTTGGACTCAAAGTCGATGGCGGGCTCGATGGAAAGGACAACGCCGCTCTCCCGCAGACGGTTCAGCAGGTCCTCCCGCTGTCCCTCCCGAGCCGTCAGCTCGCCGGTGAGATAGCGGAAGGCGCCGTCGAAGCGCTTGTGGCTGTAGTGGGCGTGGCTTTCGATGATCATGCGCCGGTCCTCCTCTCCGGGGTTACGCTTCATCCGACTCCTCCGGCTGTGCAGGGGCCTCCCAGGGGGCCATGGTGGCCACGCACCGGTTGATGGTGACTCCCTGCTGATAGAATTTGGCCTCGTAGTCCGTCATAACCCCCACGGGGCCGTTGGCGTGGAGGTCCCGGGTGACCTGGGACAGCCGGAAGCCGAATTGGGGGATCTCCTCCAGGGACCACTCGAACAGCTTGTCGTTGTCGCTTTTGAAGTGGATCTCGCCGCCCATGGGCAGCACCCGGCGGTACAGCTGCAGGAAATTGCCGTGGGTCAGGCGGCGCTTTTTCTGGTTGCTTTTGGGCCAGGGATCGCAGAAATTGATGTAGATGCGGTCCACCTCGCCGGGGGCGAAAAACTCCGGCAGACAGGCGGCATCGCCGTCCACAAAGAACACGTTGTGCAACCCCGCGTCCCGGGCCCGCTCCATGGCCACCACCATGGCGTCGGGGACCTTTTCCACGGCGATCAGCAGCACGTCCGGCTCGGCGGCGGCGGTCTCCGCCGTGAAGCGGCCCTTGCCGCAGCCCAGCTCCACCCGCAGCTCCCGGGCATCGGGCAGAAGCTCCCGCCAGCGGCCCCGCAGGGCACGGGGGTCCGCCACCAGCAGGGCACCGCAGGCTTCCATCCGGGGCAGCAGATTCTTTTTCTTTCTCATGCGCATGGGTCATTTCCTCCTGTGCGGCCATGGCCGCAAATAAAATACCAACTCTATATATACCACAAGATACACGGTTCTGTAAACGAAAAAAATGCTCCATTTGGTGCCGGGGACGGTTTTGTGACCGGATTATGAACATGTCATATTGAAAAATGTGCAAAGAAAATTCATTTCTTTTGTGAAATATCCTGAAAAAGAAAAAGCCGGGAAACAAGGGCTTGATAATTTTTAGACGAGGGACTATAATACAAGCTGTATGAAGAGTACGCATGATGGGATCGCTATGGGCGGCATCCCGTCGCGCGCCCGCCGCTGCGGCGGGTGATCGAAGCAAGGAGGAACGATCATGACGAATGTTCTGTTGGAAAAGAAGGGCCACATTGCCGTTGCCACCATCAACCGGCCCAAGGCCCTCAATGCCCTGAATTCCCAGGTACTGGAGGATATCGACCAGCTGGTGGAGCAGGTGAAGGCGGACGACGAGATCCGCGCCCTGGTCATCACCGGCAGCGGCGAGAAGGCTTTCGTGGCCGGCGCCGACATCGGCGAGATGAGCACCCTGACCAAGGCGGAAGGCGAGGCCTTCGGCAAGAAGGGCAACGACGTGTTCCGCAAGCTGGAGACGCTGCCCATCCCCACCATCGCCGCAGTCAACGGCTTTGCCCTGGGCGGCGGCTGTGAGCTGTCCATGAGCTGCGACATCCGCCTGTGCGCCGACACCGCCGTGTTCGGCCAGCCGGAAGCGGGTCTGGGCATCACCCCGGGCTTCGGCGGCACCCAGCGTCTGGCCCGTCTGGTGGGCATGGGCATGGCCAAGCAGCTGATTTATACCGCCAAGAACATCAAGGCCGACGAGGCCCTGCGCATCGGCCTGGTGAACGCCGTGTATCCCCTGGAGGAGCTGATGCCCGCCGCCGAGAAGATGGCCGAGACCATCGCCAAGAACGCCCCCATCGCCGTCCGCGCCTGCAAGAAGGCCATCAACGACGGTATGCAGGTGGATATCGACCGGGCCGTGGCCATCGAGGAGGGCCTGTTCGGCAGCTGCTTCGAGACGGCGGACCAGAAGGAGGGCATGGGCGCCTTCCTGGAAAAGCGCAAGCACGAGCCCTATCAGAACAAGTAACCCCATTTGGTTAATTAACAGGCTCCTTACCGGGCCTGATGATTAAAATCGCTACTTAAATAAAAATTTATTTAGGAGGAACAATCATGAAAGTCGCAATCTTTGGTGCAGGTACTATGGGCAGCGGTATCGCTCAGGTTTTCGCAGCGAAGGGCCACACCGCTCTGATGTATGCTTCCAGCGTTCCCAGCGCTCAGCGTCATAAGGACAAACTGGCCGCCTCTCTGAACAAGAAGGTCGCCCGCGGCAAGATGACTCAGGAAGCCGCTGATGATATCATGAGCCGCGTCCTGGTGGAGGAGTTCGAGGCCGCCGCCGATGCCGACCTGGTCATCGAGTGCGTTGCTGAGAATATGGCCACCAAGAAGGAGCTGCTGGGCCGTCTGGACGCTCTGTGCAAGGAGGACGCCATCTTCGCTTCCAACACTTCCTCTCTGTCCATCACCGAGATGGGCCAGGGCCTGAAGCATCAGCTCATCGGCATGCACTTCTTCAACCCCGTGCCCGCCATGAAGCTGGTGGAAGTCATTGCCGGCGGCAACACCCCCGCCGAGCTGGTCGAGAAGATCAAGACCCTGTCCACCGAGATCGGCAAGACCCCCGTGGTGGTCAACGAGGCTCCCGGCTTTGTGGTCAACAAGATCCTGATCCCCTATTGCAACGAGGGCGTTTGCGTTCTGCAGGAGGGCGTTGCCTCTGCGGAAGATATCGATATTGCTATGCAGCTGGGCTGCAACCACCCCATGGGCCCCCTGCACCTGGGCGATCTGATCGGCTGGGACATCGTGCTGAACATCATGGACGTGCTGTATAACGAGACCCACGATAGCAAGTATCGCGCAAACGTGCTGATCCGGAAGATGGTTCGTGCGGGCAAATTGGGTATTAAGTCCGGCGAAGGCTTCTTCAACTACAACAAGTAAAATCAGAAAAAGGAGAAAAAAGTATGGATTTCCATCTGACGAAGGAACAGCTGCTCGTTCGCAAGATGTACCGCGAATTCGCAGAGAACGAAGTAAAGCCTCTGGCCGCTGAGATCGACGAAGAAGAGCGTTTCCCCATGGAAACCGTCGAGAAGATGGCAAAGCTGGGCATGATGGGTATTTATTTCCCCAAGGAGTACGGCGGCGCCGGCGGCGACGTCCTGTCCTATGCCATGTGCGTGGAAGAGCTGGCCAAGGTCTGCGGCACCACTGCCGTTATCGTCTCTGCTCATACCTCCCTGTGCGCCGCCCCCATTTTTGAGAACGGCACCGAGGAGCAGAAGAAAAAGTATCTGCCTGACCTGTGCTCCGGCCGCAAGATCGGCGCTTTCGGCCTGACCGAGCCCGGCGCCGGCACCGACGCCCAGGGTCAGCAGACCACCGCCGTCCTGGATGAGTCCGGCGAGAACTACATCCTCAACGGCAGCAAGTGCTTCATCACCAACGGCAACGTGGCGGATACCTTCGTCATCATCGCCGTCACCGGCAAGACCACCGATAAGCGCGGCCGCTCCATGAAGGAGATCTCCGCTTTCATCGTGGAGAAAACCGATAAGGGCTTCTCTCAGGGCAAGCACGAGAAGAAGATGGGCATTCGCGGCAGCTCTACCTGCGACCTGATCTTCGAGGATTGCGTGATCCCCAAGGATCGTATGCTGGGCAAGAAGGGCGAGGGCTTCAAGATCGCCATGAAGACTCTGGACGGCGGCCGTATCGGTATCGCTTCTCAGGCTCTGGGCCTGGGCGAGGGCGCTGTGAACGAGGCTGTCAAGTACACCCAGGAGCGCGTCCAGTTCGGCCGCCGCCTGAGCCAGTTCCAGAACACTCAGTTCCAGCTGGCTGATATGCACACCCGTATGCAGGCTGCTCAGTACCTGGTGTACGCTGCCGCTATGAAGAAGCAGCTCCATGAGGATTACTCCATGGACGCTTCCATGGCTAAGCTGTTCGCTGCTGAGGCCGCTTCCGACGTGACTCGCCGCGCTGTTCAGCTCTTCGGCGGTTACGGCTACACCCGTGAGTATCCCGTGGAGCGCATGATGCGCGACGCCAAGATCACCGAGATCTACGAGGGCACTTCCGAGGTCCAGCGCATGGTCATCTCCAGCCACCTGGGCGTTAAGTAATTGAGGAGGTAAAAGGTAAAATGAAAATTCTTGTTACTGTGAAGCAGGTTCCCGATACCTCCGGTAAGGTGGCAG
>ERZ1107006.2216-NODE-2216-length-14707-cov-6.765561_pt1 | contig 14707 bp, 9 predicted proteins | sample MGYA00403696_ERZ1107006 | MGnify/ENA primary metagenome ERZ1107006 (study PRJEB35170, sample SAMEA104062441) | human gut metagenome | biome: human gut; feature: human-associated habitat; material: faeces | place: Denmark | collected 2012-08-13 ...
TATTCTCTTTCCGAGGAAAGAGAATAGCCCCCCTTACACCCCCCAAGAGAAAGGGACGAGGGGCCTTCCCCCTCGACCCCGCTCATTGCCGGTTTGTAGCTTGAAGAGCTGCAATGCTTGCCGAATCGGGTGCGGTGTACATGGCTTCGCCATGAATCCCTGCGATTCGGCACCACTATTAACCGCGCCTTACTACCGTGAGGCGCGTGTGACGGTAGCACGCCGACAGACTGCATGCGGGCGCGGTGTTGCTGTGCTCGCCGCGTAACAAAAAACGACCGCGGTGGCGGTCGTTTTTATGTCTGGGGAAGATTGTTCAGTGCGTAGTCGATGCACTGGTTGATAAATTCGCTTCTGCTCATGTTGAACTTCGCGGCAAACGCGTCAATCTGCGCCAGCTTATCGGGGGCAATCCGGATCGTGATGGGTTCCTTGGTATATTGCTTCGGGATGAAATCAGCCATGGTAATCACCTCTTGCAATATAGTATGCTGTGGTGTATGCTAAATATAGATTCTAAATTAGCATACTTTATAGCGTACGAAAGGAGAACACAATGGACTATCAGAAGATGTATACCACCTTATTCAACGCGATCACCGACGCACTTTCCCAAATCGAAACACAAAATTACGGCGACGCCAAAGAAACACTTATTTCTGCCCAGCAAAAAGCAGAAGAAATCTATATCACAGCACAAAACTAAAAAAGCACCCTCCAAAAGCGGCGAGCGCAGCAATGCCGCGCCCGCACGCAGTCTGCCGCCGTGCTGCCGTCACTCGCGCCTCACGATAGTAAGGCGCGGTTGCTGGATGAACCGAATCGCAGGGGTTCATGGCGAAGCCATGTACACTGCACTTACATTGCGCAGCGTGTGCAGCTCTTCAAGATCGAGACAGGCAATGTAACCTTTCTCTTGGGGGTTCAAGGGGGGGATTCTCTTTAGAGAAAGAGAATCCCCCTCTTGATTCGAGGCAGCGCCGGTGGCGCTGCCATCCCCACTGCGCTGTGCGCAGAAAGCAAAAAAAGAGGGCCGCGCTTTCGCACAGCCCCCTTCTTATGCAGGTTTAGCAGCCGCAGCTGTTATTGCAGCCACAGCCATTGTTGCAGCCGCAGCCATTTCCGTCAAATAGAAGTAAAAGAATTATGAGCCAGATGATGTTGTTGCCACATCCGCAATCTCCACATCCATTACATCCGCCACAGTTAGTTGCTGCTAAATCACTCATAAATAATCCTCCGATAAAACATTTACAATACAATAATATGTGGCAGGGCTTGTTTGTGTTACTTATTTTTTTGTGAATATTGCAATATTTTTAAAATTATTATATCATTAACTTTGTGTTGTTATTTAACACATAAGTGACTACAAAGTAGTCTGTTATATAAGAAAATAGTATGTGCCAGTGTACATACTAATCGTGCAGATAATGTCCTTGGTTTGGACATAAGAATGGAGATTGTTATGAAAATATCAGTAATTATCCCATCACTTAACCCTGATGATAAGCTTGTAAGTGTTGTTGATTCACTTGTTAAGAAGGGATTCGAAGATATTATAATTGTCAATGACGGAAGTGATTCGGCACATTTATGGCCATTTGAGAAAGTTGGCAGTTATAGCCAGTGTACAATACTTACCCACGAGGTTAATAAGGGTAAGGGCAGAGGTTTAAAGACGGCATTTGAATACTGCCTTAAGAACAGACAGGGATATGATGGCGTTGTAACAGTAGATGGTGATAACCAGCACAGGGCAGATGATATATATAACTGCTGTGAGGCTATGGTAAATAATGACAAGGTTGTTCTTGGAGTAAGACGTTTTGACGGAAAAGATGTGCCATTTAAGAGCCGCTTTGGCAACAATATGACAAGTATGGTATTCAAAGTTATGTGTGGACTTAATATTTCTGATACACAGACGGGTTTGAGGGCTATTCCATACCGTTATCTTGATACATTTTGTAATATTGAGGGTGAGAGATTCGAGTATGAAACAACTATGCTGCTTGAATTTAAGAAGTCGGATATTCAATTTATGGAAGTGCCAATTGAAACGGTGTATATAGAAGATAATGCTTCAACGCATTTTAATCCGGTTAAAGACTCGATAAAGATATATAAGGTTATATTCAAGTATTCATTTTCACCAACAGTTGTTAAATATATATTAAGCTCATTGGCATCGTGGGTTATAGATAATTTAATATTTAATTTACTTGAATTTTTTCTTTTTGCGTTTACAATATCAATAAGACTGTTATTTAGTACGGTAGCCGCAAGAATTATATCGTCAATATTTAATTTTACGATGAACAGACGTCTTGTGTTTAAGTCAGACAAAGATGTCAAGTCATCTATGGTCAGATATTACATATTATGGGCGTGTCAGCTTATGGCATCATATCTTCTTGTATACATCTTTACAAGATTATTAGTGCTTGGCAGTGTGGCTGTCGCATTTACAAAGATAATTGTTGATTTATGCTTATTTGTAATAAGCTACAACATACAGAAAAAATGGGTGTTTAAATAATCAGACACGGATTACACCAATAGAAATGAGGATAATAATGAAGAATAACGTACTTAAGTGGCTTGGAAGAGTTGGAGCTACGCTTTTAACTACTATCGTAATTCTTGTAGTTGGTCTTTATCTTGTTATGGCTATGCTTGCGTGGGGACCTTCTACATTTGCTAAGAAGCAGTTTATATTATCGCTTCAGGAGACAGGAGAGCTTGGTTTTATGGCTAACTGGTTCTGTTCACAGGAAGAGATTGATATGATTAAAGAGGAGAATTCAGTTAAGGATACTACTGATATAACTGATTCAAGCCTTGTTGTAATCGGACAGGATTCATCTAGTGATGAAGAAGACCTTTATGTTGTTGATGTAAAGGCTGGAACATATAGCGGTAAGCTTATGATTGTCAAAGATCCTTCAAGATTATTTGTAGGAACAGTACCAGAATTCAAGCTTGAAAAGGGCTGGACAGTTGCTGAGATAGCACAGAGATATGATGCACTAGCAGGTATCAATGGTGGAGAATTCGTTGACTCAACACCACAGACAGCTATGCCAATCGGACTTGTTATGGTAGATGGCAATATATTAAAGGGTGATTCATCTACAATGTACCACGTTACAGGAATAACATTTGATAATAAGCTTGTAATGGGTAATATGACATCAGCTAAGGCTGTAGAGCTTGGAATAAGAGATTGTGTCAATGTAAGCAGTGATATAGGTCCATTTCTTATAATTAACGGTGAACCACAGGACGTTGATGGTGTTGGTGGAGGACTTAATCCACGAACAGCAATAGGACAGAGAGCTGACGGAGCTATTCTTCTTCTTGTCGTAGACGGAAGACAGGCTACAAGCCTTGGTGCATCGTTCTCAGATTTACAGGATATTATGCTTCAGTACGGTGCTGTAAATGCATCAGCTATGGATGGTGGTACATCAACACAGATGTATTATAATGGTGAGGTTATTAATAAGCCATATTCACCAACAGGACCAAGAACACTTCCAACAGCATTTTTGATTAAATAATTACACGGAGATGAGAAGAATGTCAGAGAATAATAATAATGGAAAGAAGAATTTTTTTAAGAGATTATCAGGATTTAAGAAGTTTCTTGTGATATATGCCTCTGCGCTGGTAGTAATTATTGCTGTTGCGTTAGTGCTTTTATACGGGTTATTAAAGGATTATGAGGCAGGCAGGCCAGCCAATACTATGGATAAGCTTGTATCACATATTGAAGCTGGAAATGTAGGCAAATGGGTTAAGGATGCAGGTATACTTGGAGAGTTCGAGACAGAAGATATTGTATCAGATTATTTTAAGGATACATTTGCTGATAAGGAAGTAAGCTATAAGAAGAAGGCAGGAGAATATACAGAGAACAATCCTGTATATATTCTTTATGCTGATGATAAGAAGATAGCTAATGTTACTCTAACAGAGAAGAAAAAGAACGCTCATAAGTTCACAGAGTGGAAGTTAGCTTCTATAGATTTTAATGTAGACTCTAAGACTAAGAATACAGAACATTCAGTTAAAGTTACAGCACCTAAGAATAGTGAAGTGACAATTAACGGAGTTAAGGTATCATCTGATTATATTACAGGTGAGGCAGATGTAAGCCTTTGCAAGCACGTTGGAGATTATGTTACCACACCAGTTGATGATGTATACAATATTAATGGAATGTTTGCCAAGCCAGAGGTTAAGGTTACCTATAATGGCAAGGAGCTTGATACTGAATATGTTAAAGATGGATATGAGGCATATTATCCATCAGATGATAAGCTTCTTTCAAGCGAGAAGAGCCATATATTAACAGTTGCTGAGAATTACGGCAAATATATGATTAACAGAGGAAGCTTAAGTACTCTTTCAAGCTATATGATTGGTAATGCCAAGGAATATATGAGTGATATTCCGGCTATCGATGTATATCTGATAGGAAGAACTTTTACATATGATATTACTGACGAGAATGTAAGTAACTTTAGAAAATATTCAGATGACTGTTATTCGTGTGATGTAGATTACAATCTTAATGTAAAATGGTCATCAGGAAGCACAACATACAATATTTCTTTAACATATGTGTTTGTTAAGCAGAATGATAAGTGGATGTTAGCTGATTTTTCTATAAGATAATTATAGATAAGATAATTATAGATAAGATAATTATAAACAACAGACATATATAGCAGGAAATAACAATGCGCTGTCAGCGCAGGAATGGAGAAAGTTATGTCACAGGATAATAAGCGCAATTTTATATTACATGGTTCCATACTTGCTATGGCTGGAATTTTTGTAAGAATAATTGGAATGGTTTATAGAATTCCGGTGCTTAATATAATTGGAAGTGAAGGTAATGGTATATATGTAACGGCATATAATGTATATAACATAATACTTGTGCTGTCATCATATGGACTTCCGATGGCTGTTTCAAAGCTGATTTCTGCAAGGTTTACTAAAAGAAGATATAAGAATGCGGCGAAGGTATTAAGATGTTCGCTGACAGTCGGTGCGTTTACTGGTGGTGTTGCGGCACTGTTTGTATACTTTGGTGCTGATTTTATAGAAAATGTTATATATGGCGGGGGTGTACCTGGTCTTGCAATACCATTAAGAGTATTAGCCCCAACCATATTTATAGTTGCATTATTAGGTGTATTAAGAGGTTTCTTTCAGGGACAGGGAACTATGATTCCAACGGCTGTTTCACAGATTATAGAACAGCTTGTCAATGCAGGTGTTAGTATAGCTGCAGGTTATATGCTTATGAAAGCATACAGTAGTGCTTCTAATGCTTCTGCTTATGGAGCGGCAGGAAGTACACTTGGTACAGCTATGGGTGCTCTTACTGCACTTGTATTCTTTATATTTCTATATCTTATATACAGACCTACATTTATGCGTATGGTTGCTAAAGATAAGAGTGTTACAAGGCAGGATACTAACAGGTACATTTATAAGACAATTATAATTACAATGGTTCCTATTATATTAAGCCAGACGTTTTATCAGATTAGTGCCTTAATAGATGATGTAATGTTTAGTAATATAATGATGACAAGAAATATATCGAAAAATATATCAATGGATCTTGGTAACTTTGGTTCAAGTTATACACTGCTTATAAGTATACCGCAGGGTATAGCGACAGCGTTATCAGCCTCGATGCTTCCAAGTATTGTAGCATCTTATACAGAAGATGATTATGACAGTATATATTCAAAGATAACAAAGACTCTTAAGACTAATATGTTTATAGCGGTACCCTCATTTGTTGGATTTTTTGTGATAGGCGAGCCTATTATTAAACTGCTATTTTCAAGATATGACAGCGTGCAGGGTGGGCTTATGTTAAAAATAGGTGCTATAGCCATTGTATTTTATACATTATCAACAGTTACAAGCTCAGCACTTCAGGCGGTTGACAGAGTTAAGACTCCTATGATTAATTCATTTATATCATTAGTTGTCCATATAATACTTGTGCTTGTATTGCTGGAATTTACTAATCTTGGTATATTCTCACTTGTAATAGGTAATGCTTCATTCCCTGTTATTATATTTGTGCTTAATCTTATAGCACTTTATAAAGATGAGGGATACAGGCTTCCTGTTATATCAATATTTGCAAAGCCGGTTATATGTTCAGCATTAATGGGTATATGTACACTTTTGACATATAATATAATTAATAATATTACAATGTCTAATACAATATCAGTGCTTGTGGCATTGTGTGTTGCGGCACTCACATATTTTGGACCATATGTTCTTTTGATGAAGAAGTTTAAAGATGTATTCTGATAAATGGTATTATTACAAAACAGTCTGGATATATCAGAGAGTGCAAAGCACGGAACAATTCGTAGGTATCATAGTTGGGGGCTTTTGACCACAACATCATATAATCAGGAAAGAGAGGAAATAAAGTGCAGGATAAGTTTACAGATAAAGCCAAAAAAGTATTGGAACAGGCTGCATTTGCTGCTGCGGTTAATGGACACAGCTATATTGGGTCTGAACATTTGCTTTTAGGACTTATACAGGTTGAAGACAGCCTTGCATACAAGGTTTTACAGAACAATGATGTAACAGAAACTAAAGTGCTTAATCTTATATATCAGCTTATTGCACCGGATAATGCGGTAAGTGTTAAAGAACCGGCAGGCTATACTCCAAGAGTTCGTAAGATTCTTACTAACTCAATAGAGGAAGCTGCAAGATTTAAAGCTGATAAAGTAGGTACAGAACATATTCTTATTGCCATTATGAAGGAAACTGAAAGTGTTGCCTCAAGACTTCTTAATACAATGGGTGTATCAATTAAGAAGATATATACAGAGTTATTAGAGGGAATGGGCGAAGATGTATCACGTCTTAAAGAAGATTTTCAGAATGGCAGAATTAAGGCTAAGGATAAAAAGGCAACAACTATGTTAGACCAGTACAGCAGGGATTTAACAGAACTTGCCCGTAATAAAAAGCTTGACCCTGTTATAGGCAGGGAAGAGGAAATCCAGAGAGTTATCCAGATATTATCAAGAAGAACAAAGAATAATCCGTGCCTTATCGGCGAGCCCGGTGTAGGTAAGACCGCAGTTGTTGAGGGTCTTGCATTAAGAATAGTTGAAGGCGAAGTTCCATCAACTATTAAGGATAAGAGATTAGTAACACTTGATTTATCAGGTATGGTGGCTGGTTCTAAATACAGAGGTGAATTTGAAGAAAGAATTAAAAGGGTAATTGCAGAAGTAAGAAATGCAGGCAACATTTTATTATTCTTAGATGAAATTCACACAATTATTGGTGCTGGTGGTGCAGAAGGAGCTATAGATGCTTCTAATATTCTTAAGCCATCACTTGCAAGAGGAGAAATCCAGCTTATAGGTGCTACAACTCTAGAAGAATACAGAAAACATATAGAAAAAGATGCTGCATTAGAAAGAAGATTTCAGCCGGTTAAGGTGGAAGAGCCAACAGAAGATGAGGCGATTGACATACTTATGGGACTTAGACCTAAGTATGAGGAACACCATAATGTAGTTATTACAGATGATGCCGTAAGAGCGGCAGTTAAGCTTTCTAAGAGATATATCAATGACAGATTTCTTCCAGATAAGGCAATTGACCTTATAGATGAGGCTTCTTCAAGAACAAGGCTTGAAGCATTTGTTGTACCAAAGGATATTAAGAAGCTTGAAACACAGATAGATGAACTTTCAGTTAAGAAAGAGCAGGCTATTAAGTCAGAGAAATATGATGAAGCGGCTGAGCTTAAGAAACAGCAGACAAGAAAGAAGAACAGGCTTGAAAAGCTTCGCACAAGCTGGCAGGAGAGCATAGACGGCAGTGACCTTACTGTTGATGAAGAACAGATAGCTAGGACTGTGTCAATGTGGACTAAGATTCCAGTTGCCAAGATAGCAGAGGCTGAGTCAGAGAAGCTTATGAATTTGGAAAAAATGCTTCATAACAGGGTTATAGGACAGGATGAGGCGGTTACAGCAGTTGCCAAGGCTATAAGACGAGGCAGGGTAGGTTTAAAAGATCCTAACAGACCAATAGGCTCATTCTTATTCTTAGGGCCTACAGGTGTAGGTAAGACAGAACTTTCAAAGGCACTTGCTGACTGTATGTTTGGAACAGATAATTCTCTTATAAGAGTTGATATGTCTGAGTATATGGAAAAGCATACGGTGTCTAAGCTTATCGGTTCACCTCCGGGATATGTAGGATATGATGAGGGCGGACAGCTAAGTGAGAAGGTAAGAAGAAACCCTTATTCAGTTGTACTTTTTGATGAGGTTGAAAAAGCTCACCCAGATGTATTCAATGTACTTTTACAGGTGCTTGATGACGGACATATAACAGATTCAACAGGAAGGGTTGTGGACTTTAAGAATACAGTTATTATTATGACTTCCAATGCAGGTGCGGAGAATATTGTAGCACCTAAATCTTTAGGATTTACTTCGGAAACATCAGAGGAAAAAGAGCACGAAGATATGAAGAGCAAAGTAATGGAAGAAGTTAAGAGAATATTCCGTCCGGAATTCATTAACAGAATTGATGACATAATTGTATTCCATATGCTTAAGAAAGAACAGATTGGACAGATTGTTGATATTATGATGAGAACCGTTAATAACAGAATTATGGAGCAGATGAGTCTTTCGGTTGAACTTGATGATGAGGCTAAGGCTTATATTGTTGATAAGGGCTACGATTCTAAATATGGAGCACGTCCATTAAGAAGAACAATACAGAATGAAATAGAAGATGTTATGGCAGAGAAGATACTTGAAGGCAGTATAAAGGCTGGCAACAAAGTATTGGTAACAGTTAAGGATGGTAAACTGAACTTTAGCTGCAAACGAGGTCATAATAGAAATATTCACAAATAATACTACTAAAATACTAGCGTCATTGTACATTATGTTGTATAATGTGTGTATAGATATTCGTAATAAAACATAGGAGGACAATAATATGCCAGTAATTAATGAGTTAATTCGTTCAGAGAAGGATGGAACTCTTAGCTTTGGTAATTATAAGCTGGATACTAAGTCAAAGTTATCAGATTTTGAACATTGTGGAGATTCTTACAAGGTAAAGACATTTAAGGAGATTACGAAGCTTGAACGCAATGGTTCATTTGTATATGAATCTGTTCCTGGAACAGCTGTTATGAATTTTAAGGCTGCAGATACAGGCTTATCATTTACGGTGGAAGGAAGCGATGATGCACAGATAACAGTTGAGCTTGAAGAAGGCGCTTCTTATAATGTAACAATCAATGGAGTATCTGAGGGAACTATGGCTACTAATATGGGTGGCAAGATTGTACTTTCAGTAAGCCTTGAAGAAGGTAAGAGTGTTAGTGTAGAAGTTGTTAAAGCATAATAATACTACAATCTTTAACATTAACAGGTGTCATAATTGTAAATTTTAATAAATGCTGTGCCTGGCATAAAGTCATATATAGACCAATGCGGGGTGCAGCTTTTTTATATTTGGTATCAGAAAGAGAGGAGAAGAGAAGTGGCAAAAGCAAAAAATACGGCATTTTTTTGCAGTGAGTGTGGATATGAGTCAGCAAAATGGTTCGGGCAGTGTCCGGCGTGCAAGGCGTGGAATACATTTGTTGAAGAACCAATAGCATCTAAGTCATCGGTTAAGGGTATATCAGCAGTCAGGAAAGAAAGCACCTATAAGGATAACCATCCGGTGAGCTTAAAAGAGATTAATTCTGAAGAGAAGGAGAGAACATCAACAGGAATAGGCGAACTTGACAGAGTTCTTGGTGGTGGAATTGTGCAGGGTTCACTGGTGCTTGTAGGTGGAGATCCCGGTATTGGAAAGTCAACACTTTTGTTACAGATGTGCTATTACCTATCAGATGCAGGCAATAAGGTGCTGTATATATCCGGAGAGGAGTCGTTAAGACAGATTAAGCTAAGAGCTGAAAGGATAGGTGGATGTAACGATAACCTTAAGACGTTCTGCGAGACTAATCTTGATATTATAGAAGAGGTTCTAAAAAAAGAAATGCCACAGGTGGTTATAATTGACTCTATACAGACTATGTACAGGGAAGAAATATCTGCGGCACCTGGAAGTGTGTCACAGGTAAGGGAAAGTACATCTATTCTTATGCAGTTAGCCAAGGGACTTAATATAACGATATTTATTGTAGGACACGTTACCAAGGAAGGTGTTGTTGCAGGGCCAAGAGTGCTTGAGCATATGGTTGATACAGTGCTTTATTTTGAAGGGGACAGATATGCTTCATACAGAATATTAAGAAGTGTAAAGAACAGATTTGGGTCTACCAATGAAATTGGGGTGTTCGAGATGAGGCAGGACGGTTTAAGTGAGGTCGCCAATCCATCGGAGTATATGTTGTCTGGAAGACCAGAAGGGGCGTCAGGCTCAGTTGTAGTATGTCTTATTGAAGGCACGCGACCTCTTATGGTTGAGGTTCAGGCACTTGTGTGTGACTCTAACTTTGGTATGCCAAGGCGTACTGCTGCGGGAACGGATTATAACAGGGTTAATCTGTTGATGGCAGTCCTTGAAAAAAGGGCGGGAATGAGAATGTCCTCAAGCGATGCCTATCTTAATGTGGCAGGTGGAATAAAGGTATCTGAACCAGCACTTGATTTAGGGATAGTTATAGCACTTGTCAGTAGTTTTAAGAATAAAGAAGTTGACAGCAGAACAGTTATATTTGGTGAAGTCGGATTGTCAGGCGAGGTAAGAGCCGTAACACAGGCACAGCAGAGGGTGAATGAAGCTGTTAAGCTAGGGTTCACAACCTGCATATTACCATATGTATGCTTGAAAAATATTAAAAATAATGATAAAATTAATCTTATTGGTATACATAATGTTAACGAAGCAATTGACTTAATATAAATATACAAGAATAATATACATATTTGGAGGAAGAATATGGATAACAGTAAATTAGTAAGCGACCTGTCAGGAATTCTTGAAGGATTGGATTCATCACAGGAGCAGTTAGAAAAAGATGCTTTTGATGTAATTAATTCATCAGATACATCACTTAATCTCGTGAAAGAGAGTATTTCAAGTGTTGAGGAAATTCTTAAGATGATAACTGAACTTAATGAGATAGCAGAAGAATCAGCGGCAAGAATTAAAGAACTTGAAAAGCTTTCTAAAGACATTGAACAGTTTGCAGGCGTTATAGCATCAATATCAAGCAGAACCAATATACTTTCGCTTAATGCTTCTATTGAGGCTGCAAGAGCAGGTGAGCACGGAAGAGGCTTTGCAGTTGTTGCAAGTGAGGTGAGGAATCTTGCTGCACAGTCGGCCAAGTCATCAAAGGAGATTACAGATACAATCAATATGGTACAGCAGTCAGTTGATAAGACAGTTGGCTCTATGAAGAACATATATGAGAATTCTAATCAGCAGAAAGAAAAGGCAGATGAGATTGGTAATGTGCTTAATAAAGTTGTAGATGCGGCATACACTGCTAATGAGGTTGCAAGAAATATCGAGAACGAAATTGCATATCAGAGAGAGATTACAGATAAGGCTAAGAATGCACTGATGTAGCTGTATTCAGGTAATCGGATTTTGTAATTACATATTATTATATGAGGGAGGATTAATATATGTATCAGTGTCCGGGCTGTGGTGGAAGATTAGTCTTTGACATACCATCACAGCAGTTGATGTGTGACCATTGCGGTACGAAGTATGACCCATATGCAATCAGTAAGGAACAGGATGCGGAGGAAAGTCAGGAATATGACGTTACTGTATTCAAATGTCCTAACTGTGGTGGAGAGATATTAAGTACTGATAATACTGCAGCTAATTTTTGCAGCTTTTGTGGAGCATCAACAATTCTAACAAGCAGAGTATCAAAACAGCAAAGACCAGGATATATAATACCGTTTTCCAAGACTAAGGAAGATTGTAAGCAGGCTTATAAGAAAATGGTACGCCACGCGTGGTTTGCCCCTAAGGAATTAAAAGATGAGAAGTTTATAGATGGTTTCAGAGGTATATATATGCCTTATTGGACGTATTATATAACCCAGAAAGGACCAATGTGCCTAAGCGGTTCTAAAAGCCATAGACGGGGAGATTACATTTATACAGACCATTATGATATAACTGGCGATTTGGATTGTCAGTATAAGGGCCTGTCATATGATGCTTCATCGTCATTTGATGACAGTATAAGTGAGGCGATAGTACCATATGACGTTAAGAATATGAATCCATTTACTCCATCAATGCTTAGTGGATTCTATGCAGATACAGCAGATGTTGCACCAGATGTATACAGGGCTGATGCGAAAAATGTAGCTGTTGACGAGACATATTCCTATGTCAAAAGGTCAGCACATCTTGGGTCAGTACAACTTGATAATTATCAGGGGGATATTGAGGGAAGACTTTCGACAAAGGTAGTAGCACAGGATAGAACAATGTTTCCGGTGTGGTTCTTATCATACCGTAATAAAGACAGAGTTGCATATGCGACAGTTAATGGACAGACAGGGAAGGTGGCAGCAGATCTGCCAGTATCACTTATGAGGTATTTTATAGGTTCGGTTATTCTTGCAATACCTATATTTTTAATGCTTAACAGTTCATTTACATTAAGACCTAAGACTACATTGGGGATTGCATCGATTATAGCATTATTTACAATAATTCTTTATGTATTAGAATTAAAGAAAATATACAAGAAAGACCAGCAGTTAGATGACAAGGGCAGAATGTATGCAGGTTCAGCTATTAATGCCAATGAATCACCAGGGGCAAGGCGTAAGCGTGAAGACCAGCTTGCAGGCGATATAGCTGATGTTATAGACAAAGGCAGGCGTGAAGCAAGGTCATATGGACGTAAGAATAAAAGAAGAACAACAAGAACTAATATGGCAGTGGTAACTATGATAATTTCATTGGTGTGTTGTGTATTTCCTATGTTGTATGTCTATCTTCAGATGATGTCTATATTCTATGGCTCTGGAGATATTGGGGCGGGATTTTCTATAAGTGTTATATGTCTTATAACAGGTATAGTGCTTACTCTTGTTAATCATAAGACGTTTAAAATGATAACTAATAAGAAGATATCAGGTAATATAGGTTCACTTGCAGCGATGGCAATAGCCTCGGTAGTGCTGTGGATTAATCCTGTATCGGATCTATATTACTATGGTGCTGTTATAGCTGAATTAATTGCAATAATGTATACTATTATGGATTTAATCAGATATTACAATGTTCTTGCAACTAGAAAGCTTCCACAGTTTGATAATTATAGTGGAGGTGATGATAATGCATAATAGAAGTATTATATGTGCTGTAGATAGAAAATATACTGTTAAAGACATACATAGATGTATTCACGCAGTTATGGCGTTAACAGCAGTTGTTCTATTGCTATTAGTATTTGCGGCTTCTTCTTTACTACAGGTAAAAGCTGATGAAGAGAAGTATCAATATAATAATGTTGATACAGGATATGAGGCTGTTATAGAAGATGACGCAGACATTATAGATGAGAGTAATTATTCTTCATTGTTAGACATTATGAAACAGATAACAGTGTATGGTAATGTAATGCTAAAGACTATAGATACCAACAGCACCACTACTGAAAGTTATGTAAGAAGCCTGTACAGGGAAAAATATGGCACTGATAGTGGGACGATATTTATAATTGATATGTATAACCGTAATATCTGGATACATAGCAATGGTAAGATATACAGTACAGTTACAAGCTCATACGCAGATACAATAACTGATAATGTATACAGATATGCTTCATCAAAAGACTATTATATGTGTGCATATAAGGTGTATGAGCAGGAACTTGCACTTCTTAAAGGCAGAAGAATATCACAACCAATGAAGTATATAAGCAATGCACTTCTTGCTGTTGTAGCGGCATTAATTATTAATTATGGAATTGTAAGACTATATTTAAGGAAGAAGGCACCATCAAGAAAAGATATAATGAAAGGTATATTTGCTGGAAAGGCTATTAATAATTGTCAGGTTACATACCGTTATCAGACCAGGACATATTCACCAGTACAGACAGACTCAGGCAGCAGTTCTTCCGGAGGCTCATCAGGGGGCTCATCTTCCAGTGGTTCGTCAGGTGGTGGAGGCGGAGGTGGCGGAGGTCACAGCTTCTAATATCACATTGGTGTTGTTTTATTAACAGATATTATTGATATACTGGTTTTCGGAGTTAGAGGTTAAAACTAACAACTGGAAACCGGTATTTTTATACCTATAACTAAATGGATTTTGTACTATGGTTGGTATTGTGGCAAGGAATATTAAGAAAAAATGACTTGATTAAAAGCATTTTATAAATGAATATCGTCCAATAGCTGTCAAAATCTGTATTTATAATGCTTAGAAATGCCGTATTTTAGGGGGTTTTCAAAAAAATTGAAAAAAATTCAAAAAAAATGAAAAAAGTTGTTGACATAATACCTGGTAGGTGCTATTATAATCAAGTCGCCACGAGAGATGAGCGACACGAAAGTTTCTCAAACACAGATAAATACTGAACTTGAGAGCAATGAACTTTGATAACTGAACAGAAAGACAACCTTGAAAATTCTTTTTAGAATTT
>ERZ1107006.2226-NODE-2226-length-14673-cov-3.256123_pt1 | contig 14673 bp, 7 predicted proteins | sample MGYA00403696_ERZ1107006 | MGnify/ENA primary metagenome ERZ1107006 (study PRJEB35170, sample SAMEA104062441) | human gut metagenome | biome: human gut; feature: human-associated habitat; material: faeces | place: Denmark | collected 2012-08-13 ...
GTATACCCCGCCCGATCGAAAAGAGTATAAATATTTACGGAATCTTTTTTCTCCGGCTTTACAAAACCGGCTCCGGCATAAAAATCGAAACCCGCTTTCGGCAAATCGGTTGCGATCTCATAGGTCATATTCCGGTCCGGCTGATGAGCATAGAAACAAGCGGGAGTAGCATGATCGATACTATTGTTGGTAGCGATCCCTACTTTCATTCCCAGTTCTTTGGCTTTGGTAGCGATACTGTATACCGGTACTTTATGTTCTTTATCCATCGCTATCGTCCCGTTCTTTGTCTTTTCGCCGGTAGCTAAAGCCGTACCGGCAGCAGCCGAACAAGTCACCGAATTATAGGCCGAATAAGTAGTCACAAAATTTCTGACCGGGAAGGTGGTGAAATTTAAAGGCTCGACACCGATTTTTCCTGCTCTCTCAGCCAGATACATCTCTGTGCCGTTCACCTGATTTATTCCCATTCCATCTCCGATGAAATAAAAAACATACTTCGCTCTTTTTTCTTTCTTTGCCGCATCAACAGGCTGTGTAAAACAGATAACGGCAACCAATACCACTGATAATAAGCCAAATAACTTTTTCATCGTTCTTTTCATTATTATTCGTTTTGCTCCTATTGTATATTCTATCCCCTCCTAATTCAAGAACAAACTTATTCCTGAACTATTAACAGAATTATTAATAATTTCTTAACCAACACCAATTCCCACCAAAAATACAAAAAAAATTAGAGAAAGAAACCTATTTTCCCCCGAATCCAAATATAATTCCACACTAAAATTCAGGTCTCCATTTTATATTAGATAGTTATATACATGTTACACTTATAAACCTACAGCTAGGGTAAACATGTATATAAACACGTTGGATTACAATACATAATCTGTGAAAAAGCGGACAGCTAAAGAAAATAAATAGATTCAGTCAGTTTCGGTTTAACTCTCGGTTTAAACAAGCACTCAAAACACCACTAAAAACCACCTAAAACAAAAATCAGCCACCTTTATAAGTGGCTGATTATGAAGAGCGATAAACGGGACTCGAACCCGCGACCTTCGGCTTGGGAAGCCAACGCTCTACCAACTGAGCTATTATCGCCTGTTTTGTGCTAAACAACGATGCAAATATAGCAAACAAATCTGAATGAAACAAGATTTAAAAATAAAAAAAGATTACTTTTAAAGGTTCAAACGATCAGCCTATGGACAGGAATAAATTTTACCGGATCAGGGAAGAACTTCACCGGCATCCCGAATTATCCGGACAGGAAAAACATACGATACAATATATCCGGCAAGTACTTCAGGAATTTCAGCCCTCCCGGATCCACCCCCTGGAAAAGGGCCATGGACTGGTGGCAGAATACAGTTTCCCGGGCGAAGGTCTGACCCTATTATTCAGAGCCGATATCGATGCTGTGGCCATTGCAGAAAAATCACCTCTTCCCTATTGTTCGGAAAATCCGGGAGTAGCCCATAAATGCGGACACGACGGACACACGACCATGTTACTCATGCTGGCCGGACTCCTACATGAACATCCACTGGAACGAGGACGCATTTTATTACTCTTTCAACCTGCCGAAGAAAATGGACAGGGCGCACAACTAGTACTTCAGGACCCCTGGTTCCGGCAACAGAAAATCGACCGGGCTTTCGCTCTGCATAATCTTCCCGGCTATCCGTTTTCTACGATTGTCTGCCGGACAGGCAGTTTTACCTGCTCGGTCATCAGCTGTACCATTACCTTCACCGGAAAAACAGCACATGCCGCAGAACCTGAAAAAGCGGTTTCCCCGACCGCACCTTTACTGCATATCCTGCATCTAAGCGAAAGCTGGAATCGAGGGACCTTGAAAAATCCGGATTATTTCCGTACGACACTCATCGAACTTCATATCGGCGAAGAAGCTTATGGCGTTGCTGCCGGAAGCGGACTTATCCGGCTGACTCTTCGCGCTGCATCCGAAAAAATACTGCAAAAACACCGGCAACAGTTGGAACAATTCGTTCAGCAAACCATTGATTCCCATCCGCCCTTACGATGCTCCATCGAATGGACAGAACCTTTTGCGGCCAATGAAAATGATCCTGAATCCGTAACCTGGATTCAGGAAGCAGCCCAAAGCAACGGATTGGCTTACAAGGAAACCGATCATCCTTTTGCCTGGGGAGAAGATTTCGGATTATTCACTCAACATATTCCAGGTGCTATGTTCGGTCTGGGAGCAGGTATCTCTACTCCGGCCCTCCATACTCCGGATTATGATTTTCCTAACAACATTTTGCCAAATGGAGCCCGGATGTTTTACGAATTAGCCCTTATCACTCAACTGTCAGAATAATTAATACTTATTCTGACAGTCGATTCCCGATCATACAAATCCGTCTTGATCCAAACCAGATTAAATCCTGGCTAATCCTCCTGAGCGCATTTTCCAATAATCATACAAATCCTCCCAATAAGTCCATAATAAAAGTTTCGCCATCCCCTCTCCACAATCTACCGTATCCTTGTATTTTTTCAATTCTTTACTAAAAGCCATAACACAAGTTTGCCGTACCAACCTCTCTTGTACTGATAAACGGTCTACCCGTTTTCCCGTAATCAGCCTCTTCAATTCTTTTACCAACTGACCGACCTGCTGTTCTCCATTCTCCTTTTCTGCTAACTGCAGCCAACGCTCGGTCCGAAAAAATTCTCCCCATACTCTTTGTAATCGCCCAAGCATATCATCACGTTCCATTCCCATTCTATTTTTTTGTAAAAAGGAAGGAGCATAAAATCCCGTAATATCTTCTTTCAATAATTGCATCAACTGTTCCGCCATTCCCTCTTGAAAAAAAGTCTCATCTAACCAACGGATATAATCCTTTTCACTCAATTTCAATACTTCCCGGTAATAATGCTTTACCTGTTCATTTTCCACCTCCTTCAACACCTGTTGCCAAGCCACACGCCTTTCCTCATACCTCTTCCATCCCCACTGTCCGGCAACCTCTTTCTCTGTCTTTATATCTTCTCTTTCCGCATAACAATACCACAAAGCCTCCAATCGTTTTGCAGCTGTGATATTTCTATTCTCCAGTTGTTCCGGATCCAATCCCAACAATATTCCCAAAGCTCTATCGATTTCCTGTTCACGACATCCCTGTAAAGCCTCCGTTTCCGAACACATCTTCCATATTCCGTCCTCTTCCCGGACCGGATTTTCCAATCGGTAGCGGATCACCGATTCCATAGAAACATCACCACTGATACGTAAACGTGCAGCTAAAATCCTTCCATCTCCGGGATGTTCCTGGAAATCCACTTTTATCCCTCCACCTCCGACATCAAAAACAACTGCGCAGGGGACATCAGCTTTCACCCTTCCTTTTTTTTGTTCCAATTCAAGCAATACTCTTCCCGTCCGGGCAGTCCACACTGCATTCAGCTTTTCTACTGCTGTATACAATAGCTCCACATATTCTTCCGGAATATCCTCAGCAACACATATATTCAGAGGCATTCCCGCATATGTATCCCAGCACACACAACGGATACACTCTACACAACGGAAAGGATTCACTCCATAATCGACATAAACCTGCGTCCGGAATAACCCATCCGGGTCTTCCCCTCTGTTCCTCAAACCCCTATCCGGTAAGAGACACAAAGCCACAGATACTTCTACCGGTACCGAACCGCTTTCGGGCAACATTTCCACGACCTGCTGTTCAGGAGAACACTCCAAATAATGCCGGATAGTAAAACATGCTCCGTTCCTACAGGTATCGACAGTTATAATCTCCGAACGGCCATACTGTATCCGTCCCCATTTCCCGTCCCCCACATACCACTTTTCCTTTATACCATCGGTCACATCAATCAAATAACCTGTTTCTTTTTTCTCCGCTACCGGCCAGGTTTCCACCGGTGTCTGTAAACCGGACATCTTCAGCAATCCGTTACTCATCCATGTTGTATCTGAAACTCTCTCCGGACAGAAAACCGCAAAAACATCCAGGGTCATAGAATCCCTGCCTTGTTCCAATCTAAAAATTCCTTTACTCTCCAATAACTTCCCCCGAATTCCCAATCCTCTGTCTATCTGGGCCAATACCATCCATTCCCGCCCCAAATATGTCTGCTCAATTTCTACATACATTCTGCCATTCCGTTCATATACCGGTAACACCACAGCATTCTCATCCTTATCTTTACCACAGGCATTTCCACTTTTTATCCCAACCATCCCTACCCAACAAAACAACAATACCAATAACTTTGTCCTCATGTTATTTCCATATTGAATTCACATTTTTTCTCCACGCTTTCCAAAAAACATCCTTTTCCTTGTCTGTTTTCCGATACATCACTTTCAATTGTTCCTCCATCAAAGCCACCACTTCCGGATACCTATTCCTTTCTGTTTGTATATATTCCATCAAACAATCCGTATAACACCATATCAAGAATCTTCCCCAACACTCCTCACCAGATACATTCCGGAATATTTTTCCCAAATCTCTGATATATTCAGTGACCGAATATTCCCGATCGTAACCTACAAAACAATCCGCTTTTTCTACCAACCGTCTGACAGTCTCCCTTCCCCAGTCTTCCCACCACTCCCGAGGCAGGTCCTTTCCCGATTCCAACACATAGGTTTGTAAAAAACGCAGGGCATCCTGCTGTTCTTCCCTCCCCACAGCAACAACTATAACCGAATCATTCCCCCAACATTTCCTTATCCCTCCGAGATAGGTAAAAGCCTGATTTATGTACTCCGAATATTGTTTTCGGATAGCAAGATTCCAACTTTCAACACTCAGACGCCCGTTATTTCTCAGAGTATCTCGCAACAAACGCTTCAAGTGACACATGCCCAATTCTGCCGTTTCCAACGAATAACGCCCTAAATCTTCGGCTTGTGCTTCAGGTAAGTTTCCACCGCTATCCTGAAAACGATATTTACGCTCCAATTGTTTTTTTTCTATCCAAACAGACAATTTTTCCTGAATTTCTTCAGACGCCAATCCGGGAAAATAACGGTATCCCCACTCAATAGCCAATGAATCATAAGCGCCAATCCGGGGTATCCGGTCGGACATATCGACTCCATCTTCGGGTTGTACAGCATAGTTCATACGCATATAATCCATTATAGAACTACCATAACCATGACGGTGTAAAAAAACGGCATCTCTTAACTGCTCTGTTTCACACAAAGAACTCCCATAAAAATTATGGGTCAATCCCAGTACATGCCCGACTTCGTGTGACACCACCATCTCCAGCAATCTACCAGCCAGTTCGTCCGGGAACTCCTCCTCGCTTTCTCCTGTCTGTGCAATATACCACTGGCATAACATATCAAAAACCGAATGAAAAACCGCAATATGACAACTCAGGATCTCACCGGTACGGAAATCTACAAAAGGACGTCCATAAGCATTCTCCATCGGAGAAGCCTTATAGACGATCCATGACAAAGCAGAATTATCTAAAGTAAATCCGGCCGAATCCGGAGCCATAAGTCCTGCTATGGCATTTTTAAAACCGCTACGTTCAAAAAGAGCATTCCAATTGTTCACGGCACGTAAAACATAAGGACGCCACTTTTCAGGAAAACTACGGTCGATATATATCCTAATCTTTTGCCGGGGTTCAACCAGTTCTCCCCGCCTATACCGGGCCGTATCACGATCCGCCACTTCCAGCCGCCAACGTTTCACTACGCGATCCGAGATGACCTGACAACTTCCCGGTTCCATATGTGCATAAGGTACAGTAAAATATCCAACCCCTGAAGAGGCATAACGTACCTGCATCAGATGCCGGGGCAACAACCTTAAACAACAACCTAATTTCCATCGAGTCACTTCTCCATTTGCTGAAGTTGCAGGCGTCCTCTCTACAGCTTCATAAATCCGTTCAGACCTGACAATCACACTTTCCGGCGTTCCAAGAATTGCCGTTACCCTTCCTTCACGCTCACTCCCTATCCCGATCAAAAAAGAAAAGGGTTGTAATCCCCACAACTTTCCATCACGAAGCCATTCGGTCACATCAATGATCTTCCCGGTCTTTTCACACCCCAAGATTTCAAATTCCTGTAAGGTAAGGGGCATTTCCCGTTCAGACAATAAACTTCCGAGTGAATATGACCCGGAAGTATCCACATAACTTCTTATCTCCTTCAATATTATCTGTTCCTTCTCTTCCTCCCACCGTAAAATCCTCGGACCGAACCGATCGCCCTGATATCCGAATTTAGCATCAGCAGATTTTTTTTTTCGTCCGGCACCCTCCAATATTGTAGTCGTCAGGCTCATATCACGTCCTAGCAGACTATCCGGGATCACCCATAAAATACGTCCATTCTGTTGATAAGTTGTAAACAAACCAGGTATAACTTCCGACTGTGCATAAAGCTTTATCATACACAGCAAGAAAAAAAGAATCCAACAGATTTTTTTCAACCAGGATAACATTTTCCGGGACCTGAACAGGTCCCGGAAAAACAACTGCTTCTTATTTAAAAGCATAGACAAAATCCACTACATTTTTAAATCCTTTAAACTCATAAACCATCAAGTCTTTCGTTCCCTCTTCCTTATCTATCTCTCCGGCTGCAGTCAGCTTCATTTCAAGCATACTGCAATTTCCATCCGGATATTCGGCCACTCCCCCCAGGTAACTTACAAAATCATAAGGAATCGCTTCTACCTCATCTCCTCCCGAAATATCCCAACGGTCCTCCCGTTGGCTGCGGAATTTCAACCGGGTAATCCGTACAGAAGGATCCGGATGGGCATAAATTTCATATGAACGAGGAGTTGAACGAGTCAAGTCTGCCCGATAAATCTTATTACCGACAGCATAGTAAAACATACGGTCAAAATAAGCTGAAGTGGCCACCGGTAATTTTCCTTCGACAAGCCCTGTTTCCGGGGTCAATTCCCAATAACCGCTACAGATTGTCCCTTTCTTCCCTTGTATCATCTCCGGAGAAATTTCGTAAATATACAAGCTACTTCCCTGACTGGCTATCGCCATAATCTTCGGAACATCGCGGGAAGTCGTCGCTCCGATATAAATTACATCTTTATCTCCAATATTGTTCGGATCGAATTTATTCGGATAACCGGCCTGCTCGCCTATGGTCTCCAGTTTCTGTTCATTCAGACTTCCGTCAATATCGTAAAGATCTTCCATGCCGCTAGCGATGTAGCGGTTCGTATTATAATTATTACCGCCAATATCCGCATTATAGTAAGAAAGGAAGCGTTTGTTCTTGGAATCATAAATAATATTTATTCCTTCCGGTGACACATCATAAGCCAGGGAAGCCCTCTCTGCATAATAATCCCCATCTGCAGCTTTCACCGGATAATAAACAGAAAATCCATCCGGCTTGGCAAACCAGAATACCCCGTCGTCAATAATACATTCCCCCCGTTTATCTCCTTCCGCATACATCGGTGCATAATGGGTGTCATTATTCAGCTTTTTGTATAACAACATTCGGTTATATGCATAACGTTCTTCCAAAGTAGCACCATCCAGCATATAGTTTTTCCCTCCTTCAGTGAAAATACCCAACAATGTCTCCTCAGATCCTTGCTGCATGGCATTTTTCAGATGCAAATTATTAATCGACAAGAACAAAGGTTTACCCTGCAACCTGCCTCCCGTTTCCTGTGCATAGATATCTTGTACGGCAACCCGGCTGCTACCGTCCCCATCGATACATCCCAATACGGCATTCTCACCGATATTCTGCAGCACAAACCAACAACGGTTAAATGCAGCCACCAAATTAACCACCGTCTCACCGAAGGTCACGATATTCTGTACCGTATCCGTTACAGCCAGCCGTAATGTAATCTGTCCGCTATTTTTCGGGTAAACCCATATCCGGCATACCGAATCCGTACCACATTCCGTCCACGTCACCCCACTTAGATTCTTTTTCCACAAATAAGTCAAATTGGCATTATCTTTCCGGTCCAACTGGGTAACAGCCGCTTTCACTTCAACCAAAACCGAATCTTTCTTCGGTATCGTAACACTGACGCTCCGCGGCATTTCTAACACCATATCGTTGATGTCATTATAATCATAATTTCCCAAATCATCGTAACAGGCTATTCCCAATACAGCCAATAATCCCCATACCAATATCTTTTTCATACTATCATTTTTTCTGTTCACATTCATCATCAATCCTTAGGAAACACAATCTCATTCTGAGGATTTTCGTCATCCATCAAAGGCGGATTACCAGCCTTCTTATAAGCCTCATACTTAGCACTGACCTCATCCCTGACTTCTTTCGTCTGCTCTGTCTCAGCATAAATTTTCCCCAAGTTGTCCATCATAAACATATATTTATTATTACTGTATATCCCCCACAACCTCTCATCCCAATCTGAAGGACGTATCGTATAAGCGATAGTAACTTCACAATCCGAATTCTCCACACGTCCCTCCCCAAACTCATGCTCAGCATTCTCTATATCGAAAGTCAGTTTTGTATTCAACTGGGCACCGACCCTAGGGGGACGGGGTACAACCAACTGGGCCGTAAAAGTTTCAGCCCCAACAGGAAATTCATAAGAAGGTATAAACACAACCCCTTCCATCTGATCGACCGTTTTCAGGCAAAAATTCAAAGGCTTTTCCAAAGCATATCCCAAACAACGCACTTTTACCCCTAAAGCACGTTCTGTAACTTCATTTATATAATCCCGGTCATCGAAAACACACTCGGCTTTTGTATTGAAAAATTCCAGACGGGGGGCTTCGTTATATCCCTTTATATCATTTTTCTCACAAGAAATGGCGGTAATCAATACAACCATCATTCCATATATCAATCTTTTCATCACTTACTATTTTCCGGTTATACCAAACATATCTTCATTTTCAGGCAAAGGAAACTGATACTTTGTCCGTACATCGACCAAACTGCAATTTGCAAAAGTGACGTAGTTGTGCCGTTTATAAAAATAGAACAGCTGTCCCTCTCCGTAATACTCTTTCAGGTATTCACGCATCACTTCGTTGATCCGGCGCGTATGCCCACTGTCAAATCCTTCACGGGTATCCGGTTCGTCATATCCTTTTCCCCCATCTGTCGCATCACTGGAGGCGATTCCCCGTTTAAAACGAACCATATCCAAAATTTCAGCGCTGCTCTGCGGATCCGGATCACATTCAGCCATAATATAATACATTTCCGGAATCCTGATCAAGGGCATGACATCTGCACCGGAATAAGCTCCTGTATAATTCGGTAAATGATCTGAGGCATATCCGGTCTGATCGTATTTCGACAAGATTTTCTTTGTATCATCAGTAATCAACATCTCATGAAAAGCGGCATTTCCTGAACGGAAATCAGTAGAACCACCGGCAGATAAATCATAAAACTGCCCGAACAGTTCTTTGCCGACTCCCAAACCGGAAACATTCTGATTGATGAAATCAGGGTCCACCACTTTCTCCATCTCATAAATATGTAAACTAAAAATATGTTCATCGAATAAGATCCTGTTTTCTGTCGTCAAAGCTTCAGTCAACGGGAACAATTTACTTTCCACCACCTCACTGGCAACAGCATAAGCCTTAGCTTTACTTTCTTCATCCCCCTTGTAACAATATACCCTTGCCAACATAGCCTTTACAGCCCAACGATTCATACGAAACTGACGCAGCTCCAGAAACGGGTCTGCATTGACGTCATGAACAAAGATATCATGATCAGCCTCCCACAATAGAGAATCTGCCTGGTGTAAATCCGCCAGACAAGCGTCTACCACCTCCGTAGCAGGTAATACAGGAGTCGGTTCATTACTGAATACTGTCCGATAAGGAATAGCTTTCCCCTGAGGTTCCATAGCAAATACCGGCCCGAACATCCGTAACAGATCAAAATGCAGAAAGGCACGCAAACCCAAAGCTTCCCCTTTCATAATCTCATAATAACCCGGCGTTGTAATTACCTCACGGTTCACCTCCAGATAATACAGGAAATTATTAATGTTCGCAATAATATTATAAGCACCTGAAAAAACATTATCTTTAATACTTTTATAAGTTCCGTCATAATTATAAATCGATGTCCAGTTCGTTATGTCAGGAGCGTACTCATACCGTCCGGCAAGCATCTCCATATAATTATAGGTTAGCTCACGTCCGTAAAGGGAAGACTCTCCCATTTTAAGATAAAAGCCCGTTAAAGCATCCTGGAAACCAAACTCATCTGCAAACAAATCCTCTTCCGGCACGGAAGTTTTAGGCTGTACATCCAGCCAGTCCGAACATCCGCTACTCCCCAATACGATCACCAACAGGAAACCATATACAAATTTATACATATTCATATTATTTAAATACTACATTTAACGAAATTGCAAACTGACGGGCAAAAGGATAATCCAATCCCCTCTCCTGTTTTACAGATGAGAGATAAAAAATATCCTCCATAGTAAATCCCCACTTCAACGAACTGATAAAACTCTTTTTCAGGAAACGTGTATTTTGCTGATCCATCCGGTAAGTCAGAGACAACGAACCGAAAGTCAATGTATTCTCATCCATCACAAAACGGGATGTCGGACGTGTTTCCGATCCGTTGACAGAGTTTGTCAGGCGTTTGTATTTAGCCACATCCCCCGGTTTCTGCCAGCGTTCCTGCAAGACACGTTTATCTACATTATACCGTAAATCGGCATTCTCGATTTTATCCACCAACGTCTGGTTATATACCTGTCCTCCGAATTTATAGTTAAAAGAAAGATTGGCTCCAAATCCTTTATAATTAAATGCAGTATTGATATTTCCCTGCCATTTCGGCTCTGTGTCCCCGTAAGGGATTTTATCAATAGCATTATACTCACTGGTCACTTTACCATTGCGGGTCAGTAATAACTCATCTCCTGTCATCGGATCGATTCCCAGCGAACGGACAACCCAAATACGCGTCTGTGACTCTCCTTCTTCATACATCGGCAGAGGTTTGTCTTTTTCATTGCTGGTATTAAGCTCATTCATATGGCGCAAAGCATCCGATATTTTTTTCAGTTTTTCTTCATTATGTGAACCATTTACCGTGATCACCCAATAAGCATCTTTATCCAGATTACGATAAGGAATAAATGAAAAATTCAGCTCCACCCCTTTCGTCTCCAGATTTCCCATATTTTCCGGATAAGAAGCAAAACCGACAGAAGGAGCCAGCGTAATCTGTGCCAAAGAATTTTTCGTATTCTTGATATAATATTCGGCCCGGGTAGTAAAACGCCCTTTGAGTAAGGAAAGTTCCAAGCCAACATTCCAGGTTCCGGTCTGTTGCCATTTCAGATTCGAATTACCCAAAGCGACCAGTTCCGTCCCCGTTGCATTAGAAGAAAAATAAGGTTTCATTAAATTGGTATAAGTATAAACTGAGCGGGACTGATAAGGAGAAAAACCTTGTGTACCTGTCACCCCATATGAAGCCCGCAATACCACATCATCCACCCATTTAACATTTCTCAGCCAACTTTCTTTCTTCATATTCCAGCGTAAACCTGCAGACCAGAAAGGAGCAAAACGATTGTCTTTACCAAACTGTGAAGAACCGTCGATACGGATATTAAAATCGGCAGAATAACGATAATCATAAGAATATCCCAAAGTAGCCACAGCTCCCAAAGCCCGGGTAGTTCCTTCACTTCCGGTCATGTTTTCATTGTATTTCTTACCAAACAAAATATGATCCATATTGCCGTTCGGAAAACCCGTCACCGTTGCTCCATAGACTTCGCTATGAGTTTGCTCTACCGAATAACGCAGATTTCCCGTCAGATAATGCACATCATTGACCACATTGTTATAACTGGCTGTAAAAGCAAACATATAATTGAAATCCTCCGACTGGTTACGTTTAAAATCACCCTTCAGGGTAGGATCCACCACTTCAGCAAAAGCGGTGTGCTGTGCAGGACGGAAAACCCCGTCCTTACCTGTCGATTTCTGTATAGAAATATCGGCCTGCAAACGCCAGGCATCCGTCGGAGTATACTCTAATTTAAAAAGGTTACGGATACTAAAAGAGGTGGTCCGGTCTTTACTATGAAAGGTCGTATTATACATCGGATTAGCTACCTGATAAGGTTGTGAATTACCCAGATAGATCATATCCCAGGTCTGCATAATTTTATTGATTTCTCCATTTTCTCCGTAAGGCCGTAAATAAGGATTCAAACGGGTATATTCACTGAAAGATCCGTAAGGACTGTCATCTCCTGTTGAATTATCCACGGTCAGGCTGTTCTTCATCAGTAATTTACGGTAACGGTAAGAAAGATCCAACGCTGCCGTCTGGGTACTACGCCGTGACTCTTTCATTACTCCCGGCGTTTGATTGAGTCCCAGATACAATTTATACCGCAGGGCCTCACTTCCTCCTTCCAGCGTCAGGGCATGCCGGTGTTGTACAGCTGTCCGCAAAGGTTGGGACAACCAATACGTATCGACTCCTCTTTTCACCTCACGCAAACGGTTCTGATAGTCCCGTTGGGAATCCAGGTCATTGGGAGAATATAAACCAGCCAAAGCTTCAACCTGGATTTTTTCCTCTGCATCCATCAAATTATAAGCCGAAAGGTCCGGCATTTGCAAACGCAGGTTACCGCCGTAACTCACATTGATTTCTCCTGGTTTCGGAGTGTAAGTTTCTATTACAATCACACCGTTAGATGCTTTCGAACCGTAAATCGCCGTTGCAGAAGCATCTTTCAGCATTGTGATCGACTGTACACGATCCGGGTCCAAATCGACCATCGTCTGCACGTCAATCTCGAAACCATCCAGTATCAATAAGGGCTGATTCGGATAAGTATCGTATTCTCCCTGCAAAGACACCAAGCTATTGTCTCCGGCCCCTCCGGCAGGCAGCGTGGAAGAACCACGCATACGCATGTCCGGTAAACGGTTCGGATCCGAACCCGCACTGATATTTTCCATGATCCGGAAACTGGGTTCAATGGTAGACAAAGCCTTAGCAATACTTGTAGTACTGATCTTTTTTAATTCATCCCCTTTTACCGTCACCGCAGAACCGGTAAATCCTTCCTTTTTACGGGAAAACATACCGGTAACCACAACTTCATCCAATTCAGTCTCTGCTTCTTCCAGAACAACCCGCAAGGTTGTACTTTTCCATTCTCTATTTTAACAGGAATCTCTTTGGAATTCATTCCCACAAAAGAAAATTCCAGAGAGATACCCGGAGTTTCTGTTATTTCAAGACTGAATTTACCGTCAATATCCGTTGCCACCCCTATCGTGGTACCTTTCACCACAACCGTAACTCCTGGTAGTACCCCTCCTTTAGAATCGACTACGACACCTTCCAGCTTAATTAATTTCTGGGGAGCAGCCATATCGGCCCCGGCTTGTTTCTTATAAATAACAATAATCTGATTTTCAATCTCATAACTAAAATCAGAACCACGCAGACATTGTTCCATCACTTCATTTATATTTCCCGATACAACGTCTACGGAAACGTTTCCAATAGTATTTATAACTTGCTCATTATAAGCCAATCGGTAACCCAACTGTCTCTTTATTTCTTTAAAAGCTTCTTTTAATGAAACATTTTCCAGACGTAATGTCACACTCTGTCCGGCAGCTTCAACCACTAAAGGTTCGGTTAATATAAACAAAGTAAATAAGGATAACCGGATCCATATTCCTGCCCAACGGCAGACCTTTCCCCACCCTATTCGATTCTCTCTATTATTTTTCATATTCTCATTAAATTACCTATTCCTCTCTTTCAACGGATAATGACCGTCCGGCCTTTCAATTCGATATCCAGCGTACGGGTCTTCTCCAGTATATTCATTACCTGTTTTAACGAACTACTCCGTTCAATTTCAAAAGAATAATATTCATTCTGTTTATCACTATCTACAAAAAACACTTCAATATCATACCAACGTGCCAATTCTCTCATGATATATTCCAGAGAACGGTTATCAAACAAAAAATACCCGTCGATCCAACTTGTTGCCGAAGCTCCGGCTTTTCCAACCACCCAGCGTTCTTCCATCAACTGCGCCTGTTCTCCCGGTTTCAGTAAAATTTCATGATTTCCCCGGCTCAACCGGATACTTCCCGACAACAACACAGCCGAATAAGGTTCATCTTCGTAATGACGGATATCGAAACGGGTTCCTAAAACCCTCACGACATTTCCTGCCGTTTCCACCCGGAAAGGCCGCAAGGAATCACGTGCCACATCAAAAAATACCTCTCCGTCACAAGCTACCCGACGTTCCCCTGCCGGAAAAACTACCGGAAAACGTACAACGGATTCCGCATTCATCCATACTTTCGTCCCATCCGGTAAGATCATCTTATAATCCGTTCCTCTGGGTGTCCGGATCTCATTATATTGGGAAGAGTCTGCCCGCTTCACGTTTGCAGTCGGTTCATAACGGGCATACCCATCCTCAGCTAACAAGAAGCCTCCATCCAAATTGTAAGCAGAATCTCTGTTCAATGCAATCTCTTTACCGGAGGCCAGCCGAATGACCGGCAGAGAGGAGTCTGTCAGTCTCTCTGCCAGGTCCTGATCTGTTTGCTTCACTTCATTTCGCCAATAAAACCAAACGCCTT
>ERZ1107006.2239-NODE-2239-length-14613-cov-3.293516_pt1 | contig 14613 bp, 8 predicted proteins | sample MGYA00403696_ERZ1107006 | MGnify/ENA primary metagenome ERZ1107006 (study PRJEB35170, sample SAMEA104062441) | human gut metagenome | biome: human gut; feature: human-associated habitat; material: faeces | place: Denmark | collected 2012-08-13 ...
CAACAAACGGCAGAAGATAATCCTGCTGCCCCTTATTAAAGCGGTGAATCTCGTCTACGAAAAGAATGGTCTTTCTTCCATACATTCCAAGATTGTCTTTCGCCTTGGCAACAACCTCTTCCATATCCTTCTTTCCGGCAACTGTGGCATTAACCTGATTAAACTCTGCACTTGTTGTATTAGCAATTATTCTAGCTAAAGTTGTCTTTCCTGTTCCAGGTGGACCATAAAATATTACTGAGCTAAGCTTATCTGCCTTAATTGCCCTGTAAAGCAGTTTGTCCTTTCCGATTATATGAGACTGTCCTACCATTTCATCGAGTGTTTCCGGTCTTAATCTCATAGCCAATGGAGATTCTGTATTCTTATTGTTTTCACGCATATATTCAAATAAATCCATAACTTATACCTGTTTTAATACATTTGCAATTATCTTAGTTCTGTTCCAAGCCACAATCTTTCAACGTAGCCTATATTGCTGATATCATTTCCCTTCAGTGTATTAGAATAAAGAATATTATCAGCATCATACGCATAGATTCGGTTCTTGTAAAAATATGTTCCCTCTGTATCTGTAACTGCATCTGATTCCAGAATTGCAACAGCTTTGCTCTTAATGTTATCCATATAGTACTGCCTGCCGCCTGAAACATATGTTAAAGCCTTGCCTTTATTATACACTTTAGATAATGAACCTGCATTAACATCTGACGCAATGTCTGTAATCTTGTTGTTATCAACTACTCGAAGCTGTCCTTTCGCATTAACATACACTATCTGACCATCTGATGAATTATATATGTAATTCTTTTCCTTAGTCATAGAATCAACATCCACATACTCACTCACTTTAGTTTCTCTGATAAGTGCTGATGTCATTGATGTACCTGAAATTCTGTATATAAGCGAATTGTCTCTATCAAATACATAATCTGCATCATTGTCTGTCTTCCTGTCTATCTTATACGCAGATGCATCTTTGCATGAGTAATAATATACTCCATCACTCTTAGAATACAGCAATGTATCCACATCTTTTCTTGTATTAAGGCTGTCTGCATTCGCTGTATACACACCTGTCATGTTCTCTGACACCGGCCATAACTGCATAACTGCATCTGCAACTGAAACCGGCTTTTCTTTTTTTTCATAATCATATGTATACAATGAGCCTGCATTAGTAAGACATACTATCAGGTGCTTTGACTCATACACATATGCCTTATTAAGATTACCCTCTATAAGAGTTGTCTGTGCCTCAGGCTGTTTCTTAACTTCTTTGACTCTGCTCATGGCGAGGCTTGTTCCATTAGTAGAACCCTCGTCATTAATAATATTAATATTCGTGTATATAACAAGACCGTCATCAGAGATATACATAATCTCTTTCTGCAGATTATCTTCTGACACAAGAACACATTCGTCCTTACTCCATATGTACATTGAATATCTGCCAGACGAGTTGGACTCATCATATGTTACCGTAACAAAATACTTTCCATTGTCACTCGCAACGCTTAAGATATTCTTACCTGAATCTATCTGTTCCGGCCACTGTGCTGTATAGAAAGTCTTACTGTCTGCCGCAAATATTGCATCACTTTCATCACACACATAATTGCTGTCCAGCCCTGCTATATCATATATCTTTCCGTTGTAGCTTACATAAAGAGCATAATTCTTCTTAGTTGCAAGCTTGTATATTCCAAATGCTGCGACACCAATAAGCACTACTGCTATCAGCGCTGCCGCTATCATTTTCATTCTTTTGTTTACTTTATGTCGTGCAATTCTTATCTGTGGCTTTTCCTGATTACCATTCCTGTTGCCACCTGTTTTTCCGCTACTTTGTCCCTGCTTTCTGCTGTCCGCTTTGCTTCTGTTCTGACTCTGCTTCTTACTTTCTGTCTTGTTTCTGCTCTGATTCTTTATCGCCTGCACGCGTTTTGCTAATGCCTGTCCATAGTCACTCTGTGATTCCTCTTTTTTATCAGAAGAAGCAGACCTCTCTTTCAAAGCCTGCTTCTCCTCATATGCTTTTCTTCTGGCAAGATAATCACTGTTGTTAACTAATATAACAGGTCCATCACATCTCGGACACTGACTGCCCTCATATTCCTGACCACATTTAGTACACAGCATAATTCTTTCCTTTTAATTATCGATTTAAATTCTGTTCTTTTATCAATTAAAATCTGAACTTATCTTCAAAATACGCCTTAAGATCTGCTATCTTTATTCTTTCCTGCTGCATTGTATCTCTGTCTCTTACAGTTACAGCACCATCTTCTTCTGAATCAAAATCATATGTGATACAGAATGGTGTACCAATCTCATCCTGTCTTCTGTATCTCTTTCCAATATTACCTCTGTCATCAAACTCACAATTGTAATACTTAGAAAGTTCTGTATACACCTTTTCTGCACCTTCATTTAACTTCTTAGAAAGTGGAAGAATACCTATCTTAACTGGTGCTAATGCAGGATGGAAATGAAGAACCGTTCTTACATCTCCGCCTTCAAGCTCTTCCTCATCATAAGCTGAGCAAAGGAATGCTAATGTTACACGGTCCGCACCAAGTGAAGGCTCAATAACATATGGTATATACTTCTCCTTAGCTTCATCATCAAAGTATGACATATCTTCACCAGATACTGTCTGATGCTGAGTAAGGTCATAATCTGTTCTGTCAGCGATACCCCAGAGTTCTCCCCATCCGAATGGGAAAAGGAATTCGATATCTGTTGTTCCCTTAGAGTAGAAACAGAGTTCTTCTGGTGAATGATCTCTTGCTCTCATCTCATCTTCCTTCATTCCTAATGCCTTAAGCCAGTCGATGCAGTACTGTCTCCAGTATGTGAACCACTCAAGATCTGTTCCAGGCTTGCAGAAGAACTCTAATTCCATCTGCTCGAACTCTCTTGTTCTGAATGTGAAGTTACCTGGTGTAATCTCGTTACGGAATGACTTACCAATCTGTCCAATACCAAAAGGTACTTTCTTTCTTGATGTTCTCTGGACATTCTTGAAGTTAACAAAGATACCCTGAGCTGTCTCTGGTCTTAAATATACTGTGTTCTTAGCATCCTCAGTTACCCCCTGGAATGTCTTGAACATAAGGTTAAACTGTCTTATATCTGTGAAATTGTGCTTTCCACATGAAGGACAGCATATATTCTTCTCATCGATGAAATTCTTCATCTGTTCCTGTGTCCATCCATCAACTGAGCCGCCAAGATCATATGAATTCTCATCTGCCCAGTCTTCTATAAGTTTATCTGCTCTGAATCTCTCATGACATTCCTTGCAGTCCATTAATGGATCAGAAAATCCACCAAGATGACCTGATGCTACCCAAGTCTGAGGGTTCATAAGAATTGCACAGTCAACTCCAACATTATATGGGCTTTCCTGTACGAACTTCTGCCACCATGCCTTCTTAACATTGTTCTTTAACTCAACACCAAGGTTACCATAATCCCAGGTATTAGCTAATCCACCATAGATTTCAGAACCTGGGTAAACAAATCCTCTTGCCTTAGCTAAAGAAACAATTTTCTCCATTGTCTTTTCCATAATAATATAATCCTCCTAAAGGCAACAGCCTGACTACATCGAACTGCATCGGCTGCTACATAATCTTAATCATTTTATAACATTTAGTGCTGATTAGCAAGAGGGATGATGTCTTAATCCTCCCAAGTTCAATATACTTTCACACTTAAATAGCACATTGTATAATTTTTAATGCACTGCCAACATATATGTAATTCAAAAAATATCAGAAAAGCCAGATATATAACAACTTCTGTTATTATACATCCGGCTTATATTATGCATTAATCAATAGTGTTCTTTTTCTTCTTATCTTCATGTATAACAAATACAATTCCTGCTAATGCCATAAACAACATTATACTATAACCTGCTACATTATACATATCAGCTGTCTTTACACTATCTTCTGCCTGTTCCTTATCACCTGAAATGGTTCCATCGCTTTTCTTATTATCATCATCCGTATCCGGCATTGGTGTTGGATCTGGTGCTGGATCTGGCGTTGGTGTTGGTCCTGGCGTTGGTGTTGGTCCTGGCGCCGGATTATCACTCTTATTAAGCTCTTCATTTTTTGCACTAATAGCACTTAAAAGACTCTGACCTTTTGTTGTCCAGTAAACTGCATCAACTGTAAAACTGCCATCTGAATCTGCTGCTTTTGCTGTAAGTGTTCCATTTTTATCAACAACAAATACCTGCTGTCCATCTGGATTAACGCCCGCTACCCTTGATGGTGCTTTGACAGCCTTTGAGAGTGATATATTCATATTCTGAATCTGTTGTGCAAAAAGTTCTGCTGTTATAAAACCACCAAGCTTATTGCTATGTGTGCTATCTCCTGCTGACATAACCTGCATACCATTAACAGATTTGCCATTAGCTGCCTTTTCATCTGCTTTGTATGCTTCCTCATACATATTTTTTGTTATCTCAAACCCGTCAATAAGCAACACATTCTGTTCCTTTGCAAGCTGTTTAACTGCTTCAACATATGCATTATTTTCTGTTACCAGTGTTCCTGTTGTTGTATCTGTTGAATCATGATGTGGTTTGATACTTCCATCATTTGTATAATAAAGTCTTGATACTGGTGTTACAAGAACTGGTATAGCTCCCACTTCTCTCGCTGTCTCAATATACTGTGTGAGATACCACTTATAAGTGCCTCCACAGTCATACGAATAAAAGCTGTCACCATACTTTGAAGCAAGTGATGATGGTGTTGCCACTTTAGTTCCTGCTGTTACCGGATATATTCCATTAGCATCTGGTTCTCCAAGTGGTACATATCTATCTTCAAGATATCCTTTTCCATTAGCGCAATCATTGTGACCAAACTGTATAAACAGATAATCACCTTCTTTAATATTGGCTTTTATCTTATCTAATGATCCTTCATTAATAAAGTTACGGCTGCTTCTTCCTCCATTAGCATAGTTCTGTACCTTAACCTTTGAAGAGTCAAAGAATGCCTGTAAATATTCACCCCATGAACCTTCTGCCTGAGCCTTGCCACTCATATACATGCCTGATGCTGAATAATCCTTAACTGTTGAATCACCTGCTAAAAATACATTTACTCCATCACCAAGTTCTATATCTGTTGAACCCGTTGGATCTTCATATCCTTCCCTTACATATGCATCTGCCTTATAACTTACCGCTTCAGACTTTATTCCGCTTAGGTTTTCAGGTACAACTTCAACTTCAATATACTTTCCAATAGCATCTTTTGTGATTTTATATGTATTGTCTACATTGGCACTTGTTGCTTTTACAAGAGTCCTGTTTCCGTCATTATCAACAATATACCAACGGATTACAGATGCATCAGATGCATCATTTGCATTGCCAAGTGAATATACTACAGTAAGAGTATGTCCAGGATATGGTGCATTGATATCTCCATTATCAACAAGATATGGTGTTTTTTCAAATATCACTGTGCTCTCATCAGCAACATAAGCCGAAGGTGTCCAGCCAGAAAGATAATCATTCACAACATCTTTCTTTGCAACACTATCATCTGTTACAACTCCTGTAACTCTCTTAGAAATATCAACTGCTGTTCCATCTGTATAAACAGAATTATATTCTTTATAGTTTGCTTTTTCTGGTTTGTTACCAGACATATCAAACCATCCTTCATCTTTTATGTAACTGCCATTTATCTTAGTATTAAGGAATGTTACTCTCGCATCCTGTCCCCAAGGTCTTCCAAGATATCCCGCATTTACCTCAAGTTCATCGTTTCCTGTTATTGTACAGTTTCTAAACACATACCCTGCCTTAGTTGCTGCTGTTGGCTTGTGTGCTGTAATATAACCGCCAACAGAGCCTGTACTATAACCAAAGAATCTAAGCTCACATCCGTCAAATACTGCATTGCCATCACCAAATATGTAATCTGTATTACCTTCTATGCGACAGTTCTTAAAATACATATTAGTTGCAGAATTACCTGTATATAATGTATCCTGGCTTCCAAGGAATGCACAATCTGTAAATTCTACCTTATCAGCTTCTATAGCCATGGCTGTTGCTCTTTCAGTTGCTGCTTTTGATGTAACATCTGTTGAGTAATTTCTTTCTGGAAGCTTCGTATCAGTTGGACTTACGCCATCTTCTATTTCTTCATCTGTTATATATCGGTTAAAAGAAGCTTCAAATGTAATTCCATCAGCACTAAAACCAGTTGCTGTATTTTTAAGCAATACTGAACAACCCCACTTTGAAGCAGCAGCTTTATCATACTTATCATATGCATTTTCAGCATTATAATAACCGGTTGAATCTATGCTGTAATACTCATATCCAATTCCATAATACCATGTAAGAAGTACCTCTTTACCTGATGACTTTTCATCATTAACAAGTCTTACATAAGGAGTTGATATAACAACCTGTTCTCTGTATGTACCAGGAGCAATATGTACAGTAACTCCGTTCTTTTCATCCGGAGCTGGTGTCATTGCCGATATTGCTGATATCGCCTCTTTTACTGTATTAAAATTAATATTTCCTTTTTCTTCATATCCAACATATATATCAGATACTCTTTCAACCTGCTCTTTATCCTTGGTAGATACCATTAAAATATCTTTAGTCACATCAGCATCGCTTACTACTATATGTGTTGTTGTTCTATATCCATCAGCAACAGCTTCGATTGAATATGAACCATTTCTTAACATAACTTCATATCCATCTGTCGTTACTTTTCCTGTATATATATACTTATCATCTACATTCGTAAACTTAACATCTGTAACAGCTGTATTACCATCAAGTCCTGCAAACTTTCCTGCTGCCTTATATAACCTTCTGGCAGAAACTTCAATATCTCTGGAATAGCTTACCTGACTTATTATCTCGCCTCCGCTTAAAACTTCATAATCATTAACTCCGATAATTTCAACTGTATACTTGCCAGCAGGTTCAAGTGTAGCTGTAAATGCCTTTTCAGAATCAAGCTTAAGAATCACATCATCTGCTAATGAAGATGAATCAGCCACAAGTTTGACTGATAAATTAGATGTATCATAGTCAGCAGCAAAGCCTGTAACCTTTCCTGTGTATGTATACACTTTCTTCTCTTCTATGCTTAATGTAACTCCAGACTTTCCTGTAAGAACTTCATCTACTGTTGTCGAAATATTCTTTGTAGCATTCGAAAATCCATATCCTGCTACTCCTGATAATACTGCAGTATAATTACAGCCTGCTGCAAGTGTAGCTGTAAATGTATTCCCCTTTATATCTGCATCATATGTAATACCATTAGCCTCATCCTTAAACATAACCTTATAGCCGCTTAGCTGTGCGCCATCTATTGTTCCACTTACTGCAACTCCAGGTATCCTGACAATTCTGTTATATATAGGTTTTCCTGCTGCTGCATCTGTATATACCTTATATGATCCACTATACTTAGCCACAAATTCATATTTAGTACCCTTGTTAGTAAAGCTGGCTTTTTCTACCTGTTCATTATCTTCACCAAGATATTTAAAAACAAGTGTTCCTGTAGCAGCATTGCTTGATGCCATGTATACAACTATCTTATCTCCTGCTATTACATTGTTAATGGTAACATTTCTTCTTGTCTCTCCTCCTGTACCATTACAGTAATACATACCACCCGCTGTATATCCATCATCATATGCTGTTGTTGCTAAAGCATTGGTTCCATAGTTTTTGCTTGATGTTGAGAACAATCTGTCATTAGCTATATGATTGATAGTAAGATCACCAAATGTTGTCTCTCCAGCAACAAATTTTCCAGCCTGGGATACATTGGCACAACTATCCCAGTCAGAAGCAGTGATATTATTATTATATTTACTAGTATCTGCTTCCTGTACTGCACCCATATCCCATACGTCAATCTTTCTTTTTGACGCATCTGATCCTGCTGCAAATGCAGCCACATCTATGCTTGTAATAAGCATAAGAACTGCACATAAAAGACTGCTAAGACGTCTTTTAGTTATTCTGCGCATATTGACCTCCCTTTCTGCCATTAAAAGGCATCACTATATTATATATTTGCATGAATATCAATAATTTTTGTTTCAAAAACTATTTAATATTCATAATGCAATTGTATAGTATGAACCAATGTCAAGGTCAATATTTTTAATGTATTTAACAAAGAATTGTTTTTATATACGTACACGTCACATTATAAAACTGCTGCCATTAATCCTCCCAGGGACGAATCCTGTAAGCAGCCCCTATCTCATCACATAGCTTCTGACACTCTGCCTCTTCCTCGTGAGATATGGTTGTGTCAACTGTTGTAAGAACAACATTAGGGATATACCTGGTACATTCCTTTGCGAAGCTTATCATTTCATCAAATGATTTTTCGCCGAACTTACTTCTTACAAGTGCATTGTATTCATCTTTGTGTGGATTGTTAAGACTGATTGATATTGTGTCAATCAAGCCTTCCATCTCTGGCACAATGTCTCTGCCATTAACAAGATTTCCAACTCCGTTAGTATTGATTCTTGTCTTTTTGCCATATGTTTTCTTGACATACTCAGCAACCTTGATAAGAACATCGAATCTTTCTGTCGGTTCTCCGAATCCGCAGAATACGACTTCTTCATACTCATCCATATTGAACTTTTCAAATTCAGCAATAACCTCATCATATGATGGTTCTCTCTCAAGCCAGAGTCTGCCTGACTCTCCGATTCTGTCCATTGTCTGTCTTAAACAGAAAGTACATGAATATGGACATTTGTTAGTTAAATTAACATATAAATTATTATGAACCTTATATAATATCTCCATTGTAATTCTTCTCCTTTTTACTTCAACGTAGTCAGCAGTTCCTCAAACGGCACACCGTCTGTCAGAGGAATATCCATCTCTATAGCCTTGAGTATGCATTTCTTTATGAATGTAGATGCCTTTCTTACTGACTCGTGGAAATTCACACCATTGACAGCGTCTGCCGCTATTATTGATGCGAATATATCTCCTGTTCCGGAACGCTGTGTTCCAACCTTCATAGTCTTAATAAGATAGTCTTCCCTGTTCTTTTCGTAACAGTAATTACCAATATAATGGCCCCGCTGGATTCCTGTAATAACAATCTTAGATGGTCCCATTGCAACAAGCTTCATCGCAATTTTTTTAAGCTCATCATTGGAATAATCCGGTCTGTATGGCTCGTCAGTTATAATACATGCTTCTGTGAGGTTTGGAGTAAGAATATCTGCATATTTTACAAGCTTCTTCATCTCCTGGCATGTCTCATCAGTATATGTCGGATACAGATTTCCGTAATCACCCATAACCGGGTCGATAACAACAATATTATCTTCGGTCTTGAAATTCTTGAAAAATTCTTCAACAATTGCAATCTGATTATGTGAACCTAAGAACCCTGTTACAATTCCATCGAATTTAAGGTTTAACTTCTTCCACTCTGCCATATAAGGCGGCATATTCTCTGTGAAATCTTTAAAATAAAAGCTGTCAAAACCTGTATGATTAGAAAATATCGATGTAGGCATTGGACAGCACTGAATCTTCATTGCTGATATAACAGGTAGCTCAACTGCAATAGAACATCTTCCAAAACCAGAATAATCATTAATTGCTGCTATTTTCTTCTGGTTATTATGAGACACATTTTTATCCGGCATATTGTCTCTCCTTTCGTCTGAATGTTACATAAAATCTTTACCCCTTAATATACAAAAAACTGGCATATGATAACATAGCCAGTTTATGTAATATTTATATGGTCAGATTAAGCATTTCCTTCGACTTAAATTCTTTATCGAATACAATGCTTTCCAGCCTGTTTACCACAAGCCTTAATTCTTCCTGGACTTCTTTGGTAACGGTGAATGAATACAGCCTGTTAAGCTGTGCTGTGACAATATACTGGAGTGTATATACCGTTGAGCCCGAAAGTGTAATTCCATCATATACATTTGTGGCACAATTCTTACAGCATAGTCCGTTTCTTGAATATGAATATACATACAGATTATCTTCTCTTCCGCATTCGTGACATGTGAAGAAATCCGGACACTCACCGTTAACTGCAATCATTCTTATCTCGTATATGAATCTTATAAGTTCATGGCTTACAGCACCTCTGCCCAATGCCTTTAGAGTGATATAAAGCAGATTAATCATTTCTGATGCAGCAAGATTCTCCCTGCCATAATAATCTGCAATCTCAGCAAAATAGCAGGCGTAGCACACGGCATTAAGGTCATTTACCACATTTTCAAAGTACTCCTTAGCTGATGCCTTATACATCGTATATGAATCGCGTCCACGGTACACCTCAAATGTTCCGAATATAAAGCTTCTCGTAACACCAATCAATGCGCTGTTAGGCTTTCTCGCACCTTTCGCAAATACCGTTATCTTGCCATACTCCTTAGTCAGTATAACCAGTCTTCTGTCATATTCCCCGACAGGCATGGCGGAAAGTATCATGCCTGTAACAGTAGTAACCTCCGCCATCGCACCCTCCTGTCATGTATATTATTTGTCCTTCTTCTTGTCATATCCGAAGTTCTTAAGAAGAATATCACTGTCGCGCCATTCCTTCTTAACTTTTACCCAGAGCTTAAGATTAACCTTCATGTCAAGCTGCTTCTCAATCTCGTATCTTGCATTAGTTCCGATTTTCTTAAGCATTTCACCACCCTTGCCGATAATAATTCCTTTATGGGAATCTCTTTCGCATATGATAGTAGCGTCGATATCTGTAATAGGACCTCTTGCATTTCTTCTTTCCTTAAAGCTGTCAATAACAACCGCAATTCCATGTGGAATCTCATCATTTAATGCATGAAGTGCCTTCTCTCTTATAAGCTCTGCAACAATCTGCTTCATTGGCTGGTCTGTTACTGTATCTTCATCATAGTACATCGGACCATAATCAAGATGTGAGAATATAACATCAAGCAGGTCGTCAACATTATTGCCGTTTCTTGCGCACACAGGAACAATATCAACAAAATCAAGTTCCTTTCTGTAGCAGTCAATAACCGGAAGAATCTCCTCTTTCTTGATTGTGTCAGTCTTATTGATAACAAGAACTATAGGAGTTTTACATTCTTTAAGCTTCTCAACGATATGCTCCTCGGCAGCTCCAAGATGTGTTGTAGGCTCAACAAGCCAGCATATAAGGTCAACCTCACTGATTGTCTTCTCTGCCGCACCAACCATGTATTCACCAAGCTTGTTCTTAGCCTTGTGGATACCCGGAGTATCAACGAAAACAATCTGTCCACGCTCATCAGTGTATACAGTCTGTATTCTGTTTCTTGTAGTCTGAGGCTTGTTAGAAGTAATCGCAATCTTCTGTCCGATTATCTGATTCATAAGTGTTGACTTACCAACATTAGGTCTTCCTATAAATGTTACAAAGCCTGTCTTAGTTCTTGTGTTCTCTGCCTTAGCGCCCCCGGTAATTCCGCTGGCTGCAAGCATCTCATCTAAATTCATACATTCTTCCTTTCTGTTATCCCTGTACCTTGATAAGTGGCTGTATCTTATCAAAAAGCTCACTCTCTTTATTGATTTCCTTGCTGCTTCCCACAACGCAGAAATAATTCTCATCCATTGCACATCTTACAAGTGGAGCAAGCTCTCTTATTCTTTCTACATTACAGTCAAGAACCTGACCTCTTTCTTTCTTGAGTGATTCATAATCTGTGTTACAGATGTATGCACCAAATGATCTTGTTCCCTTTGCTGCCGGATTCATAGGTGTATCCATATCACCTATTGTTCCGATTATGAACTTGACCATGTCCCTGTCGCTTACATCAAAATGTTCAAGATAGTCTGCTGCATTTTCATATATATCGTTAGTCTTTCTTAAGTTAGGGTCTCTGTAAGAAACCATATACATGTCACCGTTTCTGTAAGAACCGCTCATGCAGCCGTATGCGCCGCCTTTTACTCTAACATTAATCCAGAGATAATCATACGAGAATATAACCTTAAGCACTCTTAATGCTCCTGTGTATTCATATCCTCCATCTCTGAAGTTACCACATCTTGCAACATACTGGACCTGTGAAGCTGAAGTATATCCTGTCTTGACATTTGCAGGTGTGTACTTTCTTTCGCATGCTGGCATGTCCGATTTTTTCAATTCTTCCGCATACTTTCCGAAAGCAGGTGCAAATGCATCATATCCCTTATCATCAGCAGTAAAGCTGACAATAATATTCTCTTTGTGGAATATATAATCGACAAGTTTGCTTAACTTATCTGCGATATCTTCCTTAAGCTCATCAAACTGTGAGTCAAGCTTCTGTATAAGCTCATAGAACCCATATCCTCTCATCTCGTTAGAATAATATGCATTTCTTGAGAACTGTGCCATACCTGCAAGCATTGCTGTTGAATGTCCTGCACTTGTCATTGTGCTTTCCATTCTTGACTTAAGCTTCGCAATTATCTCTTTAAGTCTCTTATAATCTGAGAACTTTGTCTTATATATAATTTCATTCATCATATCAAGGACGAACTGGATATTGTCATAGAGAACCTTACCCTTAACCTCATACATGATAGTACATTTGTCAAAATCCTTATTATCTGTGTATATGGCAGCATCAGTTGAGATTCCACCACAGTTAATATTGATTTCATTAGTCAGCTCTGTATATGTGTACTTTTCAGTATCCATAAGTCCAAGAACCGAGCTTAAAAGTCCGATATATGGAAGCAGTTCATCAGGCACATTCTTACAGTCGTAGCACATCATTATATATGCAATTCCATTAGTGAACATATTGTGGTGGATTACATCAACACCACCAATCTTCTTAGGGGCAATATATAACTTAGCCGGCTCTCTTGTGATATCCTTTAACTCAAGCTGTGGAATCTTCTCAAGATCCTTCTGGCTTGAAGGTGTATCCTGATATTCCTTTAATGCCTTTGTCTGCTTAACAAGCTCTTCCAGTTCTTCCTTGGAAAGTGTTGCCTTATACTTTGCAAGCTGCTCTGCTTCCTTTGCTTCCTTCTCCTCTGCAAGTCCATGCTTTGGAACAAGGCTTAACACTACCTCATGGTTATTACCTATAATATTGTCTTCAATGAATTTCTCAAAGAAGCCATTCTCTGAATTCTTCTTGATTATTTCAAATGTCTCACCTGCCTCAACATGAACAAATGGCTTGTTCTCATCATAAAGCCAGCTGTCCATCATTGTGAGATAATACATAAGTCCCTTTGGATATGGTCCAAAATCAGCTTCTCTGTATTTGAATTCGTAATAGTTGATTCCTGCCTTAACCATTCTATTGCTAAGACCGTTCTTAACAATATCAGAAAGCGTGTCTTCAACAACACTCACAAATCTGTCTCTGTCACTTTCATTCGCATTCTTGGTAATAATTGAATACACCGGCTGATACACAGAAGTCTCTAACACACTATACACATCTGTTCCAATTCCGGCATCAATAAGTGCCTGCTTAAGCGGAGCACCCGGTGCCATGATAAGTGCATAATCAAGAATCTGTAATGCAAGATAGCTTACTGGGTCTGTTGATGTTCCGATAACAACATTGTAAGAAAGATAAGTGTTATCCTCCTCTGGCTCATCATCAGTAATTGCATACTCTCTTGTCTCATACTTAGGTGCGTCAAATGCTTTCTGGAAAGTTACCTCGGCATCTATATTGACATCATTCTTATCAAAAGCTGAGAGGTATTCGTTATTAAGATATTCAAGCCTCTCATCAACATCAATATCTCCGTACAGATAGATATAACTGTTCACAGGATGATAATATTCCTTGTGATACTTAATGAAATCTTCATACTTAAGCTGTGGTATAGCCTCAGGGTCACCACCGGATTCATTCTTGTATTCAGAATCAGGGAAGAGTGATACAAATGTATATCTTGAAAGCACATCATCTGCTGAAGAATACACACCCTTCATCTCATTAAATACAACTCCGTTATAAGCAAGCTCTCCATCTACATCTTCAAGCTCATAATGCCAGCCTTCCTGCTTGAATATCTCCTCATGCTCATACATTGCAGGATAGAATACCGCATCCATATATACATGCATCAGATTCTGAAAATCCTTATCATTGCAGCTGGCTACAGGATAGCAGGTTTTATCCGGATAAGTCATGGCATTCAGGAACGTATTCAGGGACCCCTTCACCAGTTCCACAAACGGATCCTTGACCGGGTATTTATCCGAACCGCACAATACTGTGTGTTCTATAATATGTGGTACACCTGTGGAATCCTCCGCCGGAGTGCGGAATCCGATATAAAATACCTTATTATCATCATCATTTGAGATTACAGCAATTCTTGCGCCGCTCTTTTTATGACGTAAAACGAGCCCTTCGGATTTCAAATCACGCAAAGGGCACTGCTCTAAAACTTCATATGCATCCAAATCAGTCAGTTTCATCGTTTTCCTCCAAAATATGGTCTTATGTCTGTTATATTATGTGCAAAAAAAGCACATAATCCAATTCGCCGTTCGTCAATCAAGCAAGCATGTTGACTCACTTGCGCTC
>ERZ1107006.2250-NODE-2250-length-14564-cov-2.941622_pt1 | contig 14564 bp, 9 predicted proteins | sample MGYA00403696_ERZ1107006 | MGnify/ENA primary metagenome ERZ1107006 (study PRJEB35170, sample SAMEA104062441) | human gut metagenome | biome: human gut; feature: human-associated habitat; material: faeces | place: Denmark | collected 2012-08-13 ...
TAATGTGCTCTTCGTGCGAGCAGGACTGTTTGAGCATGGAGCAAAACCTAAGCCCTGCGGCGGAAGGGGACGGTGGGACCTACTCCGTCTCGCCCGGCCGAGCGCCGCGGGCCAGGGCGTCCTGGTACTCCTTGACTGCTTTGATGCGCTGCATCGGCTTAAGGCGCTCGAACATGGTGTTGCCGTGCAGGTGATCGATCTCGTGCTGCAGGCACACGCAGAACAGATCGCCCGTGGCCTCATAGCGGATCAGGTTGGCATCCAGGTCATACGCCTCGACGACAACATGATCGGGACGCTCGATCTCGCAGCTAATGCCGGGGATGGAAAGGCAGCCCTCGCTAAACGGCACCAGATGGTCGCTCTGCTCAACAATGACAGGGTTGATGAGCACGTACGGGTCATAGTCGTTCTTGTCGCTGTAATCACAGTCGATGGTGACGAGCTGAATGAGCTCACCGATCTGCGGGGCAGCAAGACCGCAACCGCCGTTGTCGAACATCATCTTCTTCATCTTCTCGGCAAGTGCCTCGATCGCCGGGGTGATCTCCTCGATGACGGCGCACTCCTGGCGCAGACGAGGGTCGGGCGACAGTACGATTCCGTTGGCTTCCATGGCCATCCTTTCGGGTTGTTACATCAAATCATAGGCGTCGACGTCAACGCTCACGCTCACGCCGCGCACGGAGCCCACCTCTTTGAGGCAGGCGTCGATATCATCAGAGACATGGTACCCTACCGGCGACTTTACAAGCAGATGGAAGCGGTAACGGTCCTTGGCTCTCTCGATTACACACGAAGCCGGACCAAGCACCTGGGGCACGGCGCTCCCCGCCCGCAAAAAGTCGGGAGCGGCGGCATGCCAGCGACGCTTGAGGAGCTTCGTGATGCGACCGATGTAGTCCCGTGCGTCATCAGCATTCGTCGACCATACCAAGATGTTGGCCAGGCGCACGAACGGCGGATACAGGGCATCGCGGCGCTGGTCCAGGTCGTAGTCGGTAAAGATCGAGCGATTGTGCTCGGCAACGGCGCGAATGACCGGGTCCTCGGGCAGATAGGTCTGGATGATAACCTCGCCGGGGCGATCGCCGCGGCCGGCACGGCCCGCAACCTGCTCCAGCAGATCGTAGGCGCGCTCCCCTGCTCTAAAATCGGGCAGCTTGAGCGCAAAGTCGGCATTGACCACGCCCACGAGCGTGACCTCGGGAAAGTCGAGACCCTTGGCAATCATCTGGGTGCCCAGCAGCACGGCACAATCGGCGGCATCGAACTGCTCGAGCAGCTTTTTGTGTGCGTCCTTGCCGCGCGTGGAATCGGCGTCCATGCGAATGATAGCGACGTCGTCGGGCAGCATCTGATGCAGTGCGTCCTCAATCTGCTGCGTACCCAGGCCTATTTTTGCTAGGTAGCGACTGCCGCACTTGGGACAGCGACTCGTGGGTGCAGGATAGGACTGCACGCGCCAGGACGATCCGCAGGTGTGGCACTGCAGCGTGTGCGTGCGCTCGTGGTACGTAAGCGCCGTGGAGCAGTGGTTGCAGGTGGGCACGCAGCCGCATTCGCGGCACATAAGGAACGGTGCAAAGCCGCGACGGTTGTGCAGCAACACGGCCTTCTCGCGGCGCTCGACTACGCGCTCCAGGCCTTCCATCAGCGGTTTAGAGAACATGGAGCGACTGCCATGTGCGAACTCGCGGCGCAGATCGGCAATGCGAACCGTAGGCAAAACGGCGTGCCCCGGGCGCTCGGGCATCTCGACGCGCGTCCAGGTAGCACCGTTATACGTGCCACGGCGGCAGCGGTCGAGGGCCTCGGCAGAAGGCGTGGCGGAGCCCAACACGAGCGGACACCGATAGCGGCGCGCCATCTCGGCAGCCACCTCGCGCGCATGGTAGCGCGGGCTGGAACCCTGCTTATAGCTGGTCTCGTGCTCCTCGTCGATGATGATGAGACCAAGGTCACTGAGCGGGCAAAAAAGCGCCGAGCGGGCGCCAACAACCACGCGGGCCGCACCGCTGGCGACCATATCCCACTGGTCCAGGCGCTCGCCGGCCGAAAGGCGCGAATGGAACACAGCGACCGTCTCGCCAAAGCGCGAGCGGAAGCGGCCGACGGTCTGGGCCGTCAGCGAGATCTCGGGCACCAGCACGCAGGCCGAACGGCCGGCTGCCAGCACGCGCTCAATCGCCGAGAGGTAGACCTCGGTTTTGCCGGAACCGGTAACGCCATCGACGAGCACCACATCACCGTGAGCGTCCAGGCGTGCGCGCTCAATCTGCGCGAGGGCCTGCCGCTGGCCGTTGGTGAGAGCCAGCGGGGCCTTGCCGCTCGCCGAGGACAGCGTGGTCTGCTCGCTGCAGCCACGCCAGGCGCGGCGCTCCTCCACCACCACGACGCCGCGTTTTTCGAGCGCCTTGATGGTCGCCGACATACTGTTGTAGAGCAGGTTGAGGTCGCGCGTCGTGACCGGGCCGCATTGGAGCGCCTCGATGAGCTGACGCTGGCGAACGGCGGTCTTGGGCGGCGTGTAGTCGAAACCCTCGGGCGTGAGCATGACCCAGCGATTTTGGATGGGTTTGACGGCGGGGCGTTCAACGGTCCACACGCCGTCATCGCCCTTGACAACGCGCGGGCTTCCACCCGGGGGCAAGAACAGGCGCAGGCACTCGGAAAGCGTTGCGACGTACTCGCGGCTCATCCAGCGCGCAATGCGTGCCGCCTCGGCGGTAAAGAGCGGCTTGCTGAGGATGGCCTCGATAGGCTTGATGCGCGCGGGATCGAGAGCGTCGTTACCTTGCAGGTCGGCCAGCTCAGGCGCGATGTCGACGATGTAGCCCGCAGCCGCACGGTTGCCAAAATAGACTAGAACGGTGGAGCCGATCTGAGCATCGTTGGCAAGGGACTGCGGAATGCCATAGGCAAACGGCTCGGACAGCGCACGGGTCGGGATGTCGAGGACTACGCTCGCATAGGCGGCGACAGGCTCGGGTGCGGGCTCGGGCTGCGCCGGAGCGGCGACAGGGGCCGCAGACTTCGGAGTCTCCTCCGGTTCCGGCGAACCAAACAGCGAAAGTTGCTCGGCCATGGCCCCAACACCTCCTATCCCATACGTCTACAGAAACAAGAGCCCCGCTCGGGGTGAACGGGGCTCGGATACATGCGTTTAAGCAGTTGCTACAGCGCCATCGTGCGGGCGCGGTCGATGCGCGCCAGGCAGTCGTCGCGACCGACGAGCGCCATGGTCTCGCCCAGCGGGGGGCTCACCATGTTGCCGCAGACGGCAACGCGCACAGCCTGGAACACCACGCGCTTCTTGAGGTCCATCTGCTCGGGCAGCGGCTCAAGCGCGGCGTCGATGTTGGCAGCCGTCCACTCGTCCACGCCCTCGAGCGCGGCCTTGGCGGCATCCAGAATGGCGCCCATGCCTTCCTTGGCCAGGCCCTTGTTGACAGACTTCTCGTCATACTCGAGCGTCTCGGCCGTGGCAAAGATGGGAGCGGCGACGGTCACGGCGTCGGCCGGCATCTTGGTGCGCGGCTTGACGATAGCGGCAAGCGCATCGATCCAATCCTCGCCGTACTCGACATTACCCTCGATGAGGCCTGCCTCGTGCAGCTCGGGGACCATGATCTCGTCGGCAAACTGAGCGTCGGACATACCGTTGATGTACTCGGCATTGACCCAGTCGAGCTTCTTGGGGTCGAAGGTAGCCGGGTTCTTGGAGATGCGGTCGAGCGAGAACTTGCTGGCCAGGACATCGCGCGGAATGATCGTGGTCTCACCGTCGAGCGACCAGCCGAGCAGCGCCAAGTAGTTGACGAAGGCGTCGGACAGGTAGCCGGCGTCGCGGTACTCCTCCACCGAGGTGGCGCCGTGGCGCTTGGAGAGCTTCTTGCCGTCGGCACCCAAGATCATGGAGATGTGGGCGAACGTAGGCACGGGCGCGCCAAGGGCCTCGTAGACCATGACCTGGCGCGGGGTGTTGGACAGATGGTCGTCGCCGCGGATGACGTGGGTGATCTTCATCATGGCGTCGTCGACGACGGTCGCGAAGTTGTACGTGGGCGTGCCGTCGGAGCGGAAGATGACAAAGTCGTCGAGTTCCTTGGCGTCGAAGGTCACCTCGCCGTGGACGGCGTCGTGAATGACGACGTCGCCGCGGTCCTCGGGCACCTTGATGCGCAGAACGTAGGGCTCGCCGGCCTCGATGCGGCGTCGTGCCTCCTCGGGATCAAGATCGCGGCAGCGGCGCTGATAGCCCTGGAAGGGGTCCTTGCGCTCCTGGGCGGACTTGCGATCGGCGTCGAGCTGTTCCTTGGTGCAGAAGCAGGGATAGGCCTTGCCCTCGTCCCAGAGCTTCTGGGCGGCCTGCTTGTACAGGTCCAGACGCTCGGTCTGTGCGTAGGGGCCAAAGTCGCCGCCCACCTCGGGACCCTCGTCCCAGTCCAGGCCCAGCCAACGCATGGCGCGCAGGATGATCTGCGTGTTCTCGTCGGTGGAACGGGTGGGGTCGGTGTCGTCGATGCGCAGGATGAACGTGCCGCCGTTTGCGCGGGCGAAAGCCCAGTTATAGATAGCGGTGCGGGCGCCGCCGATGTGCAGCTTGCCCGTGGGTGAGGGTGCAAAGCGGACGCGAACGTCTGATGCCATGGAAATCTCCTCGATTGCAGGATGGAAGTCTAACCGCATCAGTATAAAGCAACAAAGCGACCTCCGCACAAAGGGCACCGACCCACTCATTGGGGACAGACTTAAATGACCAGTCATTGGGGACGTTCTTAAACGACTAGTCGTTGGGGGCACTCTTCGAAGTAGTCTGAAGAATGCCCCAAGTGCCAGCTAAGGCTGGTCATTTAAGTCTGTCCCCAATGAGTAGGTGCGGAAAGGGTGTGAATGTTGGATTTACGCGCTATGATGTGCCCTTGCATATAGAGCTCGGCGGAATGGTAACGGTCGCCGGGACACGTTTTTGAAAGGACAATCATGTCAGAAGAACTTCGTTCCATCCCACCCCAACACGGGTCCTTTGTATTTACGTCGGAGTCGGTGACCGAAGGTCATCCCGATAAGATCGCTGACCAGATCAGCGACGCCGTACTCGACGCCATCCTCGCCAAAGAAATAGAGCTCCAGGAGCAGGGCTATATTGCGCCCAACGGCGTGCCCGCCAACGTGGAGAACGTCCGCTGCGCCTGCGAGACCCTCGTGACCACCGGCACCGTCATCGTTGCCGGCGAGATCCGCACCCAGGCCTACGTCGACGTGCAGGAAATCGCCCGCGGCGTCATCCGCCGCATCGGCTACAACCGCGCCAAGTTCGGTTTTGACTGCGACACCTGCGGCGTCATGAGCCTCATCCACGAGCAGTCCCCCGATATCGCCCAGGGCGTCGACGAGTCCTTCGAGACCCAGACCGGCGCGACCACCGACCCGATCGACCTGATTGGCGCCGGCGACCAGGGCATGATGTTTGGCTACGCCTCCAACGAGACCAAGACTTTAATGCCCATGCCGCACTACCTTGCCAGCCGCCTGGCCGAGCGCCTGGCCGCCGTGCGCCACGACGGCACCTTGCCCTACCTGCGCCCCGACGGCAAGACCCAGGTCACGGTGCGCTACGAGGACGGCAAGCCCGTCGAGGTCACGACCATCGTCATCTCCACGCAGCATGCCGCCGAGATCGAGGACATGGGCAAGATCAAGGCCGATCTGATCGAGCACGTTATCACCCCGGTTATGGCTGCCGAGAACATGCCGTGGGACAACGCCGACATCTATGTGAACCCCACCGGACGCTTTGTCGTGGGCGGCCCCATGGGCGACACGGGCCTGACCGGCCGCAAGATCATCGTCGACACCTACGGCGGCTACGGCCGTCACGGCGGCGGCGCCTTTAGCGGCAAGGACTGCACCAAGGTCGACCGCTCTGCCGCGTATGCCGCGCGCTGGGTCGCCAAAAACGTGGTCGCCGCCGGCCTGGCCGATCGCTGCGAGGTCGAGCTGGCCTACGCCATCGGCGTGTCCAAGCCGCTGTCGATCATGGTCGACACCTTTGGCACCGCGCATGTTGCCGAGGACAAGATCGTCGAGGCCGTTGAGAAGACCTTCGACCTGCGCCCGGGCGCCATCATCCGCGACCTGGACCTGCGTCGGCCCATCTACGAAAAGACGGCAGCCTACGGCCACTTCGGCCGCGAAGACGCCGACTTCACCTGGGAGAAAACCGACAGAATCAAAGAACTCAAAGCAGCCTGCGGCCTGTAAGCCAGCGAAAATAGCTGCGGCCACATAGAAACGCACAAAAAGAGGTACCGGAACAACCGGTACCTCTTTTTTATTAACCGGTGGGGAAGATGAGTCGACATGGGACGCAGAATAGGTCCCCAGCCGATGAATTTTGCAGCAAGCGTGCCTCTACCATGTATCCTAAGTTCCGAGGGCTTTAGTATTTGGTCGATCGCGAGTTCCGCACGAGCCGGAGGCCACTTAATGTGGCCTCCGTGCGAGCAGGACTGTCCGAGCAGGCGACCAAATACTAAAGCCCTCGGAACGGCGGGACAGAGTATGCCCCGCCCCTCGGGACGACAGGACGGAACAGGAGCGTATATGGCAGGCAAGCCGCAAACACTAGCTACGACCTCGGCATTCGAGATCTTGGGGCCCGTCATGGTCGGCCCCAGCTCATCGCACACCGCCGGCGCCCTGCGGTGCGCACAGGTGGCCGCCAGCCTGCTCGAGGGCCGCATCACCAAGGTCACCTTTGGCCTGTGGAACTCCTTCGCCCACACCTACCGCGGCCACGGCACCGACCGCGCGCTCGTCGCGGGCATCCTGGGCCTCGACACCGATGACGAGAATATCAAGCAAGCCTTCGACCTCGCACGCGAGCAAGGCCTCGATTATCACTTTGACATCAAGGGCGACGACGCCTCCATCCACCCCAACACCGTCGACATCGAAATGGTCGATGACACGGGCGCCACGGCACAGGTCCGCGGTGAGAGCCTGGGCGGCGGCAAGATGCGCATCAGCCGCATCAACGGCGTCGGCGTCGACATCTCGGGCATGTATTCAACGCTCTTCGTGGCGCACCAGGACGTTCCCGGCGTGCTCGCCGCGCTTACGAACCTGCTCGCCTACGCACACGTCAACATTGCCTTCTGCCGTACCTACCGCACCGAGGTGGGCGGCCAGGCCTACTCCGTCTTTGAGACCGACGGCACACCCGACGACACTGTCATCCCCATGCTGCGCAAACTCGACAACGTCGGCTACGCCACCTTTATTGAGCTCCCCGGCTCGGCATCATCGCTCTCCCCCGGCGTCTCGGCCAAGGAGGTCTTCGACGACGGCGAGCAGCTGCTCGACGCATGCGAGGAGCTGGGACTCAGCATCGGCGCCGTCATGGCCGTGCGCGAGGCGCGTCTGACCGGCGAGGAGCACGCCGTCGCCGCCATGCGCCGCGTGCTCGACGTCATGCGCGAGGAGACCACGGCCCCCATCGCCAATCCGCAGCGCTCGCTCGGCGGGCTTATCGGCGGCGAGGCTAAGCTCGTCGATGCCACCGGCCGCAACGACCTTAGCTCCAGTTTAATGGGCGCCGTACAGACCGAAGCCGTGGCACGTGCCATGGCCGTACTTGAGCGCTCCGCCACCATGGGCGTGATCGTCGCCGCCCCCACGGCAGGCTCTGCGGGCGTCGTGCCCGGCTGCGTGCTGGCGCTGGCCGACCACCTGCAGCTCGATGACGGGCAGGTCATGGACGCCCTCTACTGTGCCGCAGCCATCGGCCTCAACCTCACCACGAGCGCCTGCGTTGCCGGCGCCGAGGGCGGCTGCCAAGCCGAGGTCGGAAGCGCCGCCGCCATGGCAGCCGCCGCGCTGGTGCAGATGCTCGGCGGCACCCCCGAGCAGGCACTCGACGCCAGCTCCATCGCGCTGAGTAATCTGCTGGGCCTCGTTTGCGACCCCGTGGGCGGACTCGTGGAGGTGCCGTGCCAAAACCGCAATGCCATCGGCGTTGCCGCAGCCTTTAGCTCGGCCCAGCTCGCGCTCGCAGGCATCAAGAGCCTGGTGCCGTTTGACCAGATGGCGCATGTGATGCTCTCGGTGGGCCACGTCCTGCCGGCAACCCTGCGCGAGACGGCCAAGGGCGGCATCGCTCAAGCCCCGGCAGCGCTTTCTGCCTGCGCCAAATGCGGCGTATGCGGATAGGCTGACTTCTCCAAACTGATACTGTTTCCGAACCACAAACAACAGGCTAATCGCTATAATGCAAGCCCAGTTAAAACACGATGAGCCGCAAGGCGAAACTCGAAGGAAATATATACGATGTCGCAAATCGACCGCAGCAGCATGATCCCCGATCCGCAACAGCCCAGTAGGCATACCGGCGGCGTCCAATCGCCGCGCCCCATCGCGCCGGCTCACACCCAACAACACGGCCCGGCCAATGCCTCTCAGCGTCCGAATCAACGTCAATACCAGCAGCATCAACAATATCAGCAGCGTCCCGCACATGGTGCCGCCCCCAAGCAGGGCCCTTCGCACGCTCGCACGGCAAACAATCGCGGGCCCGCGGACAAGCGAAACAACAAAAGCAGCAAGTCGGGCGGAAAGACGGCCCTCTTTGTCGTCCTCGGCCTCGTCGCAATCGTCTACATCGTAGGCGTCGTGGCGTTCTCGCAGATCGCTTATCCCAACACTACCATCGCCGGCGTCGACATCTCGCTCTCTAACGCATCTTCGGCAGCCACCAAGGTCAACTCGGCATGGAAGCACTACAAGCTCACCGTTTCGGACGACAGCTTTAGCTGGACCTATCAGCCCGAGTCCGATGAGCCCATCGTCGATGGCGAGGAAGCCGCCCACGAGATTATCAGCAAAAACGAGCCGCTGCTGTGGCCATCGCGCCTCATCGCGTCGCTCGGCGGCAAAACCGATAGCGCTACCAAGAACAGTTCGGTCGACTTGGACCAGGACGTCGACCTGTCCATGCTCTCCGATGCCTTTAACCAAAAGCAGTTTGAGGAAGACCTGGGCAGTGCCATCGACGAGTTCAACGAGGGCCGCTCGGGCACCTTCGAGGCCACCAGCTCCTATGACGAGAAGGCCGGCAAGTTCACCGTTGAGAAGGCCCGTTCCAACGAGAAGCTCAACCGCGAGCATGTCATCAAATATGCCGAGATCGAGCTCGCGTCACTCGCCGAGAATGTCGATATCACCAAGATCGGCAACGACGCCTACGAACCGCTCAACGGTACCCTCACCAACGACCAGATTCAGGCTGCATGCGATGCCGCTAACAACTTCCTGGGCGTCAACGTAACCCTTAAGCTCAACGGCAATGATGCCGGCAAGGTGGACGGCAGCTCGGTGCTGCAGTGGATCAGCTTTGCCGATCCGGCCAACCCCACGCTCGATACGTCGCAGATCAGCAGCTGGGCAGCAGACCTCGCTAACGGCTTTAACACCGTGGGCACCACCCGCTGGTGGACACGCGCCGACGGTAAGGAATGCGCTGTAGAGGGCGGCGACTTTGGCTGGTCCATCGACAGCGACACGCTCGCCAAGCAGGTAGAGGACGCTATCAATAACAAGCAGACCGGCGATATCGAGATTTCGTACTCCAAGAAGGCCGACACGTTTACCGCCAAGGGCGAGCCCGATTGGAAGGCCTATATCGACGTCGACCTATCCGAGCAGCACGCGCGCTACTACGACGAGAACGGCAATATCGTGTGGGAGGCCAACTTTATTTCCGGCAAACCGGGCGAAGACGCCACCCCCGAGGGCGTGTGGCAGATCAACAGCAACGACGGCGCAAGCAAGCTCATCGGTGCCAAAGACTCCGCGACCGGTAAGCCCAAATACGAGAGCCCGGTGAGCTACTGGATGCCGTTCGAGGGCAATATGGTCGGTTTCCACGACGCCACCTGGCAAAACGATTCGAGCTTCGATAGTGCCGAATCGTACAAATGGTGTGGAAGCCACGGCTGCATCAACCTGCGCCTGGCCGATGCCAAAGCGCTCCACGACTGCATCAGCGTCGGCCTGTGCGTGGTCGTGCACTCGTAAGGAATCACACCTTCGCACAACGGGGAACTGACGCTCCAATCTAACAGTTCCGAAAGATACTGCCATAATGCGCCCGCCTCTCGCGACGGGCGCATATACTTATCGAGGAACTTTTTATAAAGGAGACGCCATGTCGAATGTCCCCACCATCACCCCGGGACCGAATGATACCGAGCGAGCGCCCGAGGGTGCCACCGAAACGCTTCCCCTCATAACAACCGTACACGCCACGCTGCAAAGCGGCGGCACAAGCGATACAAGCGAGATTTCTGACGAAGAGGCCTACGCCAAGCTCAAGGCGAAACGTGCCGAGCGTCGGCGCAAAAAGCTCATCCGACGCGGCATTGCAGCCGGCGTCGTGGCCGCCATTGTGCTCATCGCCGTTGTCGTGACCTTCGTCATCAACGCGCGGCCCGCAGGCAACAACGACTCGGTGACCGACATGGTCACCGAGGGCACGTTTACGACCACCGTCGAGGCTAAAGGCCAGCTCAAGCCCATCTCGGCTTCGGTGGTCTCCCCTTCTGTCGACGGCACGGTGGCATCGATCAACGTGCAAGCCGGCCAGTCCGTTAACGAGGGCGACGTGCTCATGACCATTAAAAACGACGAGCTCGATCGCAACGTTGCCGATGCACAGCGCGCGGTGGCGGCGGCACAGGAAGACCTCGCCAACGCACAGAAAGCGGCAGCCGCCGCCCAAGCCGCCTCGGCGACTGACACAGATGCGGCAGGCGCGAATGGCGCCAGCGGCACCGCCGACATGAGCGCCGTCTCGAGCGCCCAACGCAACCTAGCCTCGGCCCAGGCCGCCCTGGACCAAGCCAACGCCAAAGCCGCCGAGCGCACTGTGACCGCGCCTAGCTCGGGCAGCATCGTCGAGCTCAACGCCAAGGTCGGCGCCACGGTGACGCGCGGCATGATCATGGGCGAAGGCGATACGAGCGGCGGCAAGCAGTGCATGCAGATCGCCGACCTCTCCAAGATGAAGGTCACCGTGCAGGTGGGTGAAAAGGATATCGCCAAGATCGCCGTGGGCCAGAGTGCCAACGTTACCTATCCGGCCTTTCCCGATATCGTGAGCCAGGGAACGGTCACCGCAATCGCCTCGGTGGCAAACTCCGACGCCACCTACGGTGGTGGCGGCAGCGTCACCTTTAACGTCGACATTTTGATCGAAGCGCCCGACGCGCGCCTCAAGCCGGGCATGACCGCCGAGGTCTCGGTGGTAACCGAACAGCTCGACGATGTGGTGATGGTGCCGACCATGGCGCTCATGACCGAGGATGGCGAGCACTATTACGTCAATGTGGCAAACGACGGCGAAGGCAAACAGACCCGACGCGTAAAGGTGACCGTCGTGACGCAAAACGATAACGACGCCGTGGTCGGCAAAACGCAGGTCAAGCGCGACGACCAGGGCAACGAGATCAACCCCAACGTGCCGGTTACCAAGCTGCGCGATGGCGACACCCTCGTCATGGACACCGGAGCGGACGCAACGGCTGACGGCGGCTACGGCGCGGATTCGGGCAGTATGTCTGCCGACGAGGGCATGTAATGCGTCCCGTCATCGACATCCGCAACGTGCATCGCATTTTTGAGAGCGAGGCCGGCTGCGCCCATATCCTGCACAACGTGAGCTTGGCCGTGAATCCCGGCGAGTTCGTGGCCATTACCGGCCCATCGGGCTCGGGCAAGTCAACGCTCATGAACATCCTGGGCTGCCTGGACAAGCCGACGGCGGGCGATTATTACCTGCAGGGCCTCAACGTGGCGGAGCTCGACGATGACGAGCTCACCGAAGTCCGCGCCCTGAGCATCGGTTTTGTCTTTCAGAGCTTTAACCTGCTGCCGCGCCTATCGGTCATCGAAAACGTCATGCTGCCGCTTTCGTACACCAACGTGCCGCGGGCTCAGCGCGAGATGCGCGCCGTCCATGCGCTGCAAGCCGTCACGCTGCCGGTCGACCACTGGGACCACCGCATCTCCGAGCTCTCGGGCGGACAGATGCAGAGAGTTGCCATCGCGCGCGCCCTCGTCAACGATCCGCCCATCATTCTGGCCGACGAGCCGACGGGAAACCTGGACTCCGCCACCGGAGCACTCGTGATGGAGACCTTCCACAAACTCCAGGAACGCGGCAAGACCATCGTGCTCATCACGCATGACCCCGGTATCGCCGCCGAGGCCGACCGCGCCGTAACCATTCGTGACGGCCGGATCCACGATGGCGCATACATCGCGCACGCGCCGCAGACCCTGCGTGGCGCCATTGATAACCTGCCAATGATTTCCGCACACGCCAACCCGACGAAAGGAGTGAAGGCATGAGCACGCGCGACCTTATCCAAGAAGCCCTTCACTCCCTCGAGGCCAACAAGGGACGCAGCCTACTCACCATCCTGGGCATTGTTATCGGCATCGCCTCCGTCATTGCCATGACCTCGCTTATCGGCGGTATCCAAAACAGCCTGGTCAACAGCCTGGGCCTCAACGCCGCGCGTATGGTGCAGATTTATTCATCGCAAGAGCTCACCGAGTCGGACGTTGAGAAGCTTCGCAAAATGGTGCCGCAGATCGAGCAGATCGGCATCGTGGACAGCGCCTATACCGAGTACAAGGCCGGTGACAAAAGCTATACCGTCATGGCGCAGGGCGTCGATAGCGACATGCTCGACGCGGTGGGCGCCAGCAAGCTCGTCGCGGGGCGCACCTACACCCAGGCCGAGTCCCAATCTGGCGCACGCGTGGCGCTCATCAGCCGTGGCGGCGCCGATCAGCTGTACGGCAACGAGCAGGACGCGGTGGGCAAGACCATTAAGGTCTCCAACGGCGAGGTGCAGATTGTCGGTGTTATCGACGGCGGCAGCGACTCCATGGGCTCGCTCACGCTATACATGCCGCGCGAGACCATCTCGGGCCTCTTTGGCGACGAGAATCCGTCGTTTCCCAGCGTAACGGCGCTCGCCACCGAGGGCACCGACATGGATGAGCTGTGCAAGACGATTGAATCCAAGGTGCGCGCAATGAAGGGCATCGCGGACGACGACGAATATGACAGCGTATCGGCAACATCCATGAAAAGCGCCATCGACGCCCTCAATTCCTTTATGGGCGCGTTCTCGCTCATCATGGGCGCCGTTGCCAGCATTTCGCTGCTCGTGGGCGGTATCGGCATCATGAATATGATGCTCACCAATGTGACCGAGCGTATCCGCGAGATCGGGATTCGTCGAGCCTTGGGTGCCAGCCGTCGCGATATCACCGCACAGTTTTTGGCCGAGTCCTCAGCGCTGTGCGTCACCGGTGGCCTGCTGGGTGTCCTGATTGGCTACCTGCTTGCCTGGGGACTAGCGATGTTCGCCGCGGGTTCCGGCGTGCTTGGCGAGCTCGGTGCCACCGGTACCATTACGCCGAGTTTTTCGATCGCCACGGTGCTGCTGGCCTTTGTGGTCTCCGTCGGCATCGGCGTCATCTTCGGCTTCTATCCCGCCCGCCGGGCAGCAAAGCTCGACCCCGTCGAATGCCTTCGCTACCAGTAAGCCAACACCAGATAAGTTGCGGTGAAATAGAGGCTGTTTATGCTGCTAAAAGGCCATATCTGACCCTATTTCACCGCAACTTAGATAGCGTCAGGTATAACGCTTCACCCCAAATCAAATTGATTCGTTGAATAGACACATTGCAAATCTTTATACTTCGTTTAATCCACAAGTGGGTATTATCACACACAAAGCACACGTGAAAGGATATACCCATGTCGCTTACACAGTCAGCAGAGCGTGCAGCGCTCAACAAGCTCGTCGATTATCTCGACGACAACCCGCAAGAAAACATCGACAAAATCATGGACCTCGTAAACAAACTGGTCCCCAATCGCGTATTTCCCGTACAGCGCGAGGCGTTTACCAACGTCATCAAGAGTCGCGGCAATTGGTATGACCTGATCATGCGCATCTTCGACCTCAATCCCAAAATGCGCACCAAGTTGCTCAAGGCGCTTATAATCGACGGCAACCTGCTGGCTTGGCCCCAACAGGAAAAGAACCGCGAGAAATACCAGTGCAATATTCCGTGGGCCATCCTGCTCGACCCCACAAGTGCCTGTAACCTGCATTGCACGGGCTGCTGGGCCGCCGAGTATGGCTATAAGCAGAATCTGTCCTTCGATGACATCGACTCCATCGTCACGCAGGGCAAAGAGCTCGGCACGCACATCTACATCTATACCGGCGGCGAACCGCTCGTCCGCAAGCACGACCTGATCGGAATTTGCGAAAAACATCAGGACTGCGTGTTTCTCTGCTTCACCAATTCCACGCTCATCGACGAGGCGTTCTGTGACGACATGATCCGCGTTGCAAACTTTGTCCCTGCCATCAGCGCCGAGGGCAACGAGCACACCACCAACGCCCGCCGTGGCGAGGGTACGTACGAAAAAATCGAACACGCCATGAAACTTTTACGTGAGCGAAAACTGC
>ERZ1107006.2259-NODE-2259-length-14508-cov-2.909292_pt1 | contig 14508 bp, 9 predicted proteins | sample MGYA00403696_ERZ1107006 | MGnify/ENA primary metagenome ERZ1107006 (study PRJEB35170, sample SAMEA104062441) | human gut metagenome | biome: human gut; feature: human-associated habitat; material: faeces | place: Denmark | collected 2012-08-13 ...
TATTGTTCATACCCCTATCTCCTCTCTGTTTTAAAATAATGATTCGATAGATTTATATTATCAGAAAAATCCTTATATGTCTGTATAACAATCATGAACAATTATTAAAAAGTTATAAACTATGGATTACAACATTCCGCTGCCGTATATCCCGCTCCAATAAGTTCTTCTCTTTCAGCATAAGAATATATCTTATTCTTAGTCCCTATTCTTGATGCCTTTTCGCATTCCGGTTTATGAAATGTCATTGTTTTACTGTTAAGAATATAATTGAAATCCATTGATGAATCCTTCATCTGTGCAGCCATATCTAGGAATTCTCCTGTATATTCAGACTCTCCTGTTGAATATATGTAATTAATACCCGGCTGTACATTATATAAAAATATATTAAAGCATATTCCTTCTCCATTGTCCTCTACAGAATACGCCTCCATAAGAACCCCCCGGCACATAAGTTCTTCACCAACAAATACCGGAGTAGTCCTATACATAACGTGATTAGAAGTTTTCTCCAGATATCTTGCAATCTTTACCACATATGCATTCATATAGTTCTTCATATATGGAGTTGCTGTTATATAATTCTTTTTATCAGTATCAGAACCTCCAAAGCACCATGCAATACTCTGCACTCTGCTCTGGCAGTATCCATCTCCCGCAATACTGTCATACTTGATATTATTCCATCCTGTAGGACAGATACTTTTTGATTCACCTTTCTTATCATCTTCAGATGGCATTGAATCATAATCTAAACATGCCATTGCAGAAGTAACCCTTTTGATACTGTCAAGCGGTCCATATTTTATATATGAATCCTTAACTATCTCAGAGCTTGTAAAATACGGCTTATTATCATTAACTACAACATATGGATTATCTCCATTATATGCCGGAATATCCTCATAGGAAAACTGTATACTGTTTGAATTAACATTATTAGCAGACACATTTGCAAAAAGTTTATATCCGCCAAACACAATCAACACAAGTAATATTATCCCTATTATTTTCTTTCTCATTTCGTATCACCCTTCTTCATTCCTGGTATCTGTGCCAGAATAACCGCTGTAAACACAAGTACACACCCCATTATCTCTTTTGGTTTTAACAATTCCCCAAGTACAATCCATCCGGCAAGCACCGCAAACACTGATTCAAGGCTCATGACAATAGATGCCACCGAAGGCTGTGCATATTTCTGTCCAACCATCTGAAGTGTATATGCTATACCGCCTGACAATACACCTGCATAAAGTATCGGAATAAGCGCAGCTTTAATTCCTGCAAATGTAACATTTTCCGTAAATATCATAGCAAATGTTGAAATAATTGCAATAGCCATAAATTGTATACAGGACATTTTCATGCTGTCAGCACTTGAAAATTTATCAATAACCAGAATGTGTATTGTAAAGCATATTGCTCCCAGGAACACAAGGACATCTCCAAGATATATTCCTGATACACCACCAGACATACATAAAAGATACATTCCGGCAACGCATCCTGCAACAGAAACGCCGGTTATCCAGTGCATTTTCTTACCCATAAAAACCGAAACTACCGAAACCATAACAACATAAGTTGCTGTAATAAAGCCCGACCTTCCTGATGCCGCGACCCCTTGTGGATATACACTTATTCCATACTGCTGGAAAGTCATCGCTGCAAAGAGAACAATTCCACATATTATGCCTGCACCCAGTGGCCATGTCTGTAAACGGCTTCCATTCTCTGTACTAATCACTTTCCCTGAATTATTTCTTTTATCCAATACATTTTTAATTATAATTACGACTGCCAGAAATAGTGCTCCGACTATAGACCTTGCAGCATTAAATGTAAATGTTCCCACTGCTCCTGCACCACTTGTCTGTGCAACAAATGCCGTTCCCCAGATAAATGCAACAAGAAGCAGTATCAGGCTTCCCTTTATATTATTCATTGCTCTTACCCTTATTAATATATTTGATACCTGTAAATGCACCTATAAGAATAACTAAACCTATAATAAGAGGAACAACAGGATTCTGTACAAATCCTGCAATAACATATGTCACACAAGAAATAACTGCAACTACAATTACATATGGAAGCTGTGTAGACACATGATTCATATGATTACACTGTGCTCCTGCCGAAGCCATAATTGTCGTGTCAGATATTGGTGAACAATGGTCTCCACAGACAGCTCCAGCCATACATGCTGAGATTGATATAATCATCATTGTATGGTTCGTTCCTGAAAATGTATTTACAACAATAGGAATAAGAATTCCAAATGTTCCCCACGATGTTCCTGTTGCAAAAGCAAGGAATACCGCAACCAGAAATATAACTGCTACAAGCCCGGCAACAAACTCCTTAGCGCCCAGACTGTCTGTCATTGCTTTGAGTGTCCATGCAAATGTAAGAATAAGGATTGCTGGTACCATTGCCTTGAATCCTTCCGGTATGCATGAGCATGATTCATTGAATGAAAGTACCCTTCTTACTGCATAGAACACAATTGTTATTATAAGTGCAAAGAAACTTCCAAGCATAAGTCCTACCGAAGCATCACTTCCTGAAAATGCATCAACAAAACCTACTCCCTTGAAAAAATCTCCTGAATATAGCATTCCAATTATGCAGCAAACTATAAGTGTAATAATTGGAAACAGCAGATCTAACACTCTTCCGCGTCCCTTAATTACATCTTCTGTTGCGTTAGCATATGGCCTGTCAGGAGTTGTATACAAGTCTCCCTTAGCTGCATTTGCTTCATGAACTGCCATTGAACCAAAGTCAACCTTTAACGCTACAATAAGAATCATTGCTGCAATAGTAAATAACGCATAATAATTGTAAGGAATAGCCTTAATAAATATTCCAAAACCATCTTCGCCCTCAACAAAACCTGTTACCGCTGCTGCCCATGAAGATATAGGCGCAATAATACAGATTGGTGCCGCTGTTGCATCAATAAGATATGCAAGCTTTGCTCTCGAAACATTATGCTTGTCTGTTACTGGACGCATAACGCTTCCAACAGTAAGACAGTTAAAATAATCATCAATAAATATAAGAATTCCAAGAAGCACCGTAACAAGCTGTGCTCCAACTCTTGTCTTAATATGTCTTCCAGCCCATTCTCCAAATGCTGCAGAACCACCTGCTTTATTCATCATGCACACCATGATTCCCAGTACAACAAGGAACACCAGAATTCCTACATTGTAAGGATCTGACAATACTCCTACAAGACCATCTTCAAATATATGAAGAACTGATTTTTCAAAACTGAACCCGCTCTGGAATATATTTCCATAGAACAGTCCTCCTATTACAATTCCTACAAAAAGTGAACTGTAAACCTCTTTAGTAATTAATGCTAATATTATAGCAACCAGCGGTGGTATAAGTGCCCAGAAGGTTGCATACAGATTAGGTACATACTGAATAACTTCTTCCATTGTATCTCTCCTTAATAAATGTATATCCTACACTAATTGTGTATTCTGCTTTCACTGCAAGTAAAATATATAACCTGATAATTCTTTGCAATCTCGTCGAGAAGCTTCATAGCCCCCTTAATATTATTATCATCAAGATTGACAAATGGGTCATCAAATATAAGAAATGGTTTCTCTTCTTTATACATTGCCTCAACAAGCGCCATTCGCATGCATACGCCAACCAGATCCTGCTTTCCTGCACTAAGATATCCAATATCTCTTGGCATATTCTGCTCCATGACAGTAAGCTTTGTATCTGCATCAAGATTGTATGCATCAGGCTCACATCCGGTAAGTATAGTATAATACTTCCTAAAGCCCGACATAACAGGTCCCATATATTCAGAAGTAAAAGACTGCTTTGAATCCTCCATAATCTGTTTTGTAAGCTTCAGCAATCTCTCTTTATTCTTTTCGCTTTCCTGAATATCTGTAAGCCGGTTAAGTTCCTGCCTGCAGTTTTCACACTCATCAGCCTGAATCTGAAGATTCTCTAACTGCTTATTGCACTGAGATATCTGTTGTGCATATTCTTCAATCATGTTGTCAATCCGTGTCATATCTGACGCTATCTCTTCCAGTGAAATCTTATCAGCATCATTTTGTGCCGCAAACATACTGATATCATTCTCTGACTCAAAATCAGCTTTAATCATCATTGCATTATCATACTCACTTTTAGCACAATAATATCCATCAAGCTTTTTGTCAAGGTTTCTAAGTGTTTCTCCAATACTTTCCTCGCCATTAAAGCTTTTAATATATTTTTCCAGAAAGCATTTAATACCTGACATATTCTGCTCGTACTGGTTTCTATAGATATCTTGTTTAGACATTTCTTGATTAATTCTTTTATAGTCAGCAATGTCATTTCTTATGCGTTCAATTGCCAGACTATAATTATTACCATTAGCGGCACAGTTATACCGTTTCAGAAATACATCCAGCCTGTTCTCAAGCTGTTTTATCTGTTCAGATAATTCGTTGTCCTGACCAGCCGCCCGTTTCTCAAGTTCACGATAATCTTCTATATCATGACATAAACCCGAAAGCTCCCATGCAATATTATCTCTGCTAAATGTAATCTCATATTCTTCACAGAACTGCCTTACAACATTCTCCGTTCCGCTGATAAAATTCTTATCATCATTAATATCCGCTTCAATTGCCTTAATCTTATTATCAGATTCAGCACTTATATTCATAAATTCACTATCATGCTGTTTCTTCTTCACAGTTCCAATCACTGAAAATACTACTGCCATACACAAGCCGACAATAATCATGGCAATTCCAACTTCCATTACAGGCACAACAAGCACACCGCCTATTACAGCCATTACGATTCCTGCTATAATTCCAGGCACACATGAATTTTTATATAACTTAGCTCTTTCAAGTCTTGCTTGTTCATTCTCTCTTGCAAGATCCAGCTTCATTTCCTTGCCAACAATAGAATTCTGCTTGTTCTGTGCTGAAATCCAGATATCATGAATCTTCCCGACTTTGTTTTCATCGGGAATTGCTCTTGCAAACCTTTTCTTATACCCTTCAAGCTTTTCCAGTTCATCATCAGACAAACGGTTCTTCGCAGCAGCTTCTTTAAGTTCATCTAATTGTCTGGCAGTATTCTGCCATTCATCAATAGTTTCACTATCAGGAACCCCCTGTTCAAACATACCTCTAAGTTGTTCAAGCCTTTTACTGTCATCATCATCAATGTGTGTGAATTTTCCACTTAATCTTCCTGCTTCATCAAAGATTTCAATCTGCTTGTGCACATCTTCCTTTTCAGGCAGTTCACCATTAAAGTAATGTTCATATTGTTCAAATGCGTTCTTCTTATTATTACATTCCTTATCAAGCAGCTGATACTTCTCTTTCAATGCCTGTATATCCTTCTGCACACTTAAATGCTTCTGCTGTTCCTGCATTTTCTTTCTGTCAGCTCTAAGTTCTTCTCTCTTAGCACACAGATTATCTCTTATATCTGTCTGCTCTTCAATAATTCTGTCTGTCTGTGAATAATTGTTAATCCTGGCAGCAAGCTCTGTTATTCTTGATTTCCTCTTAGATATAGATCCTGTAGACCTCGTACTTGTTATATTATTAAGCACCGCGGTCAGTCTTCCCACAGCAGTTTCAAAATTATTAATATCATCTGTATTATCTGCAAGATTTCCAATCTTAGCATTTATGCTGTCAGTAGTTGCCGTAACACAATCACTCTGACCTATAAACACAGTTCTCTCAAAAGACTGTGCATCTATCTTGAACAATTCTTCTCCAATATCACACGAAAAATCATCACATTCAACATTAGTATCTTTTCTTACAAGCAGGAATTCATCATCCACCTGCTTTTTTCCAAAGGTTCTTCTAAGTGAATAAACCACTCCACCAGTTTCAAATACTATCTCACCACCATAAACACCCTTCTGCCACGGCATAAGACGATTTCTTTCCTTATCGACTAATTTCTTCTTGCTTTCATTCTTAAATCCATAAAACATAACACGGATAAAGGATGCAAGTGTACTCTTTCCCCAGCCATTATCCTCACATATCGTATTACATTCACCAGAGAAATCATATGTAACATTATTCAGTTTTCCAAAATTTTCGATTGTACAACTGATAAGTTTCATCAGACTATCTCCTCCCCCTGCAATGCCTGTAATCCATATCGTATAATTACAGCTTTATCTTGTTCATTGATATCGTCTCTCCCCATAACATTTCTAATAAACTCTCCCTTAAGTGAAACATCATGCTCATAAGACATATAATCAACCCTATAATCGGTGCAGTCCTTTATCTTAAATGCATAAAACCTGTTCTCAAACTGCTTACACAGATAGTCCGTATCTTTCTCACATTCAACATCCAATTCACCTGTAAGTTCAAGCTTAACCAGACTATCTTTCGTAAAACCTGCATTGTTAAGAAAACTGCTTAATTTCTGTTCAATTTCAAATGTGCTTTCACACCCTGTAACATCAACCTGTGCAACATAAATATTTCTTCTTGCAAATGGAACAAAATATGTATCATAACTTCCAGAAGTTTCATCAATATCAAGCACTACAAAGCCATGCTCTCCAGCCTCATCAAAGCCCCTTCCCTCAAGACATCCCGGATAACAATACACTCCTCTGGCATCCAGCCTGTCACTTGAATATTCATGCACATGTCCAAGTGCAAGATAATCAATTCCACGGTTTCTTAAATCCTTAAGACTTATTATCTGTGCGTTATTCTTAGAAACATGAGAAGCCTCCTGCCCATGCAGTACAACAATATTATAATTGCCTGCATTGAGAGAAAGGCTTCCATATATCTTACCCGCATTATCACTGTCAAGTTCCACGCCGGTAATAACAATATCCTTTGTAATACTGCCATTATTGATTATACCGGCGTTATAACTTGTCCATTCTTTTCCAAACATACGAAGATTAGCAGGAATCTCATCCAGATACGACACAAAGCTTCCATTGTCATGATTACCCTGCAGATAATAAAATGTAATACCTGGATTGTTAATTATTATATTATATACTTCTTTCTTTGCTCCGACTGATATGTTCCTTGTATCAAACAAATCCCCCGCAATTATAATAACCCCGATACACTCCTTAACAGCATATCCGACCATATCCTTAAAAGATGCCAGCAGCTCACTCCTGCGTTCTCTTGCCTTATCTTTATCAAGATTAGCCATCATTGCTGAATCCAGATGAATATCTGCACAATGCAAAATCTTCATATCTTCTCAACCTCAACTAATACATACTAATTAATATGTAGAATACGCTCCTTCAACATGAACACTCTCTGTTGTTTCATTCTGGATATATATTCTGTATGATCCGCTCATTGTCAGCTCAAATACGTGTGAATCATTGCCATTGGCAATAATATATCTTTTCGAACCATCAGGCTGTATAATTCCTGCTCTGACACTATGAAATGGTTCCACCGAAAATACACTTAAAACTATCCTCTGTCCAGAAGATGCATGAAAGCTTGATGTTGACCTCCTTACCCCGGCATACACATCCCATGAGATTGTACCATTTGAAGCGCATGGCATTATTTCATCAGGATTAACATCTTCTTCATACATGTCTGTAACATCTGAATCTTCATAATCAGCAGCCTCATAATATTCTGTTTCTAATACCTGTAGCTCTCTTTTTTCATCAGCAGTTACCTCCGCAACCTTAACTGATGTTTCAGTTACGGTTGTAGCTGCTCCCGCCACCATAACAGAACTCATAGCAACAAATAAAGTCAGTATAGCTGCTGCAACAGCCATTGGTCTTTTCTTAACATTATAACTCTTCATAACATGCTCCATTCTTTCTCTTAAACTGTTTTTATTTTCATACAGACTTGCAGACAGCATGTCATAAAGATTATTATTTCTCACAGCAAGATTAAATATTGTTTCATAATATTCATGTAGTCCATTCTCTGACATACATACAGAATAGTCACATGCATACTCAGCATATTTAATAAATCTTCTGTAAAAAATCCATATAACCGGATTAAAGAAATTAAGTATACTTGCCACCGCAAGAAGATATCTGAACCATATATCATTATGAACCACATGTGTAAGTTCATGTGCAAATACAACTCTCATCTCTTTCTCAGAAAAATGATCTGCATTAACAACAACACACGGTCTGTGTATTCCTGTCACATATGCAGTAGTTGTTCTGTATGACTGCCTTAATGTAATTTTACATTTTCCAAGTCCCATCTGTTCTTTTATCTCATAGAAAATCCTGTTCATCTCCTTATTACAGGCAAATGATTCTTTCCTTATTGATAAAATTCTGAATCTCTTAAACACATAAATCATTATTGCAACAGCCAGACCTGTTATCCACACAATAGCAACAGCTCTTGTCACATTAATAATAAGCGGTGATGTATCAAATGCGTAACCATTCCACACGAACCTTAAGCGGTCAATCATTCTTATCGCGTAATACATTACCGGAATTATCCAGAACAATACAACAACTTTTCCAAGTCTGTATGACATATTAAGATATCCTGTCTTATCAAGTAAATATGAAGTTATAAGCCATGCAACAGTAAGTACGCTACCCGTAAATGTAGTTATGACAATCATATAAAATAAATCTGTCCATAGCATAATCTGCTGCACTCCTAAGTTAAATATATTAATCCGACATATAAATAAATATATCACATTTTTATATAAAAACATAGAACTTCTTTGTATAAAATGGTATACTTAATTCATATTTATTGTTCGTATTAATCATATACACAGAAGGGAGTATTTATGCAATATAATGTCAAAAAATGGGGGCTTCTCCCCGATGGTACAATGTGTCATATTATTCAGCTTTCATATAATGACATATCGCTTTATGTTTCAGACTATGGTGCAACATTTCAGTCAATGTTCGTGACTGATTCATCCGGCACACAACACGACATAATCCTTGGTTATGATACCCCGGAAGAATATTATTATGACCAGCAGAACTTCGGTGGGACAATGGGACGATTCGCCAACAGAATTGCAGGGGCATGCATAACTCTTAATGGTAAAGACTGGCATCTTCCTGCCAACGAAGGTAATAACACTCTTCACAGCGGACACGGCTTCAACAAATGTATGTGGCAGTATGATGTTAATCCTGAGGCTCTCATCCTCACACTTAACAGCCCGCATCTGGAGAATGGATTCCCTGGAAATCTTAAAGTTACCCAGACAATTACTATTACTGACAGGAATTCAATACTTGTGCATTATGACGCAGTATCAGATATGGATACAGTATGTAGCTTCACCAATCATAGTTACTTTAATTTTTCCGGAGTAAAGAATGTCTGTAATTATATAGTATCTATAGGAGCAGATTGCTACACCCCTGTAGACAGCAGCAATATCCCCACAGGTGACATTCTGCCTGTTGAAGGAACAATGTATGATTTCCGTAATCCAAGAAGAGTTGGAACAGATTATATTGATATCAATTACGTTCTCTCTGATGCATATGAATATGCCGCTAAAGTAACCGACCCAGAAGCAGGCATAAGCATGTCTGTAAAGACCAGTTTCCCAGGATTGCAGCTGTATAACGGTAATTATATAGGTAACTGTACCGGTAAATACAATATGCCATACAACGATCAGCATGGCATATGTTTTGAGCCTCAGTTTTTCCCTGACTCAATGCATCATAATAACTTTCCATCACCTGTTCTTAAAGCCGGAGAACATCTTGATAGATACATAGAATATATTTTCTAAATAGCAGCTATATCACCAAAGTGCACGATGCAAGACGCAAAAAGAACCGCCCTTGAAATCAGGACGGTTCTTTTTAAATCTAAAAGCATATCTAACCTTTAACGCCACCAAGTGTAACACCTCTTACAATGAACTTTGAAAGACAGATATATACTATAATTACCGGAACAATAGCAAATGCTATCATCATATATACCTGACCCATATCAAACTTCAGGAAATCTGCACTACGAAGCTGTGCTATTAACAAAGGAAGTGTTTTCTTACTTGCCTTGTTAATAAGGAGTGAAGGTATAAAATAATTATTCCATGATGAAACGAAAGTAAATATCATCTGAACAGCCAGAGCTGGCTTCATAAGAGGCAGAACAATCTGGTTAAATATTCTAAACTCTCTTGCGCCATCAATTCTCGCTGCCTCAATAAGTTCCATTGGAAGCACACTGTCCATATACTGCTTAATAAAGAAGAATACTACAGGTGCTGCAACTGAAGGTACAATAAGTGGTATGTAAGAATTAAGAAGATTCCAGTCTCCCATCATCTTAACAAATCCAAGTGCTGATACCTGTGTTGGTACCATCATTACAAGAAGAATGAATGTAAATGCAAACTTCTTTAGCCTAAAGTTATATGCATGAATAGCAAATGCTGTAAGTGCTGAGAAATACACCGACAGAACTGCTGAGCATGCCGCAACAAACAAACTGTTAAACATACCCTTAATAACCGGAATATTCTCATTAGCAAGAACATTCTTCATGTTGACTATAAACGACTTTCCTGGAAGGAACGAGAATCCTTTCTGGATATCAGGGTGTGATCTTGTTGTATTAATAATAAGTACATAGAATGAGAAAAGGCACAAAAATGTTATAAGAATAAGTACAATATAACATAACACTCTCTCTGTTGTAAGTATTATCCTGTCTTTCACTCCAGCATTAGCGCCTTTAATATCAGCACTTGCAGAGGCTTTACCTGAATTACTCATATTACTTCGCCTCCTTTGCTTTTTTCTTCTTAGCTTTTCTAATTCCTGCTGCTTCCATATCCTTTGTTATATAATTAAATACAAATATACTAAGTACTGCTGTTACAATAAACAGAATAACTGAAAGCGCACCTGCCATGCCATAATTCTTACTATAAAGATGCTTGTTAAGATACATGATAACCGTCATACTTGTTCTATCCGGATTACCATTACCATTCGTAAGAATCTGAGGAACATCAAACATCTGGATACCACCAATCAATGATGTAATAAGTGTGTATGCCAGAATAGGCTTAATAAGCGGAAGTGTAATCTTTCCAAATATCTGTCTTGAATTAGCACCATCAATTCTTGCTGCTTCAAAAAGACAAGGGTCAACGCCCATGATGGCAGCCATAAGAATAATTGTTGTATTACCAAACCACATAAGGAAGTTCATAAGAGCAATCAGTCCTCTCGCTCCTGCTACCTCCGCAAGGAATCTATATGTAGGCAATCCCATACTGTTAAGCATGTTATTGATTGGACCCTGATCTGCAAATATTGCGTAGAATAACATGGCAAATGCAGATGCCATAATCAAATTAGGCATATAGATTATAGTTTTGAAAAATCCTGTACATTTTAATCTTAATCTAAGATCTGTAAACCATGACGCCAGAAGCAATGATATAAGAATCTGGGGAATAAATCCCATCAGCCACATTATCATTGTATTCTTCAGATAGAGCAATGTATCACCGTTAAACAGTATGGCCTTGTAATTGTCAAATCCAACGAACTTAGGTCCGACCTGCATAAGTCCAACCATATAGTTCTCAAAAAAACTATTATAAAATGTAGATATCAGTGGTATTAATGAAAACACAATATATACTGCAAAGAACGGTATAAGAAATATGTATCCCCATTTTGCATAGCTTACAAACTTTTTCTTCTTTTTATTCATACATATCTCCATTCCTGCCATATAAAAAGGCACAGCCATATAACATACTTATTATAATGACTGTGCCTTAATGACTAGCAATTACTAATTACTTTGAAAGGTTTGGATATTTCTCAATAGCTGCTTTATAGAAGTTATCAAGAGCCTTATCCTTAGTTACATTGCCATCGAAGTAATCCTTCATAGCCTTCTGGAATTCTTCGTTAAGACCCTGGTCATAAGAAGAAATATTCTTCATGCTGATCTTAGGAGCTGACTTAGCAAATAACTTGATATGATTCTGACCACCAAGGAAATCTGACTTGAAGTTACTGCTAGCGATTTCATTCATACCTGATGTTGTATTAGTGTAATCCTGAGTATCTTCTGTAATCTTCTTCATTGTAGCCTTATCACAGCAAAGTGTCTTCATAACATCTTTTACAAGGTTAGCGTTATCTGTTCCTGCTGCTGCACAAATCCATGTACCACCCCAGTAGTAGCTCTGTGGACCTTCACATACTGCATAGTCGCCGTAGATACCGTTACCAACTTCTTCCTTACCACCTTCCTTAACAGGAGTAGCAAGTGAGTTACCTAAAAGTGTAAAGTTAATTCCCCATGTTGAGTAGAAGAATCCGAATACCTTACCAGAAGGTCCCTGATCTGCTGCCCATGTTGAATCCCAAAGAGATGACTTATTATTATAGCCCTTATCTGTATATTTCTTAGTCTGATCAACCCACTTCATAATGTTATCATCAATAACAATCTTGTTATTAGAATCAACCCAAGGAGCTGATACATTGTTAGAGAATACTCTGTATGAATCATCATAACCTGAAAGCATCTTGTAACCCTTAGCAGCAGCCTGTTCAGCTACCTTATCAAACTTATCCCAAGTTGAAAGTGCTTCCTGAACCTTATCCGGATCATCTGTTCCAAGAACATCCTTAGCAATAGAACGTCTGTAAGCAAAGAGTCCTGGAGTTGCCTGCCATGTTGTAGCCTTAAGTTTTCCTTTGCTGTCAGTTGCGATATCCTTTGTGTACTGATACATATCCTTAAGGTCATCATCTGTAAGGCCTACATCTTTTACATCAAGTGTGTAATCACTATTAACATACTTTAAAGCATAATCAGCTTCGATAAGGAACATATCAATCTTATCATCTGCTGCTGCATCCTTCTGCTTTAATAATGCAGCATCAAGAGCATTCTGATAAGCGTTGTTTTCGTTAGGAGTAATTACCCAGTTTACCTTAACATCTGAAGGAACATTCTTATAATATCCTTCAAATCTGCTCTTAAACTCTTCGTTCCAGCAGTAAATGTTAAGTACCTTACCCTGTTCCTCAGGCTTAGTATTAACTGCTGCCGAACCACCATCCTTTGATCCACAACCTGCTAATGTGGAAAGCACCATCATTGTACCAAGTGCCAGACTTAATAATCTCTTTTTCATAAAAAACCCTCCATAAATCTTAGACGACACCTTTAGTTTCCTATCTTTCTTATTGTTTCCCCTTCGATTAGTTCCGCATCTACAACAACCCTCTTTACTATCGTTGCCCTGGGATTCTCTATAGCACTTATAAGCTCATCTGCGGCAATCCTGCCGATTTCCCTGGTATTCTGACGAATTGTTGTAATCTTAGGATTTAACATCTGCGAGAATCTTGTTCCATCGTAACCTGCAATAGACACATCCTTCGGACTATGCAATTTCATATTCTTAATAGCATTCTTTCCACCAACCACAGATAAATCATCCGGATAAAAAATACATGTTGGCGGTTCCTTTAATTTTAACAGCTCATATGTAAGCTTCTCAGCTTTTATTGAATCAAGATAGGTTGATTCTTTAATGTATTCATCTGGAACTTCTACCCCTAATTCACCCATTGTCTTATAAAAGGCTGCCAGACGTTCTTTCGTAACCTCTGATTCAACGTTTCCATAAATATAAGCTATCTTTCTGTGTCCCCTGCTGTACGCGTAACGTACTAATTCACTCATCCCTTTCACGTTGTTAGAATTGACCGATGTACTGCCATTGAAAATGTAGTCGATGGTCACAACTGGTAATCTCCCGTTAACCATTTCATAGATTTCAGGATTGCTGAAATCCTCACAAGCTACAAGCACGCCATCAAAATTCCTGTATAAACAGTGTTCGTAGAAAGTCATCTTCTTAGAGTGATTGCTTACAAATGTAATATCATACCCCTTCTTCTCTGCTTCATTCTTAAAACTCTCAAGAACCTCGGCAAAATACTCATGTGCAAGACCATTATTAAGAAGAACTCCTATGTTATATGAACGGTTCGTCTTAAGTGCTCTGGCTGCTGAATTCGGATAATATCCAAGTCTGTTAGCTGCCTCTTTAACTTTCCTGCGTGTCTCTTCACTGATGTCACTATGGTCATTGAGAGCTTTACTTACTGTAGCAATTGAAACTCCACATTCTACAGCAACATCTTTCATAGATACCATAGATTCATTCCTTTCATGCATTACTTAATCGTTTTCGTAGCTTTACTATAACTCATATCAGATATAAATGCAAGTACTTTTGTAAATTTTACTTATTTTTCTATATATCATCGTATTTTTTGTGCATTTCTACCAATTCTTATTCAAATTCAAAATAATCATTGATTTAATCCAAGCCTTAAAATATACTTATTACTATAAAATCAATATTAGAACTTGTACCTTAATGCACTTAATCGTTTTCTATAAATTATATGTGTACAGGAGGTATAATATG